>Ga0157370_10002302_pt1 | contig 23119 bp, 21 predicted proteins | sample C35metaG_FD_113463 | JGI IMG/M metagenome (GOLD analysis project Ga0157370, IMG submission 113463) | Corn rhizosphere microbial communities from Kellogg Biological Station, Michigan, USA - C3-5 metaG | ecosystem: Host-associated > Plants > Roots > Rhizosphere > Soil | place: USA: Michigan...
CCAACCCCATTGATTTTTCCCTGAACAGGAGTACTGTTTCTTCAGCGGAAGAGAGATCTTCCAAGTAGGAGAGAGCGGACAAAGGCCGTTGAAGAGGCCCGGTAACGGGACTCGCAAAGCACTCGGGCAACCGACTGCGGATAGACGACATAAGAAAGCTCTTGCAGGCGAATGAAACGGTAGGGAGAGTTCGGGGAGCGCGGGCTTAGCTCGCAGGCTTCGGACGATTCTGAGGTAGCAATCGGTTGTGACCCGGCCACCGAACCAGGTCTTCGCAGATTCGGAAAGTAAGGGGCGACTCCCGCAAGGGACTCGCCCCTTCGCTTCACGCGGCGTACTCCCCCCAATGTGATTGAATGCCCCGCCGTCATTCTGCCCTCCCCATCTCCATTCCGTAGCGCCTTTGCATTTCCATTCGCACTTCGCATTTCCATTCGCACTTTGCATTTCCATTCGCACTTTGCATTTCCATTCCTCCTTTGCATTTCCATTCCGTAGCGCAGCGAAGGAATCTGCTTTCCTCCGTACCACCACCAAAGCCCAGGCACCCCTCCAGGCGCAGCTTCACCGCGAAGGATGGGAACCCACAAACCCCAACCCGCCAACGTACCTGTCAAGCCCACCCACCACTCAATCACCTCAAACCAAACACCTTCCTCGTGGCGGTCGAGTTTCCTCCACCTGCTATCCTTAAATGAGGAAGACAAAAAGCCCGTAGCCAATCCCGACTTTTGGTTTGGCACCCCAAGTGCGCAGGAAGTCCGAACCTAAGTCCTTTGTTCAAAGGACTTTGAGTACTTTCATGGGGGGAGGGGGGTACCCCCTCCATCCCGCATGAGAAGATAGCCATCAATGACTAACCAAGACTTCGCCATCGCCATCATGGCCGCCGGAAAAGGCACGCGGCTCAAGAGCAAGCGCCCCAAGGTCCTCCACGAGATCGGAGGCCGCGCCCTGCTGCTCCACGTCATCGCCGCCGCCCGGACCATCGTCCCCGCCGAGCAGATCTACTGCATCATCGGCCACGAAGCCGAGCAGGTGAAAGCCGCCATCACCCACACCGGCGTCTCCTTCGTCCTCCAGGCCGACCAGCGCGGCACCGGCCACGCGCTCCAGATGCTCAAAGCCGACTTCGGGCTCTCCGGCAAAACGCCGCCCGAAAATCTACTGGTCCTCTCCGGCGACGTGCCCCTCATCCGCCCCGAGACCATTGCCGCCGTCCGCGACGCCCACCTCCGCGAGCAAGCCGCCATGACCATCCTCACCGCCGTCCCCGCGGACCCGCACGGCTACGGCCGCGTTCTCCGCGTCAGCGAAGACGCGCCCGAGGTCCTCGCCATCGTCGAACAAAAATCCCTCACGCCCGAGCAGCTCGGCGCGCGCGAGATCAACTCCGGCATCTACTGCTTCAACACCCGCGCGCTCTTCAGCAAACTCGACACCCTCGACACCAACAACGCCCACGGCGAGTTCTACCTCACCGACGTCGCCGCCATGCTCGTCGCCGAAGGCCGCCGCGTCATTGCCGTCAAAGCCGAGAGTGTCAACGAAGTCCTGGGAGCCAACACCATCGCCGAGATGATGCACCTCGACGCCGCCATGCGCCTCCAGAACGCCCACCGTCTGATGTCGGAAGGCGTCACCATCTTCCGCCCCGAGACCTGCGTCATCGACTCCGAAGTCACCGTCAGCCCCGACACCATCATCGAACCCTACGTGCAACTGCTCGGAGCCACCAGGATCGGCTCCGACTGCCGCATCCGCTCCTACTCCGTCATCCAGAACTCGACGCTCGGCGACGGTGTCACTGTCCGCAACGGCAGCATCCTCGACTCAGCCCAGGTCGCGGACAAAGCCATCCTCGGCCCCTACTGTCACCTGCGCCCCGAGAGCAACATCGGCGAAGGCGCGCACATCGGCAACTTCGTCGAGACCAAGAAAGTCACCATCGGCAAAGGCTCGAAGGCCAATCACCTGAACTACCTCGGCGACGCCGTCATCGGCTCCGGCGTCAACGTCGGCGCGGGAGCCATCACCTGCAACTACGACGGCGTGAACAAGCACCGCACCACCATCGGAGACAACGTCTTCGTCGGCTCCGACTCCACGCTCGTCGCCCCCATCGCCATCGCCGACGGATCCTACATCGCCGCAGGAAGCTGCATCACCGAAGACGTCCCCTCCGGCGCGCTCGCCCTCGGCCGCGCCCGCCAGATCACCAAACCCGGATGGGTCGCCCGCAAAAAAGCTGCCCCTGAATCCAACCAGTCGTGAATTAAATAACCTCTGTAAGTCTTTGTTTTGAAGGGGCGTGGCTTCAGCCACCCCGCAATGTCCCTCAATTCAATAATGGGACTTTAGCCCCTGAGGGAATCGTCCAGGACCTAATCAGACTTTCCATAACGCAATCCGGCGGCGCTGCCGATAAACCAGCAATGCCGGAACGCATCCTCGTCGTCGATGATGAACAACCCGTGCGCGACCTCGTCGCCGCACTGCTCTCAGCCACAGGCTACGAGACCACGCTCGTCCCCAGTGCCGAAGACGCCATCCTGCGTCTCCAGCAGGACCCCGACTACGCTCTCGTCCTCACCGACATCATGATGACCGGCAAGGACGGCCTCGCCCTGCTCGATCATCTCGGACGCGACTACCCCGCGATCCCAGTCGTCATGTGTTCCGCCATCAACGACCTTCGTGTCGCCACCAGCGCCTTCCGCCGCGGCGCGTTCGACTATCTCCTCAAGCCCTTCGACCGCGACGAACTCGAAGACACCGTCGCGCGCGGCGTCGAGCACGGCCGCCTTCGCAAGCAGAACGCCACCTATCGCCAGAACCTCGAAGCCATCGTCAACACCCGCACCGGCCGCCTCCGCTCCACCATGCAGGACCTCGAACGCAGCTACGACACCACGCTCGAAGCGATGGGTGACGCGCTCGACCTCCGCGACCAGGAGACCGAAGGCCACTCCAAGCGCGTCACCGCCTACACCATCGCACTCGCGCGCGCCAAAGGCCTTGACGCCGACGAACTCCGCACCATTGCGCGCGGCGCTTTCCTCCACGACATCGGCAAGATCGCCACGCCCGACGCCATCCTGCTCAAGCCCGGACGCCTCGACCCCGACGAGACCGCCATCATGCGCCAGCACTGCGAACGCGGCTACGAGATGGTGCGCAAGATTCCCTTCCTCTTCGACGCAGCCGAGATCGTCTACGCCCACCAGGAGCGCTTCGACGGCTCCGGCTACCCGCGAGGCCTTCGCGGCGAACAGATTCCCCTCGGCGCGCGCATCTTCGCCGTCGCCGACACGCTCGACGCCATGACCTCCGACCGTCCCTACCGCAAAGGCGCTTCCATCGAAGCCGCGACTGCCGAGATCGTCCGTTGCTCAGGCACACAGTTCGATCCCGAGATCGTCGAAGTCTTTCTCAGCCTGCCGCCTGAATCCTGGGCCGAGCTGCGCGCCGAGATTGAACACCTCACCACCTCCGTGCTCGCCGCCTCGCTGCGCCGACCGCCGGCAGCAACAGTTGCGCACACAGGTCAAAGTCAGTAGCATCCTCAACGCGAGGTAAGGCATATGAAAACGACACTCAGCGCCCCGGAGATCGACAAGCTCCTCAAACAACTCCCCGACTGGAAGCTCACCGGCGGCAAGCTCACTCGTGAATGGACATTTAGCAACTTCGTCGAAGCCATCGCCTTCGTCAATAAGGTCGCACCACTTGCCGAGGCCGCCGGCCACCATCCCGACATCGACATCCGCTACAACCGCGTCCTGCTCAGCCTCATCTCGCACGACGCCGGAGGAATCACCGAACGCGATGCCAATATGGCCGCCCGAATCAGCGAAGAATTCGCCGACTGAAGCCTATCCAATAATCTGGAAAAGTGGTTTTGCCCCAATTTTTTGAAAAGACATTGTAGTGACATGAACTTTACAACTCAGACTTGAGTGACTCAACGAGCACATATCACATTGATAATAAACATTTTGCCGATATAGGGCCGCCTTGCTAGCCAGCCCAGGTTCTCTGTCCAGCACCCTTAGGGAAAATTAAATTTCTATGATTGAACATATTCTGCTTTTTTCTTCTCCATATTGTGGTATATTTTCTTTAACGGTGAAGCGAGAGTAACCCGCCACTGTAAAGGTTCTCAGCCCAAGGGCTGATACAAGTTGCGTCACTGGCCTCCCGGCACGGACAATCAAACGTTCGTGCCGTCTTTTTTTCTTAACTCGAGCCTGTACGCGGCAGACGCAGTTATCCGCAACGAATTCCACAGTTTTGCCTTCATTTCCACCGAGCATGGCTTTTGCCCCTGGCCGGATTTATCATAGTGAACTATGAAGAAGCTGCTTGGCTGTATCGCTTTGGGCCTCATCACGATTGTGGCATCTGCCCAGTGGACCGACCCCTCCGCCGACGTTCCCGCCTACAATGCAACAGCACCCCACAAGGCCCTGCCTCCCATTCTGAGCGGCAACCAGCTCACCGGCATCTATTTCACTCATCACTACCAGGTTGTCGCCTACGAGATGGCGGCAAAGATTCCGGCCGTTCTTCACCAACTCCCCTGCTACTGCCACTGCGACCGCGCGCTGGGACACAACAGCCTGCACAGTTGCTTTGAAGGCACTCACGGCGCAGCCTGCTCCACCTGCATGGGCGAGGCCGTCTACGCCTACGAGCAGACGAAGAAAGGTAAGACTCCCGCCGAGATTCGCGCAGGCATCGAGCGCGGCGACTGGCAGAGCATCGATCTGCTGAAGGCAGAACTGTAAGGAATCTCTCGCAGAGCGTCTCCACTCAGGTAAGCTCAGCGCATGACCGGAATCACGATGACGTGGGTATTCTGGGCGCTGCTCTCCGCCGCCTTCGCCGCAGGCACGGCGCTGCTCGCCAAAGTCGGCGTCGAAGGCATCGACTCCAATCTCGCCACGGCCATTCGCACGACGGTGGTGCTGGTGGTGACGTGGGCCATCGCCATCGCGCTCGAAGAGCATCACGCGCTTCAGCAGATCAGCCGCCGGAGCTGGGTCTTTCTGACGCTCTCTGGCATCTGCACCGGTCTGTCGTGGCTGTGCTACTTCCGCGCGCTCAAACTGGGACCGGTGTCGAGCGTTGCGCCCATCGACAAATTGAGCGTCGTGCTGGTCGTGCTCGGCGCGTGGCTCTTTTTGGACGAGCACATCTCGCCGCTCAAGATCGGCGGGGTCACGCTGATCGCCGCCGGAGCGATCCTGCTGGTCTTTGCATGAGACCGAAGTGCGACGAAAGCATCTATAATGGAGCTAGTTCTTTGCACCGCCCAACGCAATGTTGGTGCCGGCTCCAGATGGGGGCGTCACGGCTTCGACGGGATTGCTTGTGGCAGAGAGGCATGCCGGGGTGTGGACACCCGTAATCGCTCACAAAACCATAAGTGCCGAACCTCAATTCGCACTCGCTGCTTAATTAACTAAGTAGCCGGTCGCTCGGGCTTCGCCTACGGGCCCGTACCGACCGTCGCACAGTAGGCTGGTCTTCCCTGCTCCGTCTGCGCGGTGGGAGACGAGATCGATCAGACTGGTCAGCGCCGCATCTTCGTCCGTTCTTAGCGTCGCTGACGAGACAAAATGAACCGGAAAAAGCATGAATGCTCTCTGTTGTAAGCTCTTTCGGACGCGGGTTCGACTCCCGCCGCCTCCACCATAGGTAACTATAGTATTTTGATGCACTTACAAAAGTATGGATTTTCTGTGTACGATACGCGTACGATAGCTACATTATGTTGACGCTATATCGACGCCATCTCAAGCGTTGCTCGAAGGCCGATGACCGCTACTGGAAGCGTTGCTCCTGCCCTATGTGGGTGGAGGGCACGGTCAACGATACCTATATCCGGCGCAGTCTCCATACGGCAAGTTGGGAACGAGCACAGGGACTCGCTCAAGAGATCGAATCCGCCGACGACCCCAAAGCCCCTCCACCGAAGAAAGAGGAGCCGGTCGCACTGGAAAAGGCCATCAAGGAATACCTTGCCGACGCCAAGGCCCGCGACCTGGCCGAATCAACGCTCAGTAAGCTGACGACCATCTTTGAAAAGCAGTTTCTGACTTGGGCGAAGGCCGAAGGCTATACCCTGCTGCGCGAAATGGACCTTCGTGCTGTCCAGTCGTTCCGTACGACTTGGAAAGACGGTGGGCTTGCAAAGAAGAAAAAGCAGGAACGCATGACTGGCTTTTTCTGGTTCTGTATACGGGCCGGATGGATCACCACCACCCCCACCCTCAATCTCAAGCGAATTACCGTTCGCCAGAAGCCAACAGATTATTTCCCACGCGACGAATACGCAAGGATTATTGAAGCGACCTATCAGCTCGATGAGGGAATGGACCGGGCTTATGACATCGAGAAACGCGGTCAGCGCCTGCGGGCATTAGTGGGGTTGCTGCGTTGGGGCGGCCTGCGAATCCGTGATGCCGTTACGCTCGAAAAGGTAAGGCTGCTGGAAAACGACGACCTCTTTCTCTACCAAGCAAAGACTGGCGTACCCGTGTACGTGCCGTTGCCTCATAATGTCGCGGAGGATCTTCGCAACGTACCACCCGGCCCCAAACCGAATCCTCGTTACTTCTTCTGGAGTGGAAATGGAGAGCCGAAGTCCGCCGTAGCAGATTGGCAGCGTAGCCTGCGAAGGCTCTTTGAAGTTGCTGCACTGAAGAATGGGGATGGAACTCCGAAACGCTGTTTCCCACACATGTTCCGCGATACTTTTGCCGTCGAGAATCTACTGGCCGGAGTCCCTATCGACCAAGTTTCTCTCTTGCTAGGCCACAAGAGCGTGAAGATCACGGAAAAGCACTATGCGCCCTTCGTGAAGGCAAGGCAGGAACAACTAACTGCGAGCGTTCGCAAGGCTTGGGGAGACTTGGCTCCGAAGCTGGAAACGCCGGAACCAGATGAACCGGCGAAAGAGAATCATCCGGTGCAGTCAACTGGCCCGACGCTGGTGTACTCGAATCAGCACGCTCTCAGGAATGCGTAGGTTGCAATACCCACGCTTCCTGAGAGTTTCAGACGTGCCCCACCTGAGCACGCCGCATTCTTCCGCAAAGAGCCTCCGGACGGACTTCTCGCTCATCCCCCAAAGCTCCGCCACCTCCGGCACCGTGTAATGACGCTCTAGCGCGATCGACTGCAAAGATACACGCTCAGGTTGTTTCCTTTCGATTGCTTCCACTCTCATATGTAGAACCCCGAGGTGCTGACAGTGACGATCTCAAGATTTACCTTCCATATCGCAGGAGTCCAATAACTTTTCGGGAGAACGTTATTCCTGCCAGGAATAACGAGCGCATTTTGGTCATTTTTTGAGCCAAGTTGCGTTGCCGATGAATCTAAGCTGATTGCATCTAGCTTTTCTCTGCGGTCATTGCTTTGCTTGTTGACGTTCCCAGAGTCCACCTTTTGGAGGATAGTCATGGCTCTGCCAGAAATTCGTTTGCTACAAGCGGCAAATACCCTTGCGGAGGAGTTGAATTTCTCAAGGGCCGCGGGCCGTCTACGGCTTACCCAGCCGGCACTCAGCAAGCAAATCTACGAGCTTGAGGGGCAGCTCGATTTACGCCTATTTGAGCGCAACCATCAGGCCGTCGATTTGACGAACGCCGGACGTGCATTTGTCGAGGAAGCTCGTGAAGCGATATTGCACGTCGAGCGTGCAGTGACGGTGGCAAAAGCCACGCTCAATGGTGCCGACGAAACCCTCAACATCGGAAAGTCCCCCTATGGCGATCCCTACCTGGTCTCGACTCTCTTGTCGATTCGCCTCCCCCTCTTTCCGGGTCTGAGCGTCAAGCTATGGAGCAACTATTCCAATGTGCTAACCCACGATGTCATTACGGGGACGCTTGACCTCGCTCTAGTAACCGGAGTGCCCGAAACGCCAAAATTAAGCTTCCTTCATGTTGCGGACGATCCGTTTTACATCGCCATGGCGCAGGATGACGATTTGGCAGAAAACCGCGAAATACGCATGGACGCCATGCACAACCGAAACTGGATTCTCCTCGGAAAACATGCAAATCCGCATTTGTACGAGATGATCCATCGAGTCGCATCGGACCAAGGAATCCGCATTTCGGATACACACCATGTCATGAGTCCAGAAGAAGCATCGGAATTGATTCGTGAACGCAAAGGACTGGCATTTCTTCCGCGATATGCAGCATGGAGAATAGCTCGCGATGGAATCACCATGCGTCCGCTTGCAGAGGATCGCCTGCGCCTCGTTACAAGTCTCGCCGTGCGTGCGGATAGCAAATCCCGCTCCGTAACGGAATATGTCAAAGCTCTTGGGCGTAAACTCGCCAGTGCTCAACATTCTGTTCAGGGACGGCTACCCCTGAACGGATGAGCACGAATCTACGATTACGCCCCAGACTCCGCTGAATCTTTTATTTCCAGGTTCAAGGGGCTTTCGATGCCGCATCTAGGACAAGGAAATAAGCCAGACGTGAGCGCTCTTCCCTCGAACTCCTCCCTCTTGAACGCGCTGTTGCAATGGACGCAAACATGAAAGTGTAGGAGTGCATGATGTGGTTTGACTGAGCTGGTCTTTGTCACGATGATTTCTCCGCTTCGTGGCGAAATCTGGAGACTGCAAACTGGAAGCGCCGCGTCGTTTTTACTTCCAAGTGATTCAATATCTGATGCGATTTAGGACAAGAATGTTACCTGCGGAATTAGGCTGACGGGCGAGCAAGCAAATCCTCCAGAAACTCTGGACGCCGGCTCGGTGCTAGTTACAAGCAAATGGTCACGCGCGCGGGTGCACGCTACGTAGAGCAAGTGTCGCTCCGTGCTGTAAACATCCTCAAGGTCGCTTTGGTCGGCAACCGCTGCTACTGTGCAGACCGTTCCCGAATGCGTTCTATGCGACGAACCGCCTGTTCAAAATATGCCCAGTCAAGTTCGATGCCAAGATACTGGCGACCGCAGAGTTTTGCGGTCGCACATGTGCTGCCGCTACCCGCGAAGGGATCGAGAACAAGTTCTCCTGGCAGGGTGAAGCTGCGAACCAGCGGGGCGAGAGCCTGCACGGATTTTTGAGTGGGATGGAGCTTGTTGCCCGTATATGGCATGTCGATGACATCCGCGATGGGCTGTACGGGCAGCGATGGTCTGCCCTTGGCGAGCAGATATGCCTGTTCATGCTGATAGCTCAGGAAGCGCGTTTTCGAGGAGTATGTTTTGCGGAAGACGATATGGCCGACAGGATGAAATCCTGCATTCTTCCAAGCTGCGAAGAACGCATCCGCCCTGGTCCAACTATAAAACATGATGGCGAGACGATCATGTTTCAGAACGCGATAGGCTTCACGCATCGCGGGCCGGAGCCAGTGGTCGTTGACGTCGTTCTGGATGGAGCGACCGGAGCGATCACGATAGTTCACTAGATAGGGCGGATCGGTGAGGATGAAATCCACGCTGTTCGCTGGCAGCTCGCGCATCTTCTCAATGCAGTTGCCGTGAAGGATGGTGTTGATGGGAATCTGCTGCTGAGTCGTTTGGGTGTTCATGAGGGTACTCCGTTTGTGTGGTCTCCCGATGGGTCGGGGCACGCTGCGCGGAGCGACGCGAGAGGGTGAGGCTTCCAAGGTCAAGGGGCGCTTTTGGGGAGGGCACCCGAAGAAAGTTTTCGTGCTCTTTTACGAAAAGTTTGTTTGGCGAGGAACCGGAAAAGCAGAGACCCGCCGTGCCGCAGGACGACGGTAAAACCCCGAGCGCGTGTCCGACTCGGAGGAGACCAACTCTGGAGTACAACGAAAACAGGTTCGGCAGAAGAATCTATCGGCCCGAAGAGCGGAATCAACCTGCATCGCTGACAAAATTTCAGATTGCTGGCGTACGGCAACTGGCGAAAACGCTGCTTTGCCCCGTTCTCGCCAGTTGAGCTGTTAATTGGTCAACACAAGGGGATTTATTACTAATACTAAGCAAATCAGTCACTTAGCAATCCTTCAATAGTCACGGAGTTGCACGCTGAAACCGCTTCTCAATGTGCCTTGTGTCTTGTGGCCACTCCCATACGTTTGAGCTCTCTCGGCTCACGGAATCAACTGCCGAAACCCTCTAATTCTGATGCGACCTGTTCCTAGGCGATTACGAAACGTGGACTTCGTTCAAAACTAGGCGACTTACGTCTCCGAGCCCTTTGAAAGATGCCCTGTGATGATTACCTGGCTTCCAAGATAGCTCTTCGAGCCAACCAGATTGATAAAGGGCTGAAGGAATTTCTCCTTATCCTCAATCTCTTCACCAGAAAACTCACCAGGAACGTCAATGATGGATAAGCCTGGGTAGTGTGCGTCATCTTTGTTAGATGAGGGGTAGAAGCCCGAATTGGTATGCCATCAGGAAGTAGAGTGTGTCAGTTCCGCCAAGTGCTTGCTGCCAGCGTCTTCGGCCGACATGGATAAAGTCATCAGCGATAGAGGGCCTGGTCGATGGTCGCGCGGAAAAACTCTCCTTCGGGGTCAAAATGGTTTGTGCCGAAGTTCCACCCTACACGGACCCGAGTCGGAATTGTGTATCCTCCGAAGGTTTGCTCCTCTTCGATAAGAGCGCCAAACGGTACGTACCGGAAGTTCCCTTTGTCAGGGTTTCCCCACCGCGTCATATGCACAGACTTCAGTTCCCCGCTTTCGCCGATGACATAGTCCAGCTCGGCTATTTCGGTGTGTGCGCTAAATCTGGCATGGAGCTGGTGCTGGTCGGACGAGGTCCATGTCACGCCCGCTAATGAGAGCACGGAGGGTAGCCACAGGGATTCGATATTGACGCGGCCTGCAGTCGACCGCGTGATGTCCGGACCATGCGCACTGATGACCGGAAAAATTCCGAAGAGCTTCCAGTCCATTTCACCCTGATTATTCAGGAAGCAGTCGCTTCCGCGCAGGGTCATTTTCCACATTTTTACCGTTGCCTGCCAGATCATTCCACGGCTCCAGTGAATCACTTGCTCCGCCGAAAACGGGTACCATCGCTGCAGCTTGATCTCTCCATGCATTTGTAGCCGAACTGAGGTCGCAAGGGATGTACCAGAAGCAATAGCGTGCTTCAAGTAGCGCTGCGTCGCTTGAGGCAATGCAGATAGAGCAGTCGGCTCAAAACTCTGCGCGGACCCCACTGCTACAGCGGAATTCCATAGCTGTTCCAGAGATTGTTGTCGCTTCATAATGTCGCTCTTCTCGCTGAGAGTAGAGACTGCTGGATAGTCATGCGGTGCATAGAATCGTGATTGGACGTATCGACACTTTCCTGTAGGAGCAATGGCAGCAGCAAGAATGGCCGAAGGATAACAACACCGAAACCGAGCGAATGCGTCCCGCTGGTGTCCTCGTAGATCTTGATGATGTTACCGCTCCGGCTTCCATAATAAAACTCAAGAACATGTTCCATGCAGGATCGTACATGGTAGCGGCCTTGCCGACCTTCCCGACACGAGGATTCATTCGGGATAAACCCAAAGCACAATATTTTCTTCCTGATCCACCTACCAAGGATATAATTCGTCGCGCAAGCACTCTCTTCTCTTCGGAGTCATCATGCAAGGGATTCAAAAGCGTCCGCGAATGATCGCCAATGGCTGGATTCAAGCTGCGGGCCTTGTTCTGCTCATCGGCTTCTTCATCATGGGTGTGCTTACGTACTACACATACAATGATGAACCGCCCATTCCCGAGACAGTGCAGGATGCGTCCGGAAGAGTCCTCTTTACTCGTGCGGATGTCCTCTCCGGACAAGGGATCTTCTTAAGTAACGGGCTCATGGAATACGGTTCGATCTTCGGCCACGGCGCCTACCTGGGTCCAGACTTTACTGCCGAATATCTTCATCGCGCCGCCTTGTCAAGCATCAACTTCTACGGCAAGTTGGATTCCGATTCGGCGAGAAAACGCACCATCGAGGACTTCAAGATCAACCGCTACAACACCGTCAGCGGAATTCTCCTCTATACCGATGCCCAGGCAGATGCGTTTGAGCGATGCCGCGCCTACTACGCCGACTTCTTCGGCGAACCCACCACGAAATTCGGTCTCCGGCCCAGCGCCATCACGAATCCAGAGCAGATTCGCCAACTCGTCGCCTTCTTCAGTTGGACTGCTTGGGCAGCCTCGGCCGCTCGCCCCGGGCACTCCTACTCCTACACCAACAACTGGCCGCCGGAGAGCCTCGTCGACAACCATCCAACCGCCGACGCCATCGTCTGGAGCGTTCTGTCGCTTGCTGCCCTGCTAGGAGGCACCGGATTGCTGCTCGCCCTCTTCGGCCGTTGGAATCTGATGGGTTGGCACGGCCGCGAACAACAACACATGTTCTTTCGCGCGCCCGACGAAGTTACACTGACTCCTGCACAGAACGCCTGCGCCTGGTTTTTCTTCGTTATGGCCGCGCTGTTCCTCGTTCAGACCATGGTAGGCGCCGCCAGCGAGCACTATCGAGCTGACCTCCAAACCTTCTTCGGCATTGATCTCGGCAGGGTGCTTCCCTTCAACGTCGTTCGAACCTGGCACGTCCAACTCTCCATCTTCTGGGTATCCACTTCGTATCTCGCCGCAGGAATCTTTCTCGCTCCCATCATCTCTGGCCGCGAACCTCGCGGGCAAAAGACCCTTGCCTATGGTCTATTGGGCGCTCTGACGATCGTGGTCGTCGGCAGCCTGTTCGGCGAAATAGCTGGAATCGAGAACTGGATGCATGGTATGTGGTTCGGCAACCAGGGCTTCGAATATCTCGACCTCGGGCGCTTTTGGCAGATATTGCTCATCATCGGCCTATTTTTCTGGGTCCTCATTCTCTATCGCGGAATGCGCAACCGCCTCGATTCCGAGCATGTTACCAACATGCCCTGGCTCTTCTTCTTCTCCGCGCTCTCCATCCCGGCCTTCTACGCGGTTGGTCTGCTGGCCCACCCCGGTCAGCACTTCACGACCACAGAGTTCTGGCGCTTCTGGGTCGTCCATCTCTGGGTCGAAGACTTCCTCGAACTCTTCACCACTATCCTCGTCGCCTACCTGTTCGTCTTGCTCGGTGTCGTCCAGGAGCGCACCGCTCTGCGCATGATCTACCTCGACGTCATTCTCTACTCCGCCGGTGGCATCGTCGGGACCATGCACCACGTCTACTTCTCAGGCGTGCCAGCGATGCACATGGCCCTCGGCGCGTTCTTCTCTGCCGGCGAGGTCATTCCCCTGACCTTCCTCACGCTTGAAGCATGGAGCTTCCTGCAGCTTGGCGCCATCCAGCAGTCCAACCCCGCCACCCGTTTCCCCCATCGGTGGGCGGTCATGTTCCTTGCTGCGGTCGGCTTCTGGAACTTTCTCGGCGCAGGCGTCTTCGGCTTCCTCATCAATCTACCGATCGTTTCTTACTACGAAATCGGCACAGCCTTAACCGCGAACCACGCTCACGCCTCCATGATGGGCGTTTATGGGATGCTGTCCGTAGGGTTGGCGCTCTTCTGCCTGCGCTACATCATCCCGGAAAAACACTGGTCTGATCGTCCTGCTCAGATTAGCTTCTGGTCGCTCAATCTCGGCCTCGCCTGGATGGTCTTCGCAACCCTCTTCCCGCTCGGCATCATCCAGCTCTATCACTCCATCAACGTCAGCTACTACGACGCGCGGACGCTCAAATACATTGGCGGCCGCACCAACGAGATCCTGGAGTGGCTCAGGTTGCCGGGGGATGTTGTCTTCATCCTAGGAGGAGTCCTCCCCATCCTCTACATCTGCTTCCTTGGGCTTCGCTACATGGGAGCCAATGTTACCGCCGAACAATCGAGCCAGGGCCTGTTTGAGATCGCAGCCGAGACGGAGGTTGAGTAGCCATGGCGGGCTTCTCGATGGAGTTGGTGTTGGCCATGGGGTACGCGTCCTTTCTGGCAATCGTCGCCTTCGTTCTGGAGTTGCTTGCCCGCCGCATGCATCAGCGAACTCGCGGGCTGAGTACCGTCGGCTTCACTTATCATCCGGAGCGCGATGTCTGGAGCTGTCCGCGCGATCAGCATCTCTTCCCCGTCTTTTCCGATCGGCAGCGCGGCAAGGTCGTCTACCGCGCTGCCGCATCGGCCTGCAACGCCTGCCCCAGCAAGGCCGCCTGCACCGACTCCAACACGGGACGCGTGGTCGAGCGCCTCGAGAACGAGTCCGTTGAATCCGGGATGCTCAGATTTCATCGCGTCTTTTCGTTTACGCTGCTGTTGCTCTCCGGGCTCATTGTCGCGATCGAGTTTTTCCGCACTCACGCGTCACAGCCTCGTACTGTACTTGCAGCGATGTTTCTGATTCTGCTTGCCGTTGCAGTTCGCCTCTATTCAACTATTCATTTAAGCACCCCCAAAGCACAGGCTTCCGCTGCCGCTCAAAGAGCACCCAGAATCTGATTCTGCGTCTACCGCTGAGCATACGAGCTTTGATCGAAGCTAAAGAGAGTAATTGCGATGGCAATTCTCGGCTTATTGAGAGGCAAACTGGCGTAGGACCATGGCGGGGCTATTCCGGCTCGACGATCTTAGGAGACAAATATTCCGCGCCCCATTTCATTAGGGTGCTAATCAGACGCAAGACTGCAAAACCCAGTGGGGTCTGCCAGAACTTACTCTACGTGAAGCAATTTATCGCTCAAATCCTTCCGAATAATGAGACCGTCATTTTCCATCTCACGCAGATGCCTCGACAGCATATACATCCCGGAACACGTTCAGGGCTTCCCTGTCTACATCTCTAGAGAGCAGCACAGTAGCACTTTGAGCTGAAATCCTCTCGATATCAATTATTCCTCCGAGGCCTTTCAATGTTGCCTCTAAACACATTGCGAGTGGCTGGGGAACATCCGGTCCGAGACCAAATGACTGTGGACTCTGCAACACTCGCCCCAATTGAGTGTAAATGCCTTGAAGGCGTTCTACTTTAGAGGACATGTCTGCGTCTCCTATGAGTCCATACTACGAGAACGAAATGCCGTGTGCTGTGACGACGCTCACACCGTGAGCCCGTCGGTGTCCAATCGCTTTGAGATTAGGACAACGACTGACCGTGCGCTGACCCTATAGTCAAGACTCGCCAATTGGGAAACGCTCTCATCTTCAAAGATATCCGAGGGACTTGGACAGCTAGTATCCACAACGCGGCACCATGCCGCCGCTGGACCCTCTTGGATTTCAAAATCAAGATCTTCCCAAAAAGAGTTAATCATGACGTAGAGGTCGGCATCGTTCTGAGAAGCCCCGTGTAAGCAGAACGAGAGGGCATGTGAGTGACATGACAAATCTGGCTTCTGCTTGGTGCCATACCAGCACACGTCATCTCTCCAGAAACAAGACCGGGCAATTGACGGATGTCTCTTTCGAAAAGCGATCATGTGCTTAAAGAAGCGGAACACATCTCGATTTTTCGTAAGCAAATCCCAATCCAACCAGGTAGTTTCATTGTCTTGATTGTACGGATTATTATTCCCTAGCTGGGTATTCATAAATTCATCTCCAGCTCGGAACATCGGAGTGCCATTGGATAACAGGAGGAGGCAGCACAGATTTTTTATCTGCTGCCTGCGTAAACCCAGGACATGTTCTGGAGCTCCGGTGTCCCCTTCCCATCCGCAATTCCAACTCAAGTTGACATCCGCACCATCTGTGTTACCTTGACCGTTTGCTTCATTATGCTTCTGGTTGTACGCCACGAGATCATAAAGAGAAAAGCCATCGTGACAGGTTACAAAGTTCACACTCTGGAACGGGTGATAGGCGTTCATCACGTCATCTGGAAAAAGATCGCAGCTGCCATAGAGTCGAGTCATGAGAGGCGCGACCATACCTGGATCGCCTCTTATAAAGGAACGCAGATCATCCCTGTACTTTCCGTTCCACTGCAGCCACGGCACCCCGGGAAACGTTCGCCCCAACTGGTAGCTGACCGGATCCCAAGCTTCAGCTATAAGGCGGATCCTGCTCGCATCGAGCACCTCGTCGACTGCGGCGATAGCCGGCGGATCATCGAGATCAATCGTGCCATCCTCTTTCCGCGTAAATATCGATGCCAAATCGAAGCGGAATCCGTCGACGTGCATCTCGTTTACCCAATATTTCAGGCTGTCCACAATCATTTTCCTCACATAACGATTCGCACAGTTGAGCGTATTGCCCGTCCCGGTATCGTCACGATAGTGTAGCCAGTCCGATTCGAGCAGATAGTACGTACTGTTATCAATTCCTTTGAAACTATAGATAGGGCCGGTCTCATTGCCTTCCGCGGTGTGGCTGTAGACAACGTCAAGGATCACTTCTATATCAGCGGCATGAAGCGCGTCGACCATCCTTTTGAACTCTTCCAATATTTTCTCGCTCACGTCGTTGCTGGCATAACCGTGCTGGGGGGCAAACAATCCCAATGGCATATAACCCCATACGCTTGATTCCTGTGGATCCTGTTGACTGATCGGCATAAGCTCTACTGCAGTAATTCCTAGTTGCTGAAGATAGGGAATTTTTCCGATCAGGCCGGCAAACGTCCCACGCAAAGGAGTACTGACGCCTGAATTGGCTCGCGCGGTAAATGCTCGAACATGAAGTTCATAGATGATCAAATCAGAGTCATGTTTAGGCGCCCGTTTAGAGCAAGAGGTCATCGTCTCTTTCAGGATTACTCCCAAGGGAGCTCTCCCGGCGTTGTTTCCCGGCAGTTCAGCCACTTCGCGGCTAAACCGATCCGGGAAATGGAGGGCACGGGCATAGGGGTCTACCAAAATCTTCTGAGCATCGAATCGATGACCCATTCCAGACTCGTTCGGACCTGAGAGTCTGTAAGCATAATAGCGAGCGCCGCGCATAACTTCGGATTTCAGTCGACAGTGCCATACTCTGCCGGATTTATTCTTAAGTGGATTGAAATGACACTCGTAAATTGGAGACACATCGTCGTCAGATGAATAGAGAAGGAGAGTGACCGCAGCTGCATGCTTCGAATACAGCGCGAAATTATATGCCTGGTCTTCAGCGATCCAGGTGGCTCCTAGCGGAGAGGGTGAACCTTCTCGACTACGCCAGTTCATCAGTGAGATCCCAGGTAATATCATGAACTTTCCCTTCCTTATCCAACCTTCGATAGCTGTCCTCGTATTTCATTCGTCCGTGGTCGAGGGCACGATTCTCCCCGATAGCTGACCTTTGCTCTTTCGCTTTCTTATCAACACACAATTCGGCCGCAGGGTCACTATCGTCTCCAGATTTCTAAATAACCGTGCGAATTCGGATTGTGAGCGTCGCGGGATCACTCATAAGAGAGGACTCTAGTAGGCCAGTTCAACACCATGCAGTGATCCCGATCACCTGACGAAGCTTGGGTCTACGTCCCACGAAGTGTGCAATATGACGGGCATAACATCCTAGTTCGTTTGGCATTGTTAGGAGATTCATAAATCGACCCGAGATGTGATCGGCATCACCGATTTAGCAGACCCACGCCAATAGGATGGTGGGAGATGGCGATCCAGCAACGATCCATTCTGCCCGCGAGGTGCACTCATGAGTTTGGAATCCACCATTACCAAAGTATTGCGCTCCGAGCAAAGTTCCCATTTGGATGGTTATGAAATTTCGTTCGATCGAATTCTCGTCGCAACCGACTTCTCAGAACCGGCCAATCAGGCCTTAAAAGCCGCGATCATCGTCGGTCGATTGTTTGGCTCGAAGCTTTTCCTAGTGCATGCGGCATCGCCAGTTTTCTATGATAGGAACGCGGGGCCAATACCGTTAGAGATTCTCGATGCGAACCTCGATGCAGCTAAAGAGGAGATCAACCAATTGATCTCATGCGAACCTGGACTCCGCGAATTTGAGCCGAAAGTAACAGTAGCCTACTCCAATGCCGTTGATCTCATCGCACAGGTCTCCCGTGAAGAGAAAATAGAGCTTATTGTCGCTGGATCTCATGGCGCGAACTGTCTCGAGCGGCTGGCGCTAGGTTCCGTCGCGGAGGCCATATTGCATCGCGCGAGGTGTCCGGTAATGATTGTTGGGCCAAACTGCAGGACAGCTGACCATCTCTTTCATTCCCTACTGTTTGCCACAGATCTGACAACGACGGGACGACGGGGAGCACTCTTCGCCTCCGGCCTAGCAAAGCGGTTCCACGCCGACCTGACTCTTCTACATGTCATGAACGAGAAACCGGCTGCGCCCCATGTCGAGATCGAGGTCATAGAAGCTCGAATCAAACAACAATTACACGAACTCCTTCCGCCAGATGTGAGCGAGCAGTGTAAAGCGAAGGTGCGCCTCGAGCAAGATCGTCATATAGCCAAGACCATCGTCACGGTCGCTGATATAGAGCGTGTCACTCTGATGGTAGTTGGGCTGGGAAACCGCCGCCTAGCAGACCACATTCCGAGGTCAATTTTGTCTTATCTGATTCGGGAGGCCAAATGCCCCGTCCTTGGCGTTCGCGGGCACTTGGCTTGAGACAGATCTGACCTACAACAGGCATCGGCGCAATTCTTCGGGAAAACCCAACGCTTTTGGCAGGGCAATTTACTCATCGGCCTCCCGTTAAATATCCACCCGTCGCAGCCACTGCTAATGGCTCATGCTTGGCTTGTCATTGCGCATTAAACGTTGAGAGCGGAAAGTAACGCGCTACGGTGACTGACGGGACGGCTTCTTCGCTGGCAGAGACGAGCTTGTTTCAAAGTCAGTGAGGGGGCCTGTGGGAAGAATCATGCGCAGGGAGTTGAGGATGGAGAGAAGGTCGATGACCTCCTGTGCAATGGCTCCCTGAATTGGGCTCAGCAACCCTAGCGAGGCCGCTCCCATTCCGAGGAGGCTCAAGCTCATGCCACCAACTGCGCTGATCAGAGCTATCCCACGCATACGTCGACCGATATGCATCAACTCGTCCACGCTAACCAGCGAAGATTGGAGAATCACTGCCCCTGCGGCTTCGGAGGTGATATCGCTATTGACCCCTAGGGCGATGCCGACAGTAGCGGCCATCATTGCCGGAGCGTCGTTGACGCCATCTCCCAAATAAAGCGTACGGTCCTTCAAGGTCGTCTCGCGAACGAACTCAACTTTCTCTTCAGGACTCTTGCCGCCATGGGCTTCTGTGATCCCCATGCCAGCGGCAAACAGTGCCACCTCAGCGGGGCGGTCACCGGACAGGAGAATCACCCGCGAGATATGGTGCTTTGAATCCAAGTGCCCAAGGAAGGGCTTGCTATCTGGTCGTGGTTCGTCTTGAAAGTAGATTATGCCAGCTAGCCTACCGTCGATCAGCAAAACACATTCGAGGCCAGGAGCCACAGACGGCATGGAACATAAGTTCTCACCGGAGAGTTTACCGCGTCCTGTCACGGTGACGAGTTTTCCTGCGACGTGACCCGTCAGTCCAGAACCTGGGGGTTCGGATACATCTTCAACTTTTAATGGACTCAGTCCCTGCTTATCCGCTGCCGCGATCACGGCACTTGCGAGGGGATGCTTTGAGTAACGTTCGAGACTTGCGGCATACTGAAGGACTTCATCATGTGATGTATTCCCGAGGCAGTGGATCGAGGTCAGGGTCGGTTTTCCGTAGGTCAGAGTGCCGGTCTTGTCCACGATCAGCACATGACAGGTTTCCATCTTTTCGAGGATGGAAGGATCTTTGACAATGATACCCAGCTTTGCCGCGGCAGAGATAGCACCAATGATTGCGACGGGAATAGAGATCAACAGCGGACATGGTGTCGCGATCACCAGTACCGCAAGAAAGCGTTCCGACTGACCGCTGAAGAACCAGCTTGCTAGAGCTATGGCAATGGCGATCGGCGTGTACCAGGATCCGAGACGATCTCCAAGCCTTTGTATATGCGGCCGATCCTCTTCGGAGGCGTGAAGCACCTCGACAATCTTTGCGTAGCGAGAGTCGCTGGCGATTTTCGTCGCGCGGATCGTAAGGGCAACATTGCCGTTGATTGCGCCGGAGAGCACGATCGTGCCGGGAGCTTTCTCAATCAGAAAGGGCTCGCCCGTCAGGTAGGACTCATCCATGCTGCCATGACCGCTGACCACTTGCCCATCGACTGGACATATCTCATGCGGATAGATCAGCAACTCGTCTCCGACACGAATTGCATCGATGGCTACATCGGAAATTACTTCACCAACTTTATGGGCTACCTGTGGCATTCTGGCGGCGAGAGCGTTGAGAACAGAAGATGCATGGCCCGTTGCATACACTTCCATCGCCTGTCCGCCGGAAAGCATCAATACAACAAGCGCCGCCACCCAATATTGACCCAGAATTAACGAAGTGACAATCGACGTTAAGGCGAGAATGTCGACGCCGAAATTGCGTTGTAAAATCTGCTGGATAAGCGAGATAGCCAGAGGAACGCTCGCGCCTGCAATGGCAACGAACAGGACAGCGTCAACGACGTGCTGATCTTGCAGAAATAGCTTTGCACCCAACGCCCCCAGCATCCCCACAGCAATGAAGGCAGCGGTCGAGACACGTGACGCGGGGCTGTTGAGCCATCTGCTAATCGTGTTGGTCTGGTTCAATGTACTCACCGGCGCCCCAATTCTATGAGTCGGGAAGGCCCAGGTTGAGTGACGCATGTCACAAACCATTAGTGCAGCAAAGGCTTAGGGTTATTGGTGCGAGCAATTCAAGACTGTTTTGTCATTGCTCGTGAACGAGAGGTTTGCCCATATGATTCCGGATCAAATTATTCTAGCGACAGACTTCTCCCCCGCCTCTACTGCCGCGCATTCAGTCGCAGCGAAAATGGCGAAGCTCTTCAATTGCAAAATTCTGATTGTTCACGTATTTCAATATGTGGCTCGCCACAGGTACGCGATGCCTGTTGGATGGATGATCGAAATTATTCGGAGCGATGTCCAACGGAAGATACTCGAGACTCAACACGTCTTTACCAATATGGGCCTCGAAACGAAAGCACTTCTGGTTGAAGATGGATTTCCTACAGTAGAAATACTCAACGTCGCTCAGACCTATAAGGCGCCGGTGATCGTGATGGGAACCCATGCTGTCGCCGGGATGGATAGATTTTTGCTAGGTTCGACTGCAGAGGGCGTACTCAGAGGGGCTGCTTGTCCAGTGATTACTGTTGGGCCACACATCCATCCAGCAGGTACAGCTAACGCCATTAATCGGCTGCTCTTCGCGACGGATTTCAGCAAAGAATCCCTAGATGCTGTACCTTTTGTGGCCACACTGCGCGATGCAGCAGCCTCGTCGCTTGAGGTCCTTTATGTAGAGACGAATATCGATGCTGTCCAATCTCCGCTGTTCCATTCTCTTCGTGCGGAATTAGATGTTCCGGATATGACGCGTCACCATCCCGCAACGGAGTACCTTACTCTGCATGGGGCAGCCGTTGCACAAGCGATCACTAATGAAGCGGAGCGTCTGGCGGCAGACCTTCTGATTCTTGGGGTTAAGCGTGCCTCGGCGTTCGCAGCTCATCTTGCTCCCAAGATTGCGTTCCAGGTGATTGCCGCTGCACCATGTGCGGTCATGACCATCTCCTCCTAAGGAGGAACAAGAGCAGACCAACCCGAGTGTACTCACGCAAATCCAGCACAGCAAGGAATCAAATATGCGATATGAACTTCGGCTCCATCGATTGATCGCCACAATTTTGGCAGCTGTGCTAATAGGCTTTGTGATGCTTTTCGTCTATCTAGATCATCACGCACCCAATGTTTGGGTTGAGGCGAGCGTAGCGCTTCTCCTCGAAATTGCCGTCTCGACCGGGCTCGCCTTCGTGGGGATGGCTGAGGGAGTCTTAGCTTTCCAATTTGGATTGCAGCACAAGCGGGAGATCTTAGGCTATCTGAGTCTTGGCGCTCTTTCAGTCGGCTGCGGCCTCTACCTCGCCCTTACAGAGAGTTCTTCCGTGACGACGATTGCTCTAGTTGTTTCTCCTCACGTGCTCATCTTTGGGCTAATACAGTTGCGGGTCTCCCAACATATAAGACGTCATGTCGCGCAAAGGAGAGCTCTGCAGGTGTGTGGGCTCTGTGAGCTGCTCATGGGGATCGGCCTCATTGCGGTGTCCAGAATCTCTAATGCCGCGGCCGCTGAATTCCTGGCCTACGTGGCCGCAATGACCGCACTTCAATTGATCGCCCTTCTGATGTACAGAAGCGTACCGCAAAAGCAACCGGTTTAGCAGAAACCCATAGACCCGTCGGATAGCATAACTTCTCGCTCGCAGGAATTGGAAGGGTGGTCAGAATTGTTTCGATCAAATGCGTCAGGGTCCCCCCATACCCAAAGCGGGTCAGAAGTCTTACTTAGGTATCACTCGGATGCGGAGATAGGGCTGACGAATGCTGCGGCCGCAGAGCGACTGCTGAAATATGGACGCAATGAACTTGCAATGGCCGCCCCTGACCCCTGGTGGAAGCAGTTCGGTCGCCAGTTTGCCGACCTGCTGATCTGGATACTGATCTGCGCTGCATTGATATCTGGTTTACTGGAAGAGTGGGTTGATGCAATCGCGATTCTGGCGATTGTGCTCCTAAATGGTCTCCTCGGGTTCATCCAGGAGGGACGGGCAGACGAGGCTTTACGCGCCCTGCGGAAGCTATCTTCACCGCAAGCAAGAATCATCCGAGAGGGTCAGCTTCAGAGCGTTCTGGCGGAGAAGCTCGTGCCCGGAGACCGGATCGAACTAGAGACAGGAGACCGAGTTCCGGCCGATGTCCGCCTGATTGGGGCGGCGGGCTTCCGAGTCGAAGAAGCCGCTTTGACTGGTGAGTCCGTGCCATCGGACAAGGATCACCGAGTCGTCCTGGAGGAGGAAGCTCCTTTGGGTGAACGCCTGAACATGGCCTACATGGGAACTTCCGTAGCTGCCGGTACTGCCAGCGCACTTGTCGTTGCCACCGGTATGAACACGGAGATTGGCAAGATCGCTGGCATGTTGAAAGGCCAGAACATCGAGCCGACCTCTTTGCAACTGCGACTATCTCAGTTGGGCAAAACTCTCCTTTACATTGTCCTGGGCGTCGTGGCGGTCATGTTTGTAGCTCAGATTGCGCAGGGAGGCCGTCTCG
>Ga0157370_10002305_pt1 | contig 23092 bp, 21 predicted proteins | sample C35metaG_FD_113463 | JGI IMG/M metagenome (GOLD analysis project Ga0157370, IMG submission 113463) | Corn rhizosphere microbial communities from Kellogg Biological Station, Michigan, USA - C3-5 metaG | ecosystem: Host-associated > Plants > Roots > Rhizosphere > Soil | place: USA: Michigan...
AGCCACGGCGTGGCCCGTGCGTTGCAGAGCTTCGGCTACCGGATCATCCCCGTGACACCGACGGTCGATTCCGTGTTGGGTGAGCGCTCCGTGGCCGATCTGGATCACCTGCAGCAGGTCCTGCCGGCGGGCCAGAAAGTCGACATCGTCGATGTCTTCCGGCGTCCCGAGCATGTCGCGGGCATCGTGGAAGATTGCATCCGCCTGAAGCTCCCGGCGTTGTGGCTCCAGGACGGCGTAATCGACATAGCCGCCGCCGAGAAAGCCCAGCGCGCGGGCATCTTCACGGTCATGGATCGATGCCTCTACCGGGATCGGACGGCTGCTGGGCTGCTCTGACTCAGCTATCCTGTGGCCCATGCGCATCAACTTTACGAAGATGCACGGGGTGGGCAACGACTTCATCGTATTCGAGGTCCCTGCAGGTGCCCCTTTGCCGAACGCGGAGCAGCTGCGGCGCCTCGCCGACCGGCATACGGGCATCGGGTTCGACCAGGCGCTGGTGCTGGAGTCGCCGCGGCGGGCGGACACGGCCGTTTTTTACCGGATCTTCAATTCCGACGGCGTCGAGGTCGAGCAATGCGGTAACGGCGCCCGGTGCATCGCTGCCCTCGTGCATGGCCGCCAGCGGATGAACGGCGAGGCGTTCACGCTCGACAGTCCTGGAGGGTTGATCCGGGCGAAGGTCCAGGCCGACGGGCTGGTCTGCGTGGATATGGGAGTCCCGAGCTTCGATCCCCGGTCGCTGCCTTTCGAAGCGCCGGCGCCGGCACTGACCTACGCGCTCAAGGTCGACGGGGAGTCGGTGGAGATCGGCGCGGTGTCGATGGGCAACCCCCACGCCGTATTGCGGGTACCGTCGGTCGATTCCGCGCCGGTGGAACGGTTGGGCCCATTGATCGAAAGCCATCCCCGCTTCCCCAATCGCGTGAACGTGGGGTTCATGGAAGTGGTCAGCCGCTCCCACATACGCCTGCGTGTGTACGAGCGCGGGGCGGGAGAGACCCTCGCATGCGGTACCGGCGCGTGTGCGGCGGTCGCCCTTGGGCGGCGCCTTGGCCTCCTCGACGAGAACGTGCGCGTGATCGTCCGCGGCGGCGAGTTACGCGTAAACTGGCGCGGAGGGGGCGCCCGCGGTGCGACCGCGGGAAGCGCCCTGGCGCGTGGCGAGGAAGAAGCGGAGCATATCTGGTTAACAGGACCGGCTGAGGTCTCCTTCGTCGGTCAGGTCGAGGTTTAGCATTTATGACTACAAGAGAAGCTCGCGGGCTAGCCGCCACGGAAACCGAAGAGGCTTCCATCGCCTCGTACCTCCAACACAACCCGGACTTCTTTGAACGTCATCACGCGGTGCTCACCCGCCTGCGACTTCCGCACGTGCGCGGCGGCTCGACGGTGTCACTCGTGGAGCGGCAGATCGAGGTGCTGAGGGAGAAACACTCGGCTCTCGAGAACAAGCTGTCGGAGCTGGTGCGCGTGGCTCGAAGCAACGACGTCATCGCAGACAAGCTGCATCGGTTCACGAAGCGATTGCTAAGAGCGGGCTCACGCAGCAATGCAGTCGATCAGGTCGAGGCGAGCCTGCGCGAAGACTTCGACGCATTTCATTCAGTGCTGGTGCTCATCGGCGATCATCCGGAGCTCGCGCCGCGGCGGTTCATTCGAGCGGTGCGCGCCGACGATGCGAATCTGAAGTCGTTCGAGACCTTGTTCGCCAGCGGCAAGCCTCGCTGCGGACAGGTCCGGGACTCGCAGCGCGAGTTCCTGTTCGGCCAGGAAGCTAACGACATGGGCTCGGTGGCGCTCGTGCCGCTGGGTGAGAAGGGCTCCGTCGGTCTGCTCGCGCTCGGTAGCGCCGATCGCGACCGCTTTCATCCCGGAATGAGCACCGAGTTCCTCGCCAGGATGGGGGATCTCGTCGCAGAAGCGCTGACCGTATTCCCCGCAAGCTGAGCGCGTGTGACCCCTGCGGCGCTCGAGTGGATCACGCGCTTTCGCCGTTACCTGACTTCGGAGCGCCGGCTCTCGCCGCATACCGACACCAACTATGCGCGTGACCTCGCCACACTCGTCGCCTACTGCGACGGCGAGAAGCTGGAGGACTGGAGCAAGCTGACCAGCCACACGATCCGGCACTTTGCCGCTCGTCAACACGCCTCGGGGGTGGGGCCACGCAGCATTCAGCGGCGCCTGTCCGCGGTGCGCAGCTTCTACAACTTTCTTCTGCGCGAGAAGTTGTCCCGTATCCGGCCCAGCGGCGAGGTCGAGCGCAGCGAGGATCCGATGATCCTCGCGATCCAGAGCAATCCGGGAAGCGAGGTCCGGGCTCCTAAAGCCCGCCGTAAGCTGCCCGGAACGCTGGACGTGGACCGGATGACCCGCCTGCTGGAGATGCCGGCCGGCGAGCTCCTGTCGGCCCGCGACCGGGCCATCATGGAGCTGCTGTACTCCTCCGGCCTGCGCCTCGCGGAGCTGGTCGCGCTCGATGTCGACTCCCTGCAGCCCGACGGCACCGTTCGCGTCACCGGCAAGGGCCGAAAGGAACGGATCGTCCCTGTCGGACGCAAGGCGGCCGAGGCGCTCGATCAATGGCTCCAGGAGCGGGCGACGATCGCCAGGCGCGGCGAGACGGCGCTGTTTCTGAGCCGCAACGGCTCGCGCCTGGGAGCCCGCTCGGTGCAGCTCCGGGTGGCTCACTGGGCCCGGGCCCGGGGCCTCGACGTCGCCGTGCACCCGCACCTCTTCCGCCATTCTTTCGCCACCCATGTCCTTGAATCCAGTCAGGATCTTCGCGGGGTTCAGGAGATGCTCGGACATGCCAGCCTGGCCACGACCCAGGTCTACACCCACCTTGACTTCCAGCACCTGGCCCGCATCTACGAAGCCAGCCATCCGCGAGCGCGCAAGAGGAAAAAAGTCTGAGCGGCCGCCGGTGAACGTTCCACAGCGAGGCGAGCCGAAAGACTCATGAGCGACGCTCCCCAGTTCAATCCGCACGGCACGACCATCCTGGCCGTGCGTCGCAACGGCGCCATCGCCATGGGCGGCGACGGCCAGGTCACCCTTGGCAATACCGTCATGAAGGGCAACGCCCGCAAGGTGCGCCGCCTCTACAACGATAAAGTCCTGGCCGGGTTTGCCGGCGGGACGGCCGACGCCTTCACCCTCTTCGAGCGTTTCGAGGGCAAGCTGGAGAAGTACGGCAATCTCACGCGCGGGGCGATCGAGCTCGCCAAGGACTGGCGCTCGGATCGGTACCTGCGCCGGCTGGAGGCGCTGCTGCTGGTGGCAGACCCCGCCAAGATCCTCGTCATCTCCGGCAACGGCGACGTCATCGAGCCGGACATCGACGCCGCAGCGATCGGCTCCGGCGGTCAATTCGCGCTGGCCGCGGCACGGGCGCTGCTGGAGGCCTCGCAGCTGGAGGCGCGCGGCATCGTCGAGCGCTCGCTCAACATCGCCGCGGACATCTGCATCTACACCAATCGTAACCTCGTCATCGACGAGCTGGCCGGGGGCGCCTGAGTCATGTCATCGCTCACACCGCGGCAGATCGTTCAAGAGCTCGACAAGCACATCATCGGCCAGGACGCCGCCAAGCGCGCTGTCGCCATCGCACTGCGCAACCGCTGGCGCCGCATGCAGGTACAGGAGCCCCTGCGGCAGGAAATCACGCCGAAGAACATCCTGATGATCGGGCCGACCGGTGTCGGCAAGACCGAGATCGCCCGGCGCCTCGCGAAACTCGCCAATGCGCCGTTCGTGAAAGTGGAGGCGACCAAGTTCACCGAAGTCGGCTACGTGGGCCGCGATGTCGACTCCATCGTCAAGGAGCTGGCGGACGTCGCCGTCAAGATGATGCGCGAGCAGGAAGTCGAGAAGGTCAAGGTGCGTGCGCAGGACTCGGCCGAAGAGCGCGTGCTCGATGCGCTGTTGCCCAAGCCTCGCGTGATGGGCTTCTCGACCGATGAGCCGCACCAGCCCCGCGACGCCGAGACACGGCAGAAATTCCGCAAGATGCTCCGCGAAGGGCAGCTCGATGAGCGCGAAGTGGAGATCGAGCTGCGCGCGCTGCCGATGGGCGTGGAGATCATGGCGCCCCCGGGCATGGAGGAGATGCAGCAGCAACTGCAGTCCATGTTCCAGAATCTCGGCGGCAACCGCACGCGCACGCGCAAGGTGAAGGTGCGCGAGGCGTTGAAGCTGATGATCGACGAAGAGGCCGCCAAGCTCATCAACGAGGACGAGCTGAAGCTCAAAGCGCTCATCAATGCCGAGCAGAACGGTATCGTGTTCATCGACGAGATCGACAAGGTGACGCGGCGCCAGGAGACCGTGGGCGCGGATGTGTCGCGAGAGGGCGTGCAGCGCGATCTGCTGCCACTGGTAGAAGGCTCAACGGTGTCGACCAAGTACGGTCCGGTGAAGACCGACCACGTGCTGTTCATCGCCTCGGGCGCGTTCAGCCTGTCGAAGCCTTCGGACCTCATCCCGGAGCTGCAGGGCCGGCTCCCGATCCGGGTCGAGCTGGATTCGTTGAAGGTCGGGGACTTCGTACGCATTCTCACCGAGCCGGACGCCTCCCTCACCAACCAGTACAAAGCCCTGATGGCGACGGAAGGAGTCCAGGTGGAATTTGCCGACAGCGGCGTGCAGAAGATCGCGGAGATCGCCTTCCAGGTGAATGAGCGCACGGAGAACATCGGTGCCCGGCGCCTGCACACGGTGATGGAGCGGCTGCTGGAGAAGGTCTCCTATGAGGCCGCCGAGCAGAACCACTCGACCGTGACGATCGATGCCCGCTACGTCGAGGACCACCTCGGCAACCTCGTCAAGGACGAGGATTTGAGCCGGTACATCCTCTAGGAGCTCGGCCTGCGGCGGCGATCCCTCGACTCAGCTTCGGCCGCGGCATCGACGGCTCGCCTCGGATTCAACGGCAACGGCGGCCCTTCAACGGCGACGGCGCCCTTCAACTCAGCTTCGGCGGCGCCGTCGTCGGCCCTTCGCCTCAGCTTCGCTCTTTACCGCGGATCCAACGGCAATGCCCGCAGCGGTGCCCGTGGCCGCGGCCGCGCGTGCCTTGCGCTTCGGACAGAAGGACCCGAGCTGATACGCATAGCTACGCGTGAACTCCGCGCCGAACAGGAAGATCTGCGCGGAGTAGTACACCCAAACGAGCAGCAGAACCACCGACCCCGCCGCGCCATACGTACCGGCGATGGTGCTGTTGCCCAGATAGGCGCCGATGGCGAATTTCCCCACCGTGAACAGCAAGGCAGTCACCACGGCGCCGACGAACACGTCGCGCCAGGCGATCTGCACACTCGGCAGTACCTTGTAGATCGTGCCGAAGAGCACCACGACCAGCCCGAACGAGAAAGCGACGTTCAGCCATCCGACGACGAAGCTGACGACCTGCTCACCGTGCCATACGCGCTCCAAAGCCGTCATCGCGGCGCTGATCACCAACGACACCAGCAGCAGGAATCCGAGCGCGAGAATGAGACCGGCCGACAGCACGCGCGTGCGGATGAAATACCAGAAGCCCTGGCGTTTCTCGGAAGGCACGTCCCAGATCTGATCGAGGCCGGCTTTCAGCTCGGCGAGCGCGGTGTTCGCGCCGATGAACAGCGTGACGATGCTGACGAAGGTGGCGATGATGCCCGCGCCGGGGCGATTGACGTTCTGCAGGATGGCTTGAATGACATTGGCACCGGTCGTGCCGATCAGTCCGCGGATCTGCGCGACGATCTCGCCGCGCGCCGCCTGGTCCCCGAAGAAGAATCCGGCAATGGCGATCGACAGCAGCAGAACCGGCGCAAGCGAGAATACCGTGTAGAACGCGAGCGCCGCGCCGGTACGCGCGCCGTTGTGCCGGAGCCAGCCCTCGACGGAATCACGGCCGAGATTCCACACATATTTGCGGAAGGCTCCGCCGGCTGCAGCCGTAATAGTCATGTGCCGCCGCCGTGGCCGCCGCGCACCGCATCGGGCGCGACTATCGCCTTGACTGGAAAATGATCGGAAGCTGCGCGGGCACTGCTGCTGCGGTGTACTTCCACGCTCAGCAGCCTGTCTGCCGGCCTGCACCAGAGGCGATCGAGCGCCAGTACCGGTGCCCACACCGGGAAGGAGCGCCCCGAGGGGGCCTTGCCCAGCGCCCGGTGCAACCAGCGCAGTGGGCGCCCGAGGGGCCACCACTCGTTGATGTCACCGAGTATCACGACAGGGTCGTCCTGTGGAATGCCGTGTATCACGGTCAACAACTTTTGCACCTGCGCACGCCGCTCGGCCGCGCTCAAACCCAAGTGCGTCACGATCACGCGCACGCTCTTTGCGCCTGCGCTCAGCTCGACCTCCAGCGCGCCGCGAGGCTCGCGCCCTCGGACAGTGAGGTCGTAACTGCGAACCTGGCCGACCTCGCGTGTGGTGAGCAGCGCGTTGCTCAGAGGACGCGCCTCGGACGGCGGAGTCGGCGCTGAGATCGATCTCATTCCGGTCGCTGCGGCCAGGGCGTCGATCTGCCGATCCAGAGTGTCGACTTCCTGCAGGCCGACAGTATCGCAGTTCAGCTCACCGATGACACGCGCTACCCGTTCGATATCGTGGTGCATGTCGCTGCCGATACACCTGTGGATGTTGTAGGAGCCGACTTTGAGGAGATCGCGCTCCGCATGAAGGTCACCGTGCTGCGGCTGCAACGCGGCCATTCAGGCCCTCTCCGCTGGGGTGCCCGATCCGCTCGCGCGAGGTGACCAGCCAGCGACGAACGAGCCAGGCGGCCGTCACCAGTGCAGCCACGGCGGCGGCGCACACGGCGATGTTGATCGAATGAGGGTCACGCAATCCGCGGGTGAGCTCGTCACCGAACAGCATGGCGACCAGCGTGCCGGGCAACAGCCCCAACGCGGTACCGGCCAGGAACCGTCCGGCGCGAACGCCCATGGCGCCGGCAACGATATTGACCACGGCAAACGGTGCCAATGGCACCAGCCTCACCGCAGCGATCGCCAACGTCCCGCGGTGATAGAGAAAGCGGCTGACCTGCCCCAGGCGCCGGCCCGCAAGCCGTCTGACGAGCGACCGGTCGAGCCGCTGCCCCATCGCGAACGTCACCGCGGCGGAAATCATCATCCCGCTGAACGCGCATGCGACTCCCCATCCTGCCCCGAGCGCGACCACGGCGAACAACGTCAGCAGCGGCCGCGGAAACAACATGATGGCCGCCGGTGTGTAGGCCGCTACGATGAGCAGCGGGACCCAAGGGTTGTGCGCGACCGATCGCGCGAACTGCGCGGTCCGCAACGCGTCAGTAAAGACAGCAGCCGGACCGTAGTGCCAGAACAATACGAGGCATCCTGCCAACACGACAACTGCGGCGGTGACCGCGATCCGCAGCGCTGTGGAGGAGCCCAGCAGGGCTAGGGGCTCCGCCGCCGCAGACTCGAGTTGCCACGGCCGCTCCGGATCCGCCACCGACGCAACGGCGACGAGCGTAGCGGACGGCTCGCTCACCTTCTCGAACGGCTCGAGCGTGCGCGCGCTTGGCCGTCGCAGCGCGTCCACGGCCGCGCCCATAGACCCGTGCTTCTCGATCGCCCGCGGCACTTGTTCCCGGGGTACATCGAGGTGCTCGCCGAGCAGCCGGTCGCGGCAGAAGGCAATCGCCCGAGCGTTGCGGCGCTGATCCCGTGCCTGGATGAGGAGATTGCATTCCGTGTCGAGGCTCATCGAGCGGTTGGCGAAGTTGGCGGATCCGACCAGCAGCCACTGCTCGTCCACCACCATCAGCTTGGAATGCACATCGCAACACTGCTCCGCCGGCAAGCCCGGCAGGCACGGATAGTAGACACGAAAGCGGCCGTAGCGATCGGCAGCCTGCAGCTTGCGCAGCAGCGCGCTGCGCATCGCGCCCATCGTCGGCGCCTCCACCAGGCCGGACTCGAAGTGCCGCAGCACCACGACCACCTCCGGTCCGTCCGGCTCCCGCAGCCGCTCAGCCAGCGCATCGCCCAGCTCACGCGCCGTGAAATACTGATTCTCGATATAGATCGAGCGCCTCGCAGAGGCGATGAGGTCCAGGTAGAGGCGGCGAATCTCGGCCACCGGCGGCGCCCCCTCGAGTGCGGGTACGGTGCGCGCGATGCCGACTTCGACGTCGATGAACGAAGGCATCACGCCCACCGGCCAGGGATCGGCACGCGCTTGCGGAGCCGGAAGCGCCTGACCGGTTGCGTTTGCCCATCGCTCGTTCGCCAGGTCGTGCAGCGCTCGCGCGGCGCCTGCGTCCACGGTCAGCATGACATCGTGGCAGGGCGGATAGCACTGCGACTCGCCGTCGTTCAGACGACGGGCGTCGTAAGCCCGATGCTCCGTCGTATCCCAGCGCGCGCAGGTCAGATCGATACCGCCGCAGAAGGCTACGGCGCCGTCGATGACCACCACCTTTTCATGCAGAGCCGCACCGATCGGGCAGCGATCGTCGTAGCGGAAGTGCACACGCCGGTGAGGGTGCCAGCCGAGCTTGTACACCGGCGTGGATTCCCGGCCTCGCGCGAACACCAACGGGTAGTCCCACGTCAGGATGTACACCTCGAGAGTGCTGCTGCGCTCGACGAGGAAGTTGAGGAAGTCCCCGAGAACATCCGGAATCGCGGAGCGATCGGCGGCAAGCGGAGCGTTGCCAATTGCGGAGCAATCGGCGGCAAGCGAAGCGTTGCCAATCGCGGAGCGATCGGCGTCGTCCATATGCCGCCTGCCGAGGTGCAGGCGGGTGGCGCTGTGAAAATCCCAACCGAGGATGACTATCGAGCGCTGCGCACGCAAAGCCGCCCGCGCGAAAGCGCTGAAATACGCCTCCGCATCGATGAGCAACGCAGCGCGGCCGGCACGGGCGACCCGCTGGCAATTGCTTCCGGGACGTAACACAGACACCGCAGCCATGCTGACGTTTGAGCAAGCTTCATACCTGTCAGCTCGACCGTGTGTTTACCGGAAGTGGCATTTCGCGAGCGCAGACGGAGCGTTCACCGCGAGGGCGTGCCTACCTTCGCGAGCGCAACCGCAGCGGATACGTGCGCCAGGTGCGTCAGCCCCTGTGGGAAGTTGCCGAGCATGCCCGCAGCGGAATACTCCTCCGAGAACAGGCCAAGGTCATTCCCGCATCGGCAGGCTCGTTCGAAGGCCTTGCGTGCCAAGCCGACTCGGCCCTGTTTGGCGAGTGTCTCGACGAGCCAGAAGGTACAAGCCAGGAACGCGCCCTCCGCCCCGCGCAAACCATCGTGACTGGAGTAGCGGGCAATCAGTCCGTCATGCCGTGCGAGCTCGCGCCGGATCGCGTCCGTCGTGCGCAACATCATCGGATCGTCGTAAGCGACGAAGTCGACCGCGGGCAGCAGCAGGAGCGCCGCATCGAGGTCCTTCGACCCGAAGGATCGGACGAAGATGCCGCGACGGTGGTCCACCCCGTGGGCTTCGATGTGCCGCCGCAACTCGTCCCGAGCCTGCTCCCAGCGTTCCACCGGTGCCTCGAACGAGAACTTGCGCGCCAGCGCAATGCCGCTGTCGAGCGCTGCCCAGCACATCACTTTGGAATGCACGAAGTGCATCGGCCGCGAACGTACTTCCCAGATCCCGCGATCGGGCAGGCGCCACTTCTGCAGCGTGGTCTCGATGATCGAGACCAGGAACCGCCAGTAGTACGGCTTTGGGCAGTGGCCGCGCTCGCTCCAGCGCCAGGACAGCTCCAGGATCATGCCGTACATATCCGCCTGGAACTGGCCCTCGGCGGCATTTCCGGTGCGCACGGGCCTGGAGCCCCGCCAGCCCTCCAGTCCATCGAGTAGCACTTCGGTGAGACGGCGCTTGCCGTCGACTGCGTACAGCACCTGCAGCTCGCTGGCGTTGCCCGCCGCGCTTCGTTGGATGAACCGCCGTACGCCCGCGGCTTCCGACTCGAGGCCGAGGTTGCTCAGGGCGTGCACGGTGAAAATCGAGTCGCGAATCCAGCAGAAACGATAGTCCCAGTTGCGCTCACCTCCAATGTGCTCCGGCAGTGAGGTCGTGGGCGAAGCGATGATCGCGCCGGTCGGCGCGTAGGTGAGGGCTTTGAGGATGATGGCCGAGCGCTTGATGCCCGGTCCCGGCCCGTCACGATGGGGAATCTTGGCCGCCCATTGACGCCACCACCTGCGGGTCTCCTCGAACTGCGCGCGCAGGCGCTTGGCCGCGTCGTGCCGCACGCGCACCGTTTCGCTCTTCTCCGGGTGGTAGAACTGCAGGGCCAGATAGCGGCGCTGCCCGGCGCTGACCCGCAGCTCGCCACGCAGGTCGTGACCTGCTTCGATCTCCAGCGGGCTGTCGCCGTAGATCAACAATCCCGTGTTGCTTCCACAGGCGAAGGTCGCATTCTTGCCGACGGAATTCATCCACGGTTTGACTTCTCCGCAGTCCAGGCGGGGCGCGATCCTGACATCGAAGCTCATCTGGCCGCGCACGCCGCGCACGATCCGGACGAGCTTGCGGCGCGGCCGGCTGCGTCCGCCGATGCGCATGGCGAAAAAGTCGATGACCTCCGCCTGGCTGTTGCCCGACTTGAAGGTGCTCACCAGGATCAGGCTGTCAGGCAGATACCGGCGCGTGCAGGTGTGAGGTCCGATGGGCGTGATCGCGAAATAGCCGCCTTTGTCCCAATCCAGCAGCCGCCCGAAGCAGCTATCCGAATCGAATCGCGGCAGACAGCACCAATCGATCACGCCTGCGCGCGAGACCAGCGCGGCGGTGTGACAGTCTCCGATGAGCGCGTAGTCGGCCAGCGGGGGGTAGGAGGCCGAAGGCCTCTTACGAGCCGGGTCGCGAGAGGCCGCCCCGGACCGCTGGCGAGCCCGGGCAGCCCGCGGGCGGGCAGCGTCGCGAGACGCTGCCCGGGAGGAGGAAGCCGACCTGGGCGTCAAGCCCTGCCGGCGGGAGGCTGCGGAGCCTGCCGGGTCTTGCCCGCGCCCTTGGCGTCACCGCCATTGGCACGATCGGTGACGCCGTTCAACCCCAGATCCAGAGTGCGTGCCGAGGCGAAGCGCACGGCGACGTCGTCCCAGTTCCAGAGGTTCCAGATGGCATCGAAGAATTTCGTTTTCTCGTTCAAGTACTGCAGATACCAGGCGTGCTCCCACGCGTCGACGACCAGCAGCGGCACGACACCCTGCACCGTGTGCGAATGATGATCGTGGATCTGCACCGTCATCAGCCGTGAAGAGGTCGCATCCCAGACGAGCGCACCCCAGCCGGACCCCATGCAGGTCGCGGTGGCCTTGGTCAGCTGCTGCTTGAACGGGTTGAACCCGCCAAAATCGCGCTGGATCGCCGAGGCGAGCTCACCCGTGGGCTCACCACCGCCACCCGGCTTCATGTTCTGCCAGAAAATGCTGTGCAGCACGTGCCCGGAGAGATTGAACGCCAGAGCGTGCTCGACGGCTGCGATGGCGGCGAAATCGCCTTTGGTGCGCGCCTCTTCGAGCTTCTCCAGGGCCTGGTTGGCCCCGTCGACGTAGCCCTTGTGATGCTTATCGTGGTGCAGCTGCATGATGCGCGCGGAGATATGCGGCTCCAGCGCGCCGTAATCGTAGGGAAGATCCGGAAGCACATATTTCGTCATCTCGAGAACTCCTGCTCAGCGACTCACTTGTGGAGGACCCCCGATATTCGCTGCGCCCGCCGTCGCTGGCAACGCGGGAATATCGGAGGCTCCACAGGCCGCGCGCTTCAGGCGCGGCCGCCGCTACTTATTTCGGCGCGCTGTTGTCCGACGGCGGCGGAGGCGGCGTCGTCGTCGAATTCGGCTCAGCCGGCGGCGGAGTCGTCGAGGAGGAGCTCGAATCCGGGGGTGTCGTCGTGCCCGAGGGCGGCGGCGTCGAAGTGTCCGCCGGCGGCGCGGTCGTCGAGGAGTCGCTCGGCGGGGTGCTTGACGGCGCCGTCGATTGCTGCTTGGAGCAAGCCGACAGGGCCACCAGTGCACCCAGGCACAGGATCAGCAAACTGCGTTTCATAGAGATCACCTCACTGTGTAGGTCCTGAACAAGCGCCCGGCGGCCTCCAGCTGGTGACGATTCCAGGGTGCAGGAGAGCGCCCCGTCTCGTCAGTCGCCGGGCCGAGCACAACGCTTGGACGCAATTCGCGTTCCGTAACCGGTGCGGGTAGCGTGAACGGGGCAGCGTCCAGGGCGGGCGCCGCCGTTCGACTCGCCCGCCCGGCGTACGCTGAAGCTTCGGCGCAAGCGACGGCGCGGCCGCGGCACCACCTGCTATCCTCACGCACCGGTCGGTCTGGGAGCACCTCCGTGCGACACGCGGCAATTACGGGTTGGGGAAAGTGCCTGCCACCGGCAGTCCTGTCCAATGCCGATCTCGCCAGCTTCCTCGACACCTCGGATGAGTGGGTCATCAGCCGCACGGGCATTCGCGAAAGGCGCATCTCGCACGTGCTGATGGAAGAGCTGGCCTACGTGGCCGCGAGCCGCGCCCTGGCCGCGGCAGCCCTGGATGGGCGCGACATCGAGCTCATCGTGTTCGGCACCTGCAGCCACGACGACCAGGTCCCCAACATGGCCTCCGGCGTCCAGGCCCGAATCGGGGCAGCGGCCGCCGCCGCCATGGACGTCAACACCGCGTGCACGAGCTTCTCCTACGGACTGTCCACGGCCACGGCGCTGATTCGCACCGGTGTCGTTCGCAACGCCCTGGTCATCGGCGCGGAGCTGATCTCGCCGTTCATGGATTGGACCGATCGCAACGTCGCCGTGCTGTTCGGCGACGGCGCCGCCGCAGTGGTCCTGCAGGCCACCGAGCGCGAGGAAGGGGTGTTGGCTGAACAATTGGGCTGCTGCGGCGAAGCCCGTGAAACGCTGCGTGTGCGCGGCATGGGCGGGCGCTACGCCAACCACGGAATGATCTACGGTGACACTCGCTGGCAGTTCGAAGGGCAGGAAATCTTCAGGCGCGCGGTTCAGGGCATGGTCGCCGCCTCCGAGCACGCTCTCGCCAAGATCGGGATGAAGGCACCGCAGGTGGACCTCCTGGTGCCGCACCAGGCGAATCTGCGCATCATCGATGCCGTGGCGCAGCGCGCCGGGGTGCCCATGGAGCGCGTGTTCGTCAATGTCCAACGTTACGGCAACATGTCCTCGGCAACGGTACCGGTCGCGTTGTGCGAGGCGCTGGAAGAAGGGCGCGTGCGGCCGGGCGCATTGCTGCTGATGCCCGGCTTCGGTGGCGGCCTGACGTTCGCGGCGCACGTCGTGCGCTGGGGCGAGCGAATCACACCGCTGCAACAGTCGCGCGCCGAGCTACCGCCGTGTGAGAAGTCCGCGCTCGAAATCGTTCGGGACCTCGTCGCCGCGAAACGAGCTATTTCTTAGCCGCCCGCCTTTTCTTCTTGGCGGGATCCTTGGGCCTGGTCTTGCCGAAAGAGCCCTGGTAGATCTTGCCGCGTCGACTTCTCGGATCGCCCTTACCCATGAATCACCACTCCAAGCGAGGGGCGCGCAGTCTAGCACGCTCGGCTGGAATCGCGGCGGTGAGGCTCCCCGGCGCCGGTGAGGCGCGCGGCTGACCTGCGCGCGGGCTCGACCGGCGCTCAGCGGACCGCGGAGCCGAGCGCGTAGCGGAACGAGGCCTCGATTTTCCGCTCTCTCGAGAGCTCCTCGGACGGCACGATCGCTTCCCGCAGAGCGGATTCCGTGCTCACGTCCAGCCACTCGAGCGCAAAGCGCCAGTGGGCGTTCGGCTCGAACAGGTAGGCAAGCGTCCACGCATGGCCGTACTGCGCGTAGTCGTCTCCGGTCGGCGTGACGAAGTGGGTCAGCACTTCGAACCTGTCATAGCGGGCGCTGAAGGTGTGCCGCCCGATCTGCTTGGAGATCAGCAGGAACTTCGCATCGAACGGATACCCCAGACGGTGAGAGTGCGGGGAAATGGTCGTCTCGCCCTGGAGCCACTGCGCGATGCCGGTCCAGCCGTTGCCGCTCTCCAGGCGCGCGCCCGCACTGTTGAATGTCGTCAGCCACGCGAAGATGTGCGTGACCCCATCCTGCTGCGTGGGATCGCTGCGGTTGTCGTAGCGCAACGCGCGCACTACCAGGCGATCCAGGAACCGGCCTTCGATCCCCGCATACACGCCCGCCCGGCCGTCGATCTCGTGGAAGACCTCGCGCGGATCGTTCAAGCCCGGGGTGGGATTGACGCGCCCGAACAGCGTCGTCTGGCGATCCTCCAGCATGAAGCCCTGGGAGGCGAGCGCCACGCCCGCCGGCTCGTTCCAGCCGTACACCGCCCCCGTCAACCCAACATCGAACAGGTGGCCGGTACGGGTACCGAGCCAGTCGATCTGGCCCTCCAGGCCGATGGTGCGCAACTCCTCGCCGACCCAGGTGTTGAGCGCCGAAGGTGTCAGGGTGTACGGAGATTCCCAGCCGGGCCCGCGATTCTCCAGGGAAATCGGCGCATAGAAAGCGCCGGCCTTGATGCGCGCGCGCAGTCCGTCGAAGGGATAGGGCCGGAACAGCAGGTACGCCTCGGTGAGATCGATCGGGTTCTTGTCGTGCTCGCCCCAGCTGGAGGCATCCAGGTGCACCGACCAGAGCTCGCCGATGTTCTGATCCAGCGCCAGGCGCAACCGTCCGAGCTGCAACCCCGACTGATTCTCGCCGTAGCGCAGTGCCCCGGTGCCCCCATCGAGGTAGGAGCGTTGCCCGTCGGAGCTCAGCAGCCGCATGTCCAGGTCGACTTCCCAGTCCGTCGCGTGCGCGCTGCAGGTCAGGCCCATGCCGACAGCGATGAGAGCTGCCAGGGGTTTCATCGGTAGCCGTCCCATGAGTGCGGGTGCGGACTCAGCGGTGCCGGCCGCAACGGCTTGGTCAGACGCAGCTCATGGGTGACCCGGTCGCCGGCGGCGACCGTCAGCTCGCGCTCGAGCTCGTTGGCGTCATCGTTCATGCGCGGGTGCCAGACGGCCACGCGGTACTTGCCTCGGGCAATGTCCGCGGTCCACGAGCCGGAGGCATCCGTGCGCCCGAAATATTGCGCATCCGTCACGACCAGGTAGCCCACCATCTCGTCGTGGATGTTGCAGCCGAGGGTGACGACCCCGGGCTGATCGAAGCGCACGGGCGGATTGGGGTTGCCGCGATACAGCGGCAGAGTGAAGCGCTTCGCCGGCGAGAACGAATAGATCTGATGGCTGACCGTATCGCTGTTGGGGAAGTCGACGGTGGAGCCCACCGGAATGACCAACAGGTCAGGGTCGAATGCGCGGTTGATCTGATCCATGACCGCCTTGATCGGGGCGCTCGGGCGGGCATCCGCAGCCAGGGAGCGTACGGTGATCACCGCCCCCGGCACGGGACGGCCATCTGCGGAATGCACGGTGATCGTGACGGAGGCGCTGGGAACAGAACCGGGAACGGCCGCCGGCACGCCGGCACTGCGGATGAGAGTCAGCAAGCCGGCCAGCAGGATAGCCGCCGCGCGGTATCCGTACCGCAGCCAGGGCAGACCGGCCGGGAACGCGGCCTCGGGGTCGATTCCACGGATCAATCGCGTGTTGCGGCGTGCGGAAGGTCTCATTCCTGCAGTCGGATTCTCGCGGCCACAGCCGCGCGGCGCCTACGATGTCGGCTCGCGCATTCGAGTCTGTTTTATGGGTAGTTTCCGCAAACGGCTTCTCGTACTGATCATCGGGCTGGTGGTCGTCACTCAGACTGTGACGCTCGCCGCAGTGCTTGCCAGTACGGCGCACAACGTCGAAGCACGCGCGGCCGAGCGGCTGCGTTCCGGAGGAACGTTCGTCGAGCAGCTGATCCGCTTCCGCGCCGCTCAGCTGGCCAGCGGCGTCGCGGTGCTGGCGGGGGATTTTGGGTTCCGGGAGGCCGTGGCCACCAAGAGCAGCGATCCCTCCACTATTCTGGATGCGGCCAACAACAACGCCCAGCGCATCGGCGCGGATATCTTCCTCGTCCTGGATACGCATGGCCGCACGATCGTCTCCAGCGCCCACCTGGGTCCGGACTCGGCGGCACCGCTGGCGAGCCTGTTCGATGAGTCACGCGCGGCGCGCGACCTGCCGCACTTCGCCGTGCTCGGTAACCGAACGTATCAGTTCTTCCTCGCCCCGGTGCGTGCCCCGGAAACGATCGCCTGGGTCGCGATGGGCTTCGCCGTAGATGACTCCTTCGCGGAGAAGCTGCGCACCCTGGTCAGCGCGCACGTCACCTTGATCGCCTACGGCGTGGACGGCTCGGAAAATGTCTCCTCGACACTGCCGAACACACAGCGCCTGCAGGTGGCCGGTAGCGACACACTCCGCCCGGTGGCCGACAAAGTGCCCAGCGTGGTCGGCGTCGGCGGCTCCCAGTTCCTGAGCGTCTCGCAGCGACTGGAGTCGAGCGGCGCGACCGTGGATGTGATTCTGCAGGAGCCGATGGAAGAGGTCTTTGCCCCTTACCGCGACGTGCGCGATGCGCTGCTGGTGATCGACGGCATCGCACTGGCGCTCGCCGCCATCATCGGTACGTTGCTGGGACGCAGCGCGACGCGGCCTATCGGCCAGCTCGTCGAGGCCGCGCACCGCATTCAGGAAGGCCAGTACGAAGTCTCCGTCGAGGCCTCCGGGGGCAAGGAATTCCGCAGTCTCGCCGCCGCCTTCAACGCCATGCAGCGCACGATTGCCGAGCGCGAAGCGGACATCACGCATCGGGTCTACCATGACTCGGTAACGGGATTGCCGAACCGGGCGTTCGCGGAACAACGCCTGGAGGAGCTGATCCACAACGCCAGACCCGGTGTCGGCAGCGCGCTGATTCTGATCGACGCGCGCAACGTGCGCGAAATCAACGGCTCGCTGGGACATCACGTCGGGGATGACGTGATGCGGGAAGCTGCGCGACGCATGCGGCAGAACGCTGGCGCGACAGACGTCGTCGTGCGCGTCGCGGAGAGTCAATTCCTCGTGATCGCCCAGAATTGCTCCATCGAGCGCGCGGTCCTGTATGCCGATCAGCTCGCTGGAGTGGTGCGTTCCGGCTTTCATCTCGCCGGCACCTCGCTCGATCTGAACGTGGCGGCCTCGGTGTGCGTACATCCGGACCACGGCAACACGGCCGACGAGCTGCTGCGCAGGGTGCAGATCGCGCTGGAAGATGCGGACGACGCGCGCGGTCGTATCGCAACGTACCGCCCGGGCAGCGACGAAGTGCATCGCCGCCGCCTCGCATTGATCACAGATCTGAAGACCGCGATCGCCGCAGACAGCCTCACGCTCGTCTATCAGCCGAAAGTGGCCATGGCCACGAAGTCCGTGAAGAGTCTCGAGGCGCTGGTGCGCTGGACTCATCCGCAGCTCGGGAGCGTATCGCCCGCAGAGTTCGTGCCGCTCGCGGAGCGAACGGGCAATTCGCGCGACCTCACCAGTTGGGTGCTGAAAGCTGCGATCCGCCAGATGCGCGAGTGGCGGCGCGGCGGGCTCGAGGTCGAAGTGGCGGTGAATCTGTCGGCCCCGGACATTCTCGATCCCGGCCTGGGCGATGAGATCCTGGAGCTGCTGCGCAAGCATCGGGTCGCCGCCAGCTCTCTGGTGCTGGAGATAACCGAGAGCGCGGTGATGCGCGACCCGCAGCTGGCCGCACGGCACATGCAGCTGCTGCGCATCGCGGGCGTTCGTTTCTCGATCGACGATTTCGGCACCGGGCATTCCTCGCTCGCACAGCTGAGCCGCCTGCCCGTCGATGAGCTGAAGATCGATCGCTCTTTCATCACGCATGCGCGCCTCGGGAGCGATGAAGCGACCATCATCACTTCGACCATCGGCCTCGGCCACAGCATGGGACTGAGCGTGGTCGCCGAGGGGATCGAGGAGACCGAGGCCTGGAGCCTGCTGCGCCAGCTCGGTTGCGACTTCGCCCAGGGCTATCTGATCAGCAAGCCCCTGGCGGCCCAGGATGTCGAGTCGTTCGTGCGCACCGCCAATCAGGTGTTGCCGGCATCGGACTCCACGGTGATGCAGATTCAGGCGCTGGCCGCGCTCACCGCAGGGAAGTGAGCGAGGGAGCGCGGCTGAAGGCCGCTGCGCCCCGCACCGTCCCGCGGCCCTGGCGCCTTACTTCGCCGCCGCGGCGGCAGCGGCACCCGCCGCCATGGCCCGCGTAGGCAGCGTGATCTTGCGGTAGTCGGCCGGGATCGTGAACAGGCTCGCGTCCGGCTCAGCCTGCACGACCTGCTCCAGGTGATAGGAGGTCTGGCCGCCGCTGCTCGCGGTGCCGGTCCTGCTCAGGATCATTCCAAGTGTCGGGCTGTACCACTGCTCGACTGTGAGGGTCACCGCTTTCTCGTTGCCGAACTTGCTACCGGCGGCGATCGTATAGACCTGCCGCGTACCGATGGCACCGAGCCCGTCGAGTGACTTCTCTCCCAGGGAGAGCGGAGCGGACCAGCCGCGATCGTGGGGTCCGATCCGAATGCCTGCAAACTGGGCAAAAACGCGTGGCATCGTGCTCGCAGGCTCGCTCGTATGGAAGTGCACTGCGGTGTCGGTCATGGCCGTCTTGACTCGGGGATTCAACATGATGAGCGCGTTGCTCACCGGATCGCGGATCTCGATGAACGACAGCACATTCTGCTCGCCATTCGCATTCAGCCGCGGGAGCGAAACCTGCCGCTCAATCCGCGTCCTACCCTGACTGTCGCGATAAAAGCGCACGGTGCTCGTGCGCGAGAATCGGTTCCCGTCCGCGCTCCGCCGCGTGGTCTGGGTGACTCCAACAGCGCTGAACGGCGCGGCGACGATTGCCGGTACGCTCAACGGACCCACGAGCGTTTCCTGTGCGTTGGCAGTCACCCCAAGCGTGCCGAGTACGAGAGCGGCGGCCAGGAAAAGCCGGGTTGTCCGTAGCATGTGCGTCACCCTCCGCAATGGGATATAGCGTGGCTGGGAGACTTCGATCGGACACCAACATTCTCAGTCAACGACTGCGGCAAGGCAATGCGCGGCGAAGGGCGTACAGCCCGCACACGTCGTTACAATTGGTAACCACCTCTCGAGTTGCGTTTCCGCGCGCCAGCAATTGTGCATACGGCCAATCCGGCGCATCGCCCTCAGGCCTGGGCGTCGAACGCCTCGTGATACGCGACGCTGCCCTGCGGCTTCGCTGCAGTGAACGCGACGGATTGGAAGTATTCCGCGGGGACACCGGGGATATCGCCACATGGCCGATGACGCCGCCGTCGGCCTCGGCGACGAGCGAGAGGGCAAGCTTGCCCGCCTTGCGCAGCGCACTGACGATGTATTGTTCGGTGTGACTCGTGTGAGGCGCGTTCAGGAACGCGGCGGCCGTCACTGCCTCGATGGTCTGCGCATCGCCCGCGATCTCTGCCCGTATCTTGATGTCCATCGAGTCTCAGCGCGCGTCGTCGGGCCTTTGAGGGGCGTGCGGTGGCGGCCCCACACGACTGCCTGTGACGTAGACCTTGAGCACGGGTATCGCGAACTCGTCGGACACCTGGCTACCCGGCATCAACCGGAAAACGATTCCGAGGCGCCAGCGGCGCATTCCTCCGGTAGTCGCCCAATCCGAGGGAACGTCGTATCGGACGTCCGCGAGCAAGTGCTCGACTGAAGGCACCAGCAGCTCGTTCTCGGTCCACAGGACGGAGACTTTGGCGGCTCGACCGGCAGGAGTGATGTCGAACGCCACCAGCACCCGGCCCTCTGCGTTCAGCCTCTTCGCCTTGGGGTCGTAGAAATCCTCGGTCGGCGTCAGGTGTGCGTGTGGCTGCTTCGGAACGTCTCCGGCTGCGGCCGTGGGCGTCTCATCAGCAGCGCCAGCCAGTGCACACGTAACGAACACGAGTCCCAGTGTCGCAGCGATGACTCTAAGCAGCACTCGAGGATTGTCCCTGTTGAATTGCAAGACACATCCAGTGTCGCCGCCGTCGGCAAAACCCACTAACGATAGCGAGCGAGAATCTTCTCGAGGTTCTTCGAGCCGGGCGACAGTTTCTCGAACGGCAAGGTGTTGAGCGCCGCATCGGGGGTGCCGTTGATGTCGTGGAACTCCTTCTCGGAGGGCTCGACGAACAGCAGGCCGGTGAGGTACTCGCCCTCCTTCATCTTCTCCTGGATGGCGGTGGCGGCGGCGGTGCGGCTCGTCGGGTCGTAGCTCGCATCGCACTTGCGCAGCACGATGCGACTGCCGTCGTGCATGACGACGGGCAGTGCTTCGCCTTCCGCGTAGCTGGCGGTGATCTCCCGTTCCAGCGGCACGAAGTCGGTGAGCACGGCGGGCTCGTAGTGCTCGCGCGTGTAGGCGTAGCTCTTGGTCGAGCCCTCGTGGTCGTTGAAGGTGACGCAAGGGGAGAGCACGTCGATGAGCGCGAAGCCCTTGTGCCGGAGTCCCGCCTCGAGCAATGGGACGAGCTGCTGCTTGTCGCCGGAGAAGCTGCGCGCAACGAAGGTCGCGCCCAGGGTCATCGCCAGTAGCACCGGGTCGATCGGCGGCTGGAAGTTGGTCTCGCCCTTTTTCGCTTTGGTGCCGACGTCGGCCGAAGCGGAGAACTGTCCCTTCGTCAGGCCGTACACGCCGTTGTTCTCGATGATGTACAGCATGTTCAGGTTGCGCCGGATGGCGTGGCAGAACTGCCCCAGCCCGATGGACAGGGTATCGCCGTCGCCTGAGACGCCGATAAAGCTCAGGTTGCGGTTCGCAGCGCTGGCGCCCATGGCAATGGAGGGCATGCGCCCGTGGACGGAGTTGAACCCGTGGCCGCCGCTGACGAAGTAGGCAGTCGTCTTCGACGAGCAGCCGATGCCGGAGAGCTTCACGACATTCTGCGGTTCGAGCGACAGCTCCCAGGCAGCCTCGACGATCGCAGCGGTGATCGAGTCGTGGCCGCAGCCGGCACACAGGGTGGACAGCGCGCCCTCGTACTGGCGACGCGTCAGTCCCAGCGCATTCTTCGGCAGAGAAGGATGGGCAACCTTGGGTTTCGCGAGAAACGTCATTTGGACTCCTGCGCAGCGCTAGGCGCCCGCGCCCTGGGCAGTCTTAGGCAGCGCGCTCTCCAGCTTGCGCGGCCGAATCTCCTGGAGCACGCCCTCGACGATGAATGAGGAGGAGATGGGCAAGCCGCTGTAGTGCAGCAGCGAGCGCAATTTCGCCTTCTCTACGTCCGTCTCCAGTGTGAGCAGGCCGCGGAACTGCGCGTCGCGATTCTGCTCGACCACGAATATCACGCGGTGACTGCTGAGAAAGCGCTCGACGTCCTCCGTAAACGGGAAGGCGCGCACGCGCATGTAGTTGACGTTCACGCCGTGGGTCTGGAGTACGTCGATGGCCTCGTGGACCGCACCGTCGCAACTGCCGAGGGAGACGATGCCTACGTCGGAGCCGGCGTTGGTCTCTATGAGGGGCCGCGGGACCATCTTTTTGGCCGTGGCCCATTTCTTCAGGAGGCGGTCGACGACGATCTGGTACTCCGCCGAATCCTCGGTATAGCTTCCGTACTGGTTGTGTCCCGAGCCGCGCGCAAAGTAGGCGCCCTTGGGGCTCACACCGGGGAGTGTCCGGTAGGGAATGCCGTCGCCGTCCTTGTCGAAGAAGCGGTAGAACTTCTCGATCTTCTCCAGCTCCTGCTTGCCGAGCACCTTGCCCCGGTCGGGCCGGTAGGTGTCATCCCACTGCAGATCGCGGCACATCCAGTCGTTCATGCCGATATCCAGATCCGAGAGCACGAGCACGGGGGTCTGCAGCCGCTCGGCGAGATCGAACGCCTGCACCGCCATGTAGAAGCATTCCTCGGGGTTGGACGGATAGAGGCACACGTGGCGCGTGTCGCCGTGCGAGGCGTAGGCCGCGGCCATGAGGTCGCATTGCTGCGTACGAGTGGGCATCCCGGTTGAGGGTCCGACGCGCTGGATGTCGAACACGACGGCCGGCACTTCCGCGTAGTAGGCGAGCCCCAGGAATTCGCTCATGAGCGAAATGCCCGGACCGGAGGTCGCGGTGAACGAGCGCGCGCCGTTCCAGGACGCGCCGATGACCATGCCGATCGCCGCCAGCTCATCCTCGGCCTGGATGAAGGCAAAGTTCTTGCGGCCGGTTTCCGCATCGATCCGTTGCCGGTCGCAGAATGCCTTGAACGCATCCATCAGCGAGGTCGAGGGAGTGATCGGGTACCAGGCCGCGACGGTGGCGCCCGCGAATACACACCCCAGGCCGGCGGCAGTGTTGCCGTCGATCATGATGTGGCCTGCGGTCGAGTCCTGCGGCTGCACGTGCAGCGGGAGCGGGCAGGTGAAGTTGGCCTTGGCGTAGTCGTAACCGAGCTGGATCGCCTTCATGTTGCTGTCGACCAGCTGCGGCTTCTTCGCATAGGTCTGCGCCAGCAGCTCGCGGATCCGTCCCAGGTCCAGATCCAACAGCGCGGCCAGCACGCCGGCGTAGCAGATGTTCTTCATCAGGATGCGCGTGCGCACGCCGTTGAAGTTCTCGTTGCACATGCGGGCGAGCGGGACGCCGAGCACGGTGATGTCCTCGCGCTTCAACAGCGCAGGACGCGGCCAGGTCGAGTCGTAGATCAGGTAGCCGCCCGGATCGACCTCGCGGACGTCCTTCGCATAGGTCTCGGCATTCATGGCCACCATGATGTCGATGCGGCCGGAGCGGGCGACGTAGCCGTCACGGCTGAGGCGAATCTCGTACCAGGTGGGCAGCCCCTGGATGTTGGAGGGGAAGTAGTTCTTGCCCATCACCGGGATGCCGCTTCTGAAAATCGACTTCATCAGCAGTGTGTTGGCGCTCGCCGAGCCGGTGCCGTTCACCGTGGCGATCTTGATCACGAAATCGTTGACCCTGGCAGTGGACTGCGGCATGCGTCGATTCCTGTGCGCGGCGAGCTGGTGACTGGAGGTGGGCGGTGTCGTGGGCGGTGGCAAGCCTTGGGTGTGTCAGGCGATCTTGGGCTCTTTCGCCTGTGCGGCGTGGACCTCGTCCTCGGCCTGCGGCCAGCGCACGTAGGACTTCTGCATGTCCCATGCCGCCGTCGGACA
>Ga0157370_10002306_pt1 | contig 23088 bp, 22 predicted proteins | sample C35metaG_FD_113463 | JGI IMG/M metagenome (GOLD analysis project Ga0157370, IMG submission 113463) | Corn rhizosphere microbial communities from Kellogg Biological Station, Michigan, USA - C3-5 metaG | ecosystem: Host-associated > Plants > Roots > Rhizosphere > Soil | place: USA: Michigan...
GTCTGATGAAAGTATGAGAAAGAAAAAAATAATTTGTACTGTGATTATTGGTTTATTTATTTCTTACCTTGTGAGATAACTGATTTGCCGTATGCGTTTAAACGGGATGAAATGAAAACGGACAGCATTGACTTTACCAGTGAGTGCAAAGATGAAGTGATAATAAAGCTTGCATAACGTAAGTAATGTATAAGCACAGGTCTGAGATCCACTTTAGAAACGGCGACAAAAACTGCGGCCAAAAAATGATATTACAATATTTAGCAAAAACAATAATTAGAAGTGGAATTCAATCCAAACAACCATATTGTGAAACTCTGCCTTCAAGGTTTGGACCTGGAAGAAAAAGGTAAACCAGATGAAGCTGGCAGAATATTTCTTCAGGCCTGGAACGAAGCGACAAGCGACTTTGAAAAATTTATTGCTGCTTATTATGTGGCCCGATATCAAAAAAATGTTTCCGGCAAATTAAAATGGCTCAAAACAGCTTTACAGCTTGCATTAAAAATGAATAACGACTCAGTGAAGGCAGCTTTTCCTTCTCTCTATGCAAGCATTGCAAAATGCTTTGAGGACTTAAACGACCCTGATAACGAAAAAAAGAACTATGAATTGGCAAATTCATTCATTGACAAACCGTCTGACACGGGCCCTTTTTATCACGGTACGAAGGCGGATGTGAAGGTTGGTGATTTTCTGACAGCCGGGCACAGGTCTAATTACAAGTCAGAACTAACAATGAATCACATTTATTTCACAGCATTGCTTAATGGGGCCGGACTTGCTGCAGCATTAGCTAAAGGTGATGGACGTGAGCGTGTGTATGTCGTTGAACCTACTGGAAGCTTTGAAAATGACCCGAACGTTACAAACAAAAAATTCCCAGGCAACCCGACACGTTCATATCGCACCCAGGCATCACTGAAAGTAATTGGTGAAATAGCAGATTGGCTGAAACAGACACCTGAGGAACTCCAAAAATGGCAGGAAAAGTTGGCGAATAACAAACGGGAAATTATTAATTAATTTTTTGACTTTGATAGATTTTACCCGTGGATTACTTATTTTCATACGAAAAGTATTACTAAAACCGGTTATTTCTTTATTACTTACTTAGATAACTCATTGACCGGATTCTAATCTAAAGAATCACTGCATATAATGCACTTAAAATTACTTGAATTAAATAAAAACGCCGGAAGTGAAACGTCCGAACCGGATAACAGCAACAATGTTGTAATAAACCGGTTGTTCTGCAGCCTCTCACAAAACCTTCCCTAAGCACTTAATGGAGGTAATTATACGTTCCGAATTCGTTGATATACGATAAACGCCAGTAATTACCATACCCTGAAAAAAGAGCAGTAATGCTCTTGTGCAGCACAGGTGCCGGCTATATCTTTGCACCAGAAGTTGATTGATGTTCAGCAAACATTAATCGCATCCGAACTGTCGGGACCAAATATCCATTGAAAAGAACCTCCCGGTAATTATCGGGATCCCTATCCAGGAAAAACCAATAAAATCCGATATCAGTCAGCTTCTTATTTTTTTAATTCAATACCTGTAAATAACTTATTAATCCTAATGAAACCACGCCTGTAAAAGGCTCCAGTTATCCGGGAAAAACCATTGACCTTAGAATTAAATTTTTAAACTTCCGCAAATGAATGCGGAAGTTTTTTTGTTATATACGTTTCGGGAATATTGATCGAAACAACGGGCATTTTTTTCATCATTACTTAAAAAGCCAATCCGGGTTTCGCCCGCAGAACTTTTCATCAATTAACTGCACAATTTTTTAACCTTGATCTGGAAGTTCATACTTCTGTTGATGTACTTAATGAACTTTGGAATGAACGCGCCTATCCTGCCTGCAACAAATTTTGCAGCAAATACATACCTTGCCTGATAATTAATTTCATTTTATGAAAGAACTCACTATCGACGATTTAAAAATTGTAAAGGAATTTCAGCATGTACCCGACGAGCAATTGCAATGGCTGATAAGCCAGGGCGAAACGGTAGAAATAGAACAGGGTGACTTGCTGTTTAAAGCAGGTGAGCCGGTAATTACCTCCTACATTGTATTAGACGGTAAGATGAGAATTTGTGCAACACAATCAGGCAAGGAGAAGGAATTGCGTATTTTGGATCCGGGGCAGGTAACCGGTTATCTGCCTTATTCGCGGGGAACCGTTACGCCCGCGTTTTGCGAAGCGTTGAAAAAATCATGGGTATTCAAATGCTCGAAAGATAAACTGATAGAAGGTTTTGGTACTCACTACGAATTAATAGAAGCCATGGTACACATGATGCTAAGCCGGGTGCGTGAGTTCACTTCCATACAACAACAGAATGAAAAAATGTTTGCCCTCGGAAAATTGTCCGCAGGGCTCGCGCATGAACTCAATAATCCAGCAGCGGCTATATCCCGTGCTGCTGCATTGTTACAAACGCAGGTAGGCCAGTTGCCAAAATTATTTAAAGACATCGCCAACCTGAGAATAGAACCCGAAAAAGTGGAAAAGATCAACAGCCTGATCATCCGTAAAACAGGAACCGAACCTCCCGTATTATCTATGATGCAAAAAGCCAGTCGCGAAGACGAACTCACGGACTGGCTGGATGATAACCATCTCAAAGACACTGATCCCGAAGGATTGGTAGAGCGTGGATTTACAACTGCAGAACTGGATATATTTAAAGAATGCTCCACGCCCGCGCATCTTCCGGTTCTTCTTGAATGGGTAAGCAACTATCTCGTCACCAATAAAATGGCTGAAGATATCTGTACTTCTTCAGATCGCATTTCAGCGCTGGTAGGCGCAGTGAAGAATTTTACTTTTATGGATAAAGATGCTACACGGCAATTGACCGACATTCACTTCGGCATACAGAACACCTTAACCATGCTGAACTATAAATTACGCAAGGGTAACATTAATGTTATTGAAAATTATGATGACAGTATTCCGAAGATCAATGTCTTTCCCGGTGAACTCAACCAGGTGTGGACCAACATCATTGACAATGCAATTGATGCGATGGAAGTAAACGGCAAGGGCCAACTGGAAATAACCACATCACATGATGCAAGGTTCGTGAAAATAATTATTAAGGATGATGGCCCCGGCATTCCGGAAGACATAAAACAAAATATCTTTGCCCCGTTTTTTACGACAAAAGAAATTGGTAAAGGCACCGGCCTTGGGCTTGACTTAGTAAGCCGGATCATGATACAACACAACGGCGAAGTAAAAGTAAAATCGGAACCCGGCGCTACTGAATTTGAAATTTGTATTCCTATTTGATGGGAAGACAAATTTCGGAGATTCCGGTTCGTGAAGGACACGAACCGTGGCGGTACAACAAAAGAAATTGACCACAAAGAACAAAGAGCACAAAGGAAAACTTCGTTTTTTTTCGCAGAAAAAACCTTCATGACTTAGTGGTAAAAAAAATCTTATGAATTAGTCTAATTCCTGGTAAATAAATAAATTATTATGAACCAATCAATCATATTTGTAATAGACGATGATGTGCAGGTACTTCGGGCCATCACGCGCGATTTAAAAAATAAATACCGCCAGGATTACCGCGTCCTCAGTACCTCCTCTGCTAAAGAAGCATTAGACAGCCTGCTCGAATTAAAAAACAAAGGCGAGTCGGTGGCCATGTTCATATCCGACCAGCGCATGCCGGAAATGGAAGGTGTTGATTTTTTGGCGAAGGCAATGGATTTTTATGACGATGCGAAGAAAGTATTGCTCACAGCTTATTCTGATACAGATGCCGCCATCAAAGCCATTAATCATGTAAGGCTCGATTATTATTTAACCAAACCGTGGGACCCGCCTGAAGAAAAATTATATCCTGTCATTAATGATTTACTGGATGACTGGCAAAATAATTTTCACCCGGATTTTAAAGGAATCAAATTGGTAGGTTATCAATTTTCACCCAAGAGCCACGAGATCAAAGAATTTTTATCCGGCAACTTAATTCCTTATCAATGGCTGGAAGCAACGGATGAAGAAGGTGATCAATTATTGCAAATCAATAATGTGGAAGCAAAGGATTTACCGGTTATTTTTTTTGAAGATGGAACCATGTTGTTAAGCCCGCATATCATTGACGTAGCCAAACGAATTGGATTAAATCCTGACGTAAAAAATGAGGTATATGATGTGGTGATCATAGGCGCCGGGCCTGCGGGGTTGGCGGCTTCTGTGTATGGTGCGTCAGAAGGTTTGAAAACATTATTGATAGAAAGAAGAGCGCCCGGCGGACAGGCAGGCACCAGCTCACGCATTGAAAATTATTTGGGCTTTCCGTCGGGTTTAAGTGGTGCAGATCTCACGCGCAGAGCCATGACCCAATCCGCAAGATTCGGCACTGATTTTCTCACCCCGCAATCCGTAAAAGCCATCGAAGTACAAGATAATTATAAGAAAATTATTTTGGGCGATGATAAAGTAATTATGACCAAAGCCATTGTAATTACTACGGGCGTTGATTATCGCCAGCTAACCACGCCGGGCATTTCGCAGTTTACCGGCGCAGGTGTTTATTACGGTGCGGCCAATACAGAAGCATCTGCATGCAAAGCTAAAAATGTGTTTATTGTTGGTGGTGGTAATTCTGCCGGGCAGGCCGCGATGTATTTATCAAAATTTGCGAAGCAGGTAAATATATTGATAAGAAGAGACAGCTTATCCTACACCATGTCTTCTTATTTAATTGACCAGATAATGGGGGTAGAAAACATCACCGTGTGTGTATGCCGCGAAGTGGTGGAAGCAAAAGGCGACAACCGGTTAGAGCGATTGGATATTAAAAATATCACCACCGGGGAAATCTATACAGAGGATGCCGCCGCCTTATACATCTTCATTGGCGCCAAACCTTTTACCGATTGGTTAGATAATGAAATTATCAAGAATGACAAAGGCTTTATAGAAACAGGCCGCGACCTGCAGCATTATGAGGATTTTAAAAAAATATGGAAGCTGGAGCGTGACCCTTATTTATTAGAAACAAGCTGCGCCGGCATCTTTTCCGCAGGCGATGTACGCGCCGGCGCCATGAACCGCGTAGCATCTGCAGTGGGAGAAGGTTCTATGGCGATAAGTTTTGTGCATAAATATTTGGGGGAGATATAGGGGAAGTTAAAGGATAAGTCAGAAAAATAGAAACTGGTATTATAAGTTGGTTTACTGGGTTTGGGGGGTCAAATGTGATGCGGGTGCAGAGCACATAGGTCTAAATTTTGACTATAAAAGATATTTGCTATTCATTGGTAAGCCGCGGAAAACTTCCAAATGTATTAGCACCAACGGTAATCTTAGGTGCAGGAAGTATCCTCACTTTTAGCTGGATGGACAATTCGGGAGCAGGCCTTGCCAAAGCTACTAACCAGGCAATCCTGGTTGCTTACTGTCCGGAATTAAAGCAGGCAATTTACACCCTTCCAGGTGGTTTAAGAAGCGAGCTTACAGGAGAGCTGCACGTACTTCCATTCTCAGGGCTGGCTGTTCAAACCTGGGTTGGATTTATTTCCGAAACCAAAAATGGTTCAATTGCTGGGATTGAATTTATAAATTTGATGGAGGAGCAGGAATGTGAACTTTAGGATAGACAAAAAGAATGAAGCTTAATCGGTTAATAATCATTTGTATTTTGGGCATTATTAAAATTATATTTGTTTATTGCAATGTTTTAAAAGGGCATTGACTTAAGGAAAAGTATTTACTCGGTGCCCGCTGGGTACAGCACGCTTATTGATTTGTAACCAATTTGTAACCAAAAAGAGAAAGATTTATTAATTCATTCTGCTTAAAATTTTTCTGAATAGATAAGGAATAGATTTGGAAAAAAATTTAAATGAAGCAATCTTTTTTTTCACTGGTACTTATTGTTATCGCAACTATTGCAGTTGCACAGGATAATTCTTCTGCCCAATGGGCAAAAAATAATATTACGGTTGATGGCAACGCCGCTGATTGGAATGCGCCTTTAAAGCATTATGATAACGACACCAGGTTGTTTTTTGATTTTAAAAATGACAGCAATAATCTGTACCTGTGTTTTCAAACAAAGGATGAAATGACGGAAGCAAAAATTATGAGAGCAGGAATGAAAATTATGATAAGCGACAAGATTAATGGCAAACACAAATCCACGATTAATTTTCCATTAGGATTTAAACGTCAGACAAGACCCACTCAAACAGAAGATGGAATAAAACCTGATCCGCTTTCTTCTCATTCCGTCAGGCATCTGAATTTTCTTTCCCAGGACACAATCATGGAAGTAAAAGGTTTTGCTGATAAAAATGGTTTGATTTCTGCAAATGATGTTACCGGTATTCATGCAGCCATCAATTGGGATTCAACAAATATTCTTACTTATGAAGTAGCCATTCCATTGAATAAATTGTTTGGGGCCGGTTATAATATAAAAGATTTCTCAAAAGACATTTCATTGAATGTGGTTATAAATGCGATGACTGCGGGTTCACAAAACCAAAGTGCAGGCGCATTTTCAGGAAGAGGCGGTCATGGTGGTGGCAGAATGGGGGGTGGCAGAATGGACGGTTCGGGCGCAATAGGACATGAAGGAAACAGAGCTGAAGGTGAAGAAAACGGTTCGTATGGATCAGAACGGGCTGCTATGTCTCAGAAATCAGAATTGAAACAAAAATTTGCATTGGCGATGCCACAACAATAACAATGACTTCGTTTTTTAATGATTTGATTTAACGGATTTTTATTTTATAAAAAAATGTTTTCTGAATTTAGAAATCTAAATGAAATCTATTAGTTACCATTCAAAAATTGCATGAAGCGGATTAAAACTTTTATCCTTAAATTTGTGAATAACGATTAGCTTTTAGAAATGAAAATGAAGTTCAAGTCATATTTGGCGAAACCCTTTGCCATTTATATATACAAGCAAATAAAAAAATCAATGCTAACGGCTGTTGCAGATCAGAACAGCATTTTTAATACCTTAATCAAAACCGGAATCAAAACGGAGTTTGGAAAAGAACACGGTTTTGAAAAAATAAAAACCCATGAGGATTATGCGAAACAGGTTCCCATTCGTGAGTATGAAGATTTAAAGTTTACCTTCAAAAATTAAAAGACGGGAAACAAAATATTTTATGGAAGGGCTTTCCGATTTATTTTGCAAAAACCAGCGGCACTACAAGTGGCGTCAAATATATTCCCATTACCAAGGATTCCATTTCCAATCACATTGATACAGCCCGCAATGCTTTATTATGTTATATGGCGCAAACAGGAAATTCACAATTTGCTGATGGCAAAATGATTTTCCTTAGCGGTTCTCCCGAGCTTGAAAGGGTAGGAGGGATCCCGACAGGAAGGCTAAGCGGGATTGTAAATCATCATATACCGCGCTATTTACGCTCCAACCAATTGCCTTCATTTGAAACGAATTGCATTGAAGACTGGGAAGAAAAATTATCAAAAATTGTAGAAGAAACTGTAGCCGAAAGAATGACGCTTATCAGCGGAATTCCACCGTGGATACAAATGTATTTTGATGAACTTGAAAAGAAAACCGGCAAAAAAATAAAAGATATTTTTCCCGACTTTAGTGTATTGGTGCAGGGAGGTGTAAATTTTGAACCCTATAAAGCAAAGCTTTTTGAAAGCATTGGAAAAAAGATTGATACCATAGAATTATATCCTGCAAGCGAAGGATTTTTTGCTTTCCAGGATAGCCAGAATACTGAAGGATTATTGCTAAATACCAACAGCGGAATATTTTATGAATTTGTTCCGGTAGAAGAAATTACGAGAGAAAATCCAACACGTCTTACATTAAAGGATGTGGAGCTAAATAAAAATTATGTGCTCATTGTGAGCAGCAACGCAGGTTTGTGGGCATATAATATGGGCGATACGGTTAAATTTGTTTCTTTAAATCCGTACCGGATTATTGTAACCGGGAGAGTGAAACATTTTATTTCCGCATTTGGCGAGCATGTGATTGGAGAAGAAGTGGAAGATGCTTTAATGAAAGCTGCAGAATCAGAAAACATTCAAATAATTGAGTTTACTGTAGCTCCGAACGTTTCTGCAACCGGCGAAAAAAGTTTTCATGAATGGTTTATTGAATTTGAAAATATTCCAAAAAACCTGGATCGCTTTGCCGAAAAAATAGACAGGAATTTGCGGAAAAAAAATATCTACTATGATGACCTGATCAAAGGAAATATTTTACAACCTTTAAAAATTCAGCTGATAGAAAAAAACGGTTTTATCAATTACATGAAAAGCGTAGGTAAACTTGGCGGACAGAATAAAGTGCCGAGATTGAGTAATGACAGAAAACTTGCCTCTGCATTACAAAATTGGATTAAACAAATCCAGGTATCTTATTAATTTTTACTTTTTTATTTTCGACTTCCTTTCAAAAGTATTTGCAATACTTTATTGCTTTACTGATAAGGTTTTCATTGCAACTCAAATATGCTTTAAGAGGAGGTCTCTTTTTGTAAACAGCCTGCTCTTTTTACAAAAAGTTTCTCATTTCGCTACACAACAGCCTCTCAGTTGTCTTACCTTTGCACCTCAAAAATTGGGTTAATATTTTAAAACATAAAACTTAGAATTGTTATGAATTTAGTTGGTAAAAAAGCGCCAAAGATTTCAGGCGGTGCGGTGATAAATGGAGAAGAAATTGTAGAAAATTTCAGTTTGGATCAATATATCGGAAAGAAGAATGTAATCCTTTTCTTTTATCCAAAGGATTTCACATTTGTGTGCCCTACAGAGATACATGCATTCCAGGAAAAACTGGAAGAGTTTGAGAAAAGAGATACTGTCGTAATCGGATGCTCTACAGATACAGAAGAAACGCACCTGGCGTGGCTTACGACTTCCAAAGATAATGGCGGCATTGAAGGCGTTACTTATCCTTTAATTGCAGATGCTTCAAAAATTGTTTCTTTAAACTTTGGAGTTTTAGGTGGCAGATATCATTTTGACCGCGAAAATTATACCTGGTCGTTTGAAGGAATCCCCGTTGCTTACCGGGGTACTTTTTTGATAGACAAAGAAGGAATTGTAAGGCATGCTTCTGTAAATGATTTGCCGCTTGGAAGAAATATTGACGAATATATCCGTTTGATAGATGCGCAGATTCATGTAGAAAAATACGGAGAAGTTTGCCCTGCAAATTGGGAAGAAGGTGAAGAAGCAATGGTCGCAACCAAAGAAGGTGTTTCCAGTTATCTAAGCCAGGCCAGCGTTCATAATTAATAATTTTAAAAACAAAAAATATCATGTTGATAGAATTAGAGGAAGATAATTTGCAGGAAGTTTTAAACGATAATTCAGCAGTAATTGTTCAATATTCTGCCGGCTGGTGTGGCAACTGCCGGTTGATGAAGCCAAAGTTTAAAAGGCTTTCAACAGAAAATGAAGAGGTCGCTTTTGTAATTGCAGATGCAGAAAAATATCCGGCAAGCAGGAAGTTTGCCAGTGTAAAAAATCTTCCAACTTTTGCGATTTTTAAAAATGGTCAATTGATAAACCAGGTTCAAACAAACAAAGAAGAACCTTTAAAAAATCTGATTAATGAAATTACCGGTAATTAAGCAAATACAGAGATCTTGTTCGGCAGCAGAAATTGAAACGGCGATAAAAGTTCTGGAAGCAACTTCCGAAGCGGCAGCCCTGAAAGAAGAAGATCTGAATGTAATAGGAGAACTTATCTCTGACATGTGTGGCGCACTGGAAGTGGATCAGTTAATATCAGGTGGCCTTTCAGAAAAAGATGCTTTGAATACTTTTATGAAAAAAGTGATGAGCTCTATTGATGTATAATATGTGCAGGATTTTTATTCACCTATTTTAAAAATAAATATAATTCCAGGTAGTTGTTGCAGCAAATAAACAAATACCTGGAATTTCTATTTTGGTTTTATTATAGAAATATTGGTTTGCGAGTTTCCAATTCTGAAATGAAATCACAGTATCCCGCTAATCAGTAAAAGGTAATTCAGATATTTTTTCCTAAATTTTTCCTCATTACTTTTGGAGCTAAAATATTAGGTGTAAGTTTGCACGACCTCACGGATTTTTTTTGTTTCAATTCCCTTCCGCGGTCATTTTTTAACATAGTCGTTCACCACAACAAAGATTTCTTGTTTTGATGAGCGTTTTATTTTTTAATAAGATTACAAATGGCTAAATACATTTTCGTTACAGGCGGCGTAAGTTCTTCCCTGGGCAAAGGAATTATTGCCGCTTCGCTCGCAAAGCTTTTACAGGCTAGGGGTTTACGCGTTACCATTCAAAAGTTTGATCCTTATATCAATGTAGATCCGGGAACATTAAATCCGTATGAGCATGGAGAATGTTTTGTAACCGAAGATGGTGCGGAAACAGATCTTGACCTCGGCCACTATGAGCGATTTTTAAATATAAATACAAGCCAGGCGAATAATGTAACTACCGGAAGGATTTACCAAACGGTAATCAACCGGGAAAGAGAAGGTGATTATCTGGGAAAAACGGTACAGGTAGTTCCGCATATTACTGATGAAATTAAGCGCAGAATGATGCTGCTCGGTGAAAAAAACGAGTATGATATCATTCTGACAGAAATCGGTGGAACTGTTGGTGATATAGAAAGTCTTCCTTTTATAGAAGCAGTAAGGCAAATTCAATGGGAATTGCCGGTTGAAGACTGCCTCGTTGTGCATCTTACTTTGATTCCATACCTGAAAGCTGCAAAAGAATTAAAAACAAAACCTACACAGCATAGCGTAAAGCTGATGAGCGAAAACGGTGTGCATCCTGACATTTTGGTTTGTCGTACAGAACGTCCGCTCACAGAAGATTTGAAAAGAAAGATCGCGCTTTTCTGTAATGTAAAAGTAGATTCTGTTATCGAAGCTGCAGATGCATCTACCATTTATGAAGTGCCAATTGCGATGCTTCGCGAAAAACTGGATTTGATTGTTTTGAAAAAATTAAATATTATCAATTATAATGAGCCGGAATTGCATAAATGGCGGGAATTTCTGGATAAAGTAAAGCATCCCGGAAATAAAGTTACCATTGGACTTATCGGCAAATACATTGAATTGCAGGATGCGTATAAATCTATTCTCGAATCTTTTATTCATGCCGGCGCTATGAATGATTGCAAAGTGCAGGTGGTAAATGTACACAGTGAATATATTGATGAAGAAAATGTAAATGAAAAATTACTCGGCCTTGATGGCTTGTTGGTAGCACCGGGTTTTGGTTTCCGAGGTGTGGAAGGAAAAGTTATCTCTGTAAAATATGCACGTGAAAATAATTTACCGTTCTTTGGAATTTGTCTTGGAATGCAAATGGCTGCTATTGAATTTGCGCGCAATGTTTTGGGAATTAAAGATGCAGATTCTACAGAAATGAATCCGGATACTCCAGATCCGGTAATAGATATGATGGAAGAACAAAAAAAAGTTACTATGAAAGGCGGAACGATGCGTTTGGGTTCATATCCTTGTGTTATTAAAGAAAATACGCTCGCTTATTCTATTTATGGAACTACAGAAATACATGAACGCCATCGCCATCGCTGGGAATTCAATAATAAATATTTAAAACAATTTGAAGAAGCCGGAATGATCGCAAGCGGCATTAATCCTCAAAGCGGTTTGGTGGAAATAATGGAATTAAAGCATCATCCGTTTTTTATCGGCGTGCAATATCATCCTGAATTAAAAAGCACCGTTGAAAATCCGCAACCTGTATTTGTTCATTTTATAAAGGCAGCAAAAGAATTCAGTAAAATGAATTTGATGAAAACAGAGCCTGTTAAAGCTGAAGGTTGATTACAAATTCCACTTATTTGTTTTATTACTGCATCGGTTTTATCATTTGTTTTGCAAAATTGATTAAACCGCAGCCATTAAATAATATCTATAAATGTATCTTTAACCCTTAAATTATACTGATGAAAATATTATACTTCTGTTTTTTTATGATCTGTAGTTCTGCAGTATTTTCTCAAAGCAATTCTTTAGGCAAAAGCGATGCTGCTGCAAAAACGATCCTCGATAATGTGAGTGCGAAATTTAAAACGTATAAATCTGTAGAAGCTAATTTTACTCTGAGCATTACCGATGCAAATGGAAAAATAGAAGGAACAAAGAAGGGAGTTGTTTATATAAATGGTTCAAAATACAGAGTCAATATTTCAGGCCAGGAAATTTATAGCGATGGAAATAATATCTGGACTTATGATAAATCAGCCAACGAAGTACAGATTACCAGGTTTGATCCTTCATCAAATACCATTACTCCTCAAAAAATGTTTACTAATTTTTATGATAAAGATTTTTTATACAAATTGAATGGCGAATCAAAGCAAGGCAAAAAAACAATCCAGGAAATAGAATTAACACCTGTTGATAAAACAAAAACGTTTTTTAAAGTATTGGTAGATATTGATAAAGCATCTAAAAATATTGCTTCGACAAAAGTGTTTGAAAAAAATGGCAACCGGTATATTTATACTGTTACTTCGATGAAAACAAATACGAATCTTCCTCAATCATTATTTGTTTTTGATGCAAAAAAATATCCAAAAGTGGAAGTTGTGGATTTAAGATAAAAATATTTTTTCATTTTGTTTGAAATAAAAAAGCGCTTCTTCTGAAGCGTTTTTTTATTCCTGCCACTTAAAAGAATCAATTTGCAATCCGGCTAAATGAATTACTCTATCCACAACTGTGGATACCGCTTGCTCAATTGTTTTTGGTTTACTATAAAAAGAAGGAGAGGCGGGGCAAATAATTCCTCCTGCACGGGTAATAGTTTCCATATTCGTTAAATGAATCAGGTTGTAAGGTGTTTCTCTTACCACACAAATTAATTTTCTTCTTTCTTTTAAAATTACATCGGCTGCTCTTGAAATCAGGTCGTCTGACATCCCTGATGCAATGCGGGCAACGGTTCCCATGCTGCATGGAGCAATGATCATGATATTATAGTTGGCTGAACCTGAAGCGAAAGGCGCCATAAAATCATTTTTCTCATAATACTTTCCCTCATAATTATTGTAGCTGTTTTTTCCTATTTCTGTTTCCCATACTAATTTGGCATTATCTGTGATTATTATACCTAAATCTGTCCATTGGGACTTAATTAAAAAAAGCTTATCTAATAAATTTTTTGCATAAATTGAACCACTGGCTCCTGATACGGCAACGATTATCTTATTCATGGAAAAGTCGGGTTAAAAAATTTTTTTAAAAAAATAAAATAAAAACTAATAAAGTTCGTTTACTATCTATGGATAAAAAAATGCTTCTTGTTTTAATACCCGTTTTATGCATTTTTTCTTTTGCCAAAGTTAAACCAACTGAGAAAGAAAAAATAAATTGGTTGACTGTTGAAGAATTAAATACGAAAATGAAAAGTGAAGCAAAACCGGTAATAATTGATCTTTATACGAATTGGTGTTATTGGTGCAAAGTGATGGATAAAAAAACTTATAGGAATCCAAAAGTTATTTCATATATTAACGAACATTTTTATGCGGTAAAAGTAAATGCTGAAACAAAGGATGCAGTTCATTGGGATAACAAAAAATACGATTATAACAGCAGGGATAAAGTAAACGATTTTGCCTTATATCTTACCCAGGGACAATTGGAATTTCCTAACACCGTAATTTTTCCTGATATACAAAAAACACCTGCAGCAATTCCGGGTTTTATGGAACCAAAAGAAATAGAAGTCATTCTAAAATATTTTGGCAATGAAATTTATAAGAAGCAAAGCTTTAATGAATATTCAGCAAATTTTAAATCAACATGGTGAAAGCCATTAAAAATATTAAGAGCTGCGAAGGCAGTTTAAACTCGGTTTTTCATAGGATATTGGATTATAACAGGGGTGGATTTCCATCCGGCCCCTTTTTTTAAAAAATTCTTTTGAAAAATAATTAAACCAATGCAACGTTTTAGAGTCGAAAATGGTCTATGAGATGTTGAGATTAACAAAAGGAAATTATAAAAATTTAATTTGACAAAAGGCGAAAGCCATCAAAAATATTAAGAACTGCGAAGGCAGTTTAAACTCGGTTTTTCATAGGATATTGGATTATAACAGGGGTGGATTTTTATCCGGCCCCTTTTTCATTTATGGTTTTTGTTGCCTATTTTTAGTTTTAAAATTATCCAATCTTGCAGCATCTATTTTTAAAATTTACCATCCTGGTTATTATATTTTTTGCTTTTCATGCCTCTTTTGCTATGCAAAAACCAGGTGTAAAAAATATAAAGTATGGATCTGCGAGTTTCTATGCCGATAAATTTATTGCTCATTCCACTTCTAACGGTGAGAAGTATAATCACAAAAAATACACCGCAGCCTGTAATATTTTTCCCTTGGGTAAATGGATAAAAGTTACTAATCTCAGAAATCATAAATCGGTAATTCTTAAAATAAATGACCGCCTTAGCCGAAAGAGTGAACACATAGTGGATGTATCTCAAACTGCTGCAAAGAAACTGGTATTTATGTCACAGGGAGTTGCAAAAGTAAGGGTTGAGATGTTGTAATTATCGTAAATAATTAATTTCCTTCTTTGGTTTTAACCGATTATTTTTGTTTCAAATGACTTAACTTTTTATGAAAAAATTATTACTATTATTAATTTTTGGCGGTTTTCTCACTTCTGCTTTTGCACAAGAGAGCGCCTACAAAAAAGGACAAGCACTTGGCATCAGCTTTTTTTTGAATGATTTCAAAACGGCTTCCGATATCAGATCGATGGGAATTGTGAGTGTTTTCAACGAACATAATTTCTTTAAAACATCCAGGATGAATCCGGGCATTGCCATTAATTATCTGAGTGGATTAAGTAACCATGTAGATTTTATTGCCACTTTGGGCGGTTCTTTCGTCGATTATCCGGTTCAAAATGTGGCTCCTTTTGGCAAAGACAATTTTTTGCTGGAATCCACTGCATCTGTTAATTTAAAATTGCTAACCGATGAATACTGTGTAGTTCCTTTTATAGATTTAGGCGTGGGCGCCAGTAAATATAAAAAATATTTTGGTGCATTTATGCCGGTTGGCATGGGTTTGCAGGTAAATATTGGAAACGCTGCTTATTTATTAATCAATTCTCAATATAGAATTGCCGTTACCCAAAATGCGAGTTATCATTTTTATCACAGCATAGGAATTGCTGCTAATATCTCAAAAGAAAAAACTGCACCACCTCCTGTTGCGGTAGAAATTCCGGTAGTTTCTGACAGAGACCATGATGGAATTGTGGATAGCCTTGATGCCTGCCCCGACCAGGCAGGACCGATTGCTCTTCAGGGTTGCCCTGATAAAGACGGAGATGGTATAGCCGATAAAGATGATAAATGCCCTGATATTGCCGGTCTTGCAAAATACCAGGGTTGCCCGATCCCGGATACTGATAAAGATGGTATTAACGATGAAGAAGACAAATGTCCAAATACTCCCGGTGTAGCCCGTTATCAGGGTTGTCCGGTTCCGGATACTGATGGAGACGGTGTGAACGATGAAGATGATAAATGCCGGACTGAAGCCGGACCTGCAACAAATTTTGGATGTCCGGTAATAGACGTAGTGGTTGTCGAAAAAGTGAATAAAGCTGCAAAAAATATTTTCTTTGCTACAGGAAGTTTCAAACTTTTACCTAAATCCTATCAGTCATTAAAAGATGTTGCGCAAATTTTGAAAAATAATCCAACATACAAAATAGATGTAGATGGATATACAGACAATACTGGCAAAGAAGATAAAAACCAGGTTTTATCAGAAAAGCGTGCAGGTTCTGTAAAAGATTATTTAATTTCAAATGGGATAGATCAAAGCAGAATTACCTCTGCCGGTCATGGAATAAATGATCCAATTGATGATAATAAAACCGCCGCCGGTCGCGCAAAAAACAGGAGAGTAGAAATGAAACTGAAAAATTATTGATTCTCTCTTTTGAATAAAAATTAATTTTAAAGCCCGTAAATTTTACGGGTTTTTTTATATTATGTGCAGTAACCGAACAAATAAGCTCATTTGTTCTTGCATTAATAATTCAATAATTTTTATAAAATCGCTTTTCTGATTTTTATTAATCTCGAAAGAAGATCTTCCAAGAGATCAAGACGTAGCATATTTGCGCCATCACTTTTGGCGGCAGCAGGATTCGGATGTGTTTCAATAAACAGACCATCAGCGCCCACTGCAATCGCTGCTTTTGCAATAGTTTCAATCATTTGCGGATCACCTCCTGTAACTCCGCCCGGTTGATTCGGTTTTTGCAAGCTGTGTGTGCAATCCATTATTACCGGTACCTGGTGATTTTTCATAACGGGAATATTTCTATAATCAACGATGAGATCATTATACCCATAACTATTTCCCCTGTCAGTGAGCATTACTTTTTCATTGCCGGCTTTTTGAATTTTTTCGACTGCAAATTTCATAGACTCTCCATTCACAAACTGTCCTTTTTTGACGTTCACAATTTTTCCTGTTTGTGCTGCTGCAACTAAAAGATCTGTTTGCCGGCAAAGGAAAGCAGGTATTTGTAAAACATCCACATATTTTGCAGCGATTGCCGCTTCTTCATGTGCATGAATATCTGAGATAGTTGGCAATGAAAAATGCTGCCCAACTTTTGCAATCATTTGCAAGGCAGTTTCGTCACCCAAACCAGTGAAAGAAGTTGCGCGGGTGCGATTGGCCTTTCGGTAAGAAGATTTAAAAATGTATGGTACCTGCAATTTTTTGCAAATAGCTGAAACTTTTTCTGCTACTTCAAAAATTAATTCTTCGCTTTCTACTACACATGGGCCAGCTATCAGAAAAAAATTATTTTTGTCATATTGCTGATTTGAAAAAATTGTTTTTAAATAATCCTTCATAGTTTTCTTTTTTAAAGGAGCCAAAGGTATTTGTTTAATAATAATCCGGATGTTTACAGGAGAGAATTTTGAAATTATGTGCAAAAATGAAAGAAATGCTTTAATAAAGAAATAGCCACTCGTTATGAGTAGCTATTTTGAAATATGAAACGAATTCTATTTAATTTATTTCATTTTTTTCTTTGAAGAAACCCAGGCAAAAGAGGTTTGTTCATTAATCCACGCTGCATTTTCACTGACATTTTTTACTGCTGCATTTTTACCTACAAAAGCAGTTGCTTTTGTAGTATCAGTTTTCGGAGTACTATCAGTTTTTGGAACAGTATCTGTTGGTACAGTGTCTATAGCATTTTGAGGGAAATTCCTAACGTTTACAAATTTTGTGATAAAAGCACTTTCTTTTGTAGTATCTGTTTTTGGAAGAGTATCAGTCTTCGGATTTTGCTGTGGCACAGTGTCCATAGCATTTTGAGGGAAACTTCTTACGTTTACATTTTTGATAACAAAAGCGCTTTCTTTTGTTGTATCAGTTTTTGGAGTTTGAGCTGTATCCGTTTTAGGAGGTTGTTGGGGAACCGTATCTGTTTTATTTTGTGCAAACAGTGCTGTTCCAAAAAAGGTTAATGCAAGGGACATCGCCATTGTTTTTGTTTTCATAAAGATCAATTTAGGGGTTAAAGAAATAATTGTTAGGTAGTAATTGCAATTATGATGCCACTACAAATTGTTCATTTAGCCATACAATTATTTTTTATTTCATTATTCGCTGGTTATTATTTTTTTAGGAAGGAAATAATAAAAAGTTAAAGGTCAAAAAGGAGTATTTTTCAGTCCTCTATTTTTCGTGTTTAAAAGGGGGGTGTATTTTTAATTTTTATTTTCAAAAGAAGAGCCGCTGTTTTTGGGTAATAAAATAAATTACTTTTCATTAAACCTTGTTGAAAAAAAAGCGTCCAAAACAAGTGAAATATTATAAGCGATTATTTAACAAACGAAAAATAATTAGTTGATTTTAATTAAATTAAATTTGGTAACGGTTTTGTATTAATATTTAAAGATCAATTTATGAAAAAGACATTTCAGATATTTTTGTTAACTGCATTTTCTGCCGCAATTTTTAATTGCGCTGATGCCCAGAGAACAAGAGAATTCAGGCAAAGTCCTTCCCGTTCTGAATCACGCAGTTACTCTGCACCGACCCGTCAATATTCCACAAGATCCGCTCCTGTAAGGACTTTTGAAAGTCGTCCTGCAGAAACGAGGCGAAATGAAACTGTCATGCGTACGACTCCTTCGGGCAACATAACAATGAGAACAACACCACAAAGAAATACAACCGTAATCAATTCTCAAAGAGAAGTTGTTTCGAGAAATAGTTACAGCAGGCAAACTCCTGTAATGCGCAACAATTATAACTATGGCAGCTACCACTATAATAATTATGGTTATAGCAATCATTATTATGGAAATGTTTATGGTCGCAGAACTTTTTTTATGTATGGGCCGCGCTACAGGGTAATTCCACATAGTTTTATTTCAATCCGTTTTGGGGGCTATCCATATTATTACAATAATGGTTTTTATTATGGATATTATGGCGGTTATTATCAACCTATATTTCCCCCTTTTGGATTACAAATCAGCGTTCTTCCTTATGGATATTCAAGAATATTTATTGGCCCGGTTCCTGTTCCTTACTATTATTATAACGGAATCTATTACCGTCAATATGATGACAGCTACCAGGTAGTGGATGCGCCAATGGGGGCAACTGTTACATCTTTGCCAGGTGGAGCAAGGTCGGTAGTGATCAACGGTGAAAATTTATATGAATTAAATGGGACTTATTATAAGGCAGATACGGACTCAAATGGGAATAATGTTTTTATTGTTGTAGGTAAAAATGGCGTGATAAACAATACAAACGGCGATGAGACTGGTATAACAAATTCGCCATCATCTTTGCAGATTGGTGATATAATAAATCAATTGCCGCAAGGTTCAAAAATAGTAACGTTGAACGGAGAACAAGTATATCAAACTCCGGATAATATCTATTTAGAACAGGAATCTAATAACGGTGTTGTTCAGTATAAAGTAATAGGTAAATAAATTTTTAAAATACCATAAAATAAAAGACCGGCATGCGCCGGTTTTTTGTTATTCTCATACAGTAACCCAAATAATAATAGTTCTGTTTATTTTCTTTGTTTTTAATGTTGATTTTTCTCTTCATTAAGGGGCATTCCAGCTATTATTATTTTCATATTTATCCGGAATAAATTCATTACCTAATTCAATTTTAGAAATTGTTGAGTATGCCTGTGGAATGGTAAAGGTTTTTTCTTTTTCTGCATTTTTCCAAACCTCTGCAGTATATTTTATTAAAGAGCTATTGCCGTCTTTTGAAATAATATTCAGATAAACCGGTAATGGCAAACCGCCTTTATTCCGGATAATTATCTTTACATTATTTCCATTCTTTTCTACTTTTTTTATAGATAGATCCGGATATTCCCAACCGAAAAACCATTTTTGCCAGAACCAGTTTAAGTCTTTGCCACTTGCATTATTAAAACTATAAAAAAAATCATACGGCGTTGGATGCTTTCCATGCCAGTCATTCATATATTGATGCAAAGATTTAAAATACAATTCATCGCCCAATAAATTCTGTAAAACATAATAGCACAAACCGGCTTTTCCGTAAGAATTTGCAAGGTAAGCAGCGCTGTTATATTCTTTTGTGTTAGTGATTAACGGAACATATTTATTTGTCCCTGAAATGCGCTCATAGCGGGTTTTACTGAAAATTCCTTCATCTTCAGGTTCACCCATTTTAGGAGAAATTACCGATTCTCCAATCGTTGCCCAGCCTTCATCCATCCAGGCATATTGGGTTTCATTAATCCCCATAAAAAAAGGAAAGTAAGAATGAAATATTTCATGTGTGGTGAGTTGCACTGCATCTTTATGAGTCCGGGTAGGATTGTCATTTACCATCATCGGATATTCCATTTGGTCTGTTCCATCAAACACGGTGATGTGATTAAAAGGGAATGGATATTTTGGATAGAAATGACTGGTGTAGAAAACCGTTTGATGCGCCTGGTTTGCAACATCAAAATAATCCCGGTGGATTTTATTATAAGCCGCTCCGGCCAATGTTCTGCGCACTGTTGCAGAATCCACCAATACGGAACTTGCATCCCACAAATAATGGTCACTTAAGGCGAATGCAAAATCAGTAACATTGTTTGCAGAAAATTTCCAAACGCCGGTCGCATCATTTTTTAAAACATCATTTTTCATATAATCTGTTGAATCAATTACATGAATAATTTGTGTATCGACAGACGCTGATTTTATTTTCTCCAAAATATTTTTTGAAAAATTATCTTCTGCATTTTCTCTGTCTCCGGTTGCCCAAACGATATAATTTTTTGGAAGCGAAATTTCAACATTAAAATCTCCGAAGTCATTGTAAAATTCCTGAGAACCGTTGTAGCTCCATGTATCCCAGCCATCAATGTCATCATAAACAGCAAGGCGCGGGAAAAAATAAGCGATAAAATAAGAAGTGCTGTCAACCATTCCTGTTCGCACCGGCGAGCCGGTATTTACTTTGTAATGCCAGTTAATTGCAAAATCAATTGTTGAATGAGGAAGAATTGCTTCTGCAGGTTTGATAATAAGATTGGTATTATTATGAAAATATTCGTTGCGATTATTAAAATTATCAATCACTTCAGTTCCTATTTTAAAAGATTCGATTTGCACTCCATTATTCAAATCTTTGTCTGCAATATGACTGAGTCTTTCTACTCCTTTCTTGTAAAGGTCAGGATACAAACGAACGATAATTTCTTTTAGAGTATCAGGGCTGTTATTAAAATAACTGATCGTTTCTTTTCCCTGCAGCAATTGTGTTGCAGGGTCAAAACTTACTTTAATATTATAATTAGCTTTGTTCTGCCAGTAATTTTTACCGGGTTTTCCTGATGCAGTTCTTGTTTCTTTTTTATAGGCGTTTTGAATATTTGTTGTGGTAAATAATTGTTGTGCATTTACAAAGAAGGCAAATAGGAGAGACGTAAGAAGCAAGATAAATTTTTTCATAGAATTATTTTAGACGACCAGAAAGTGAAGATTGATAAGTTCTTGCTTGTGAAAAAAATATGTCAATAATAAAATCTGCATTGAATTATTTGCAACGGGTTTCCTCAATTTTATTAACAAGACGGTGTTCATTATCAATTCTGCGTGACCATAAGCCTGATAAATTTTCTTTTAAAGGTTCAGGTTTCCCTACCCTCAAATTTATTTCCCTGGCTATCTTTAATGAGCTCATTAATCCTTTTTAATTTTGCTTATCATTTTTTTGCCAATACTGATAATCATCCCATGCATTTTTTTGCCAAACGATTTCCATTAATCTTCAGTTAATGAATGTGAAGAAAATTTTCCTTTTCCCATTTCAATTATGGATTCCTGTAATCTTTTATATTTTTTCAGTGCTTAATAAATGCATCGTTTCTTTCAAAGAATTATATTCATTTAAAGAAATTACACTACTAAAGAAATTACACTACGTTTTTATTTTTCCCATGGGAAACGATAATAACTTCTTCATTCTTACTTACTTTGTCCGGTGAAGATTTTAGTTCTTTTCTGAATTCAGTATAATTTAAAACTTCCATAATTCTACTTCTTGAAGTATGAATTTAAGTACTTTATGTTATATATTAGTGGTAAATTCAGCTTAAAGCTATGGCTGTTATTTTTTTAATACAAATTCACTTCTTCTTTATCCCATTCTACTTTTACTTTTTGGGTAATAATGGAATCAATGGATTTGCCGCAATAATCAGGCTGAATGGGAAGCTGGCGGCTGGAAACGCGGTTAATTAAAACGCAAAGCTCCACTTTTTTCGGCCGCCCAAAAGATAACAATGCATCTAATGCAGCACGTATGGTTCTGCCGGTAAATAAGACATCATCAATAAGAATCACATTTTTATCTTCAATAGAAAAAGTAATATCAGTCTGGTTTGGAACGTGTAATTCTTTACGGATGTCATCTCGGTAAAAAGTGATGTCTAATTTTCCATAAGGGAAATCCTGTTCCGGTTTTATTTTTTTTAACTGATTATAAATTTTATCTGCAAGAAAAATTCCACGCGGTTGCAATCCAATCAAAACAACAGAAGAAAGGTCAGCATAATTTTCGATTATCTGATACGCAAGGCGCTCAATGGTTATTTGTAGCTGGTGTTTATTGAGAATGGTATTCATTTACTTTCATTTTAATATTGCCATTAATATTGTGGTTTAAAATGGCAATTTAATTTTTCAGCAGCAATTTAATTTCACCATTTAAATACTAGGCGATGCCATATTCAGAAATGTAACACCCTTTCAGGGTGTGGAAAACAGAAATTAAAGTTATTTGTTTCTTTACTGTTTATTGCGGATATAATTCAAAATTCACCATTCGCACACACCTCATTTTTCTTTCATAAAAGCATAACGATAATCAGTAGCCGGAATAAAAGTTTCTTTTATGGTTCTTATGCTCAGCCAGCGGTATAAATTAATAATGCTTCCTGCTTTGTCGTTAGTGCCACTTCCTCTTGCACCGCCAAATGGCTGCTGGCCTACAACTGCACCGGTAGGTTTATCATTGATATAAAAGTTACCTGCGCTATTGGTTAATTTTTTCGTAGCAAGTTCAATTGCGTTTCTGTCTTGGGCAATGATAGAACCTGTGAGTGCATATGGCGATGTTGTATCCACTAATTTCAACGCATCTTCAAATTTATTTTCATCATAAATATAAATCGTAAGTACCGGCCCGAATAATTCATTGCACATAGTTACATATTTTGGATCAGTAACTTCTATCACTGTTGGCTCTATAAAATATCCTTTTGTTTTATCACATTTTCCGCCAGCGATTATCTTTGCATTCTTATCTTTTTTTACCTGCCGCAAATAACCTTCTAATTTATCAAAACTTTTTTCATCAATCACCGCATTGATAAAGTTGCTGAAATCTTCAACGGTTCCCATCTTCATGGTTTTTATTTCGGTAATCAATTTTTTCTTTACTTCAGTAGCAATATTTGAAGGAATATAAGCAC
>Ga0157370_10002308_pt1 | contig 23086 bp, 22 predicted proteins | sample C35metaG_FD_113463 | JGI IMG/M metagenome (GOLD analysis project Ga0157370, IMG submission 113463) | Corn rhizosphere microbial communities from Kellogg Biological Station, Michigan, USA - C3-5 metaG | ecosystem: Host-associated > Plants > Roots > Rhizosphere > Soil | place: USA: Michigan...
GGCGGGCGATGATCGGCCACGCGGTGTCGAACGTCGTTCCGGTGGTGGCGGCGAACCGGATCGGCACCGAGCACGGCCAGCGCTTCTACGGCCACAGCTTCATATGCGACGAGCGCGGGTACATCCTTGCCGAGTTCGGCGCCGAAGAGATGGGCGTGCTGGTCGCGACGCTTGACCTTGAAGCGGCCAGGAAACACCGCGCCGCTTTCGGCTTCTTTCGGGACCGCCGGCCTGAGCTTTATGGGCGGCTGGTCGAGGACGTTTAGGGTCCTGGGCCAAACAGCTCGCCGGTGAACATCCGCGAGGCAACAGGCAGTTCACCAACCGTCGAGCAAGGATCAGAGGTTCACCCGATCGATCGTTGCAAAGCAGCGATGCCGACAGGTACTTCCAACAATAAGCTCGTAAGCGCCGCTTGCACGGTCAAGGATCGCTACAACTTAATTCCAATGATCAGAGGAGTGTTTGCGATCCTCAGGCGGGCTTCCGCTCATCTTTATTGGACGGCTGCTCTTCGCGCTCGAACACCCCCGCCTTGTGGAGCCTGATCTTGAGCTCGGCCTCGTGTTCGGCAGCTTCCCTGGCGAGCTGAAAGAATTGGCGGACCGTGAACTCGTCTGGCGTGGCCATGACTGGACTCCTTGCTGTATTATTCAGATAACACAGGGGGCTCGGTAACACAAGCGCCGCGAAGTTCGAGCGCCCGCGCAAACACGCTCTCGAACATCTCGGCGTCGAGCCGCCCGGTATTCTGATTATAGCGTGAGCAGTGATAGCTCGAGAGCAGAATGCGGCCGTCGGGCGCCTGGACCTCCGCTCCATGGCCGAATTTGGTCGAAGACGGCGGTAGGCCTAGCGCCCGCGCGGATGCGACATGGGCTATCTGTCCCAAAGCGACGACCACGCTCACACAGGGCAGACGGACCAACGCCGCTTCAAAAAAATTCCGGCAGGTGGCGATCTCGCGCGGCTCCGGCTTGTTGGCGGGCGGCAGACATTTGACAGCGTTGAGGATCACCGCGCCCCTGAGCTGGAGTCCGTCAGCCGGATCGCCGTGATATTCACCGACGGCGAGCCCGTACTTGAGCAGAGTCGCATAGAGCAGCTCGCCCGCATAATCGCCAGTGAACGGCCTCCCGGTGCGGTTGGCGCCATGCTTTCCCGGAGCAAGACCGACGATCGCCAGCCACGCATCCGCCTTCCCGAAGGCCGGAACAGGCGCGTTCCACCACGAGGGATGCTTGTCTCTGCACTCCTCGCGAAATCGAACCAGCCGCGGGCAGAGCGGGCAATCGCGCGGTGCTTCGGCTTGGGGGATCGGCGACAGGTCGGCAGGCTGGAGCACCTCCCTCCCCTATCGTGATTGCGGCGAAAGCGGGAATCCCGCTTCTTTCCCTCTTTGACTACGAGAACAGCGGGACCCCGCTTTCGCGCGGGTGACGGACTGACTAACGCAGCCCTCGTGCCTCATATCTACGCCATTGCGATCGGCTCGAACCGTCCGCACGGTCGCTACGGCCGCCCCACCGCGGTGGTAGAGACCGCTATCGCCCGGCTGGACCAGGACTTCGGCCTGTTCGATGCATCGCCGATCGTGCTCAATCCAGCGCAAGGCCGCGCCGGACGCGATTTCGCCAATGCCGTTGTGCTCGTCGAAAGCGAACTCGAACCGCCGCAGATATTCTCGCAACTGAAGGCCATCGAGCGCGAGTTCGGCCGCCGACGCGGCCGCCGGTGGGGTCCGCGCGTGCTCGATCTCGATCTTGCATTATGGAGCGAAGGCAAGTTCCGCTCCCGGTGTCTGACGATCCCGCATCGACAGCTCGGCAAACGCTCCTTTGTGCTCCACCCGCTGGCGGTCATTGCTCCCGGCTGGCGTATCGGCGGCGTCACTGTCCGCCATCTCGCGCATCGCCTTGCCCGACGCCGCCCACGAGGCTAACCCCGCTCCAAGGTGGGCCCATAGCTCAGTTGGTAGAGCAACTGACTTTTAATCAGTAGGTCGCTGGTTCGAATCCAGCTGGGCTCACCAGCATTTAGGTGCGGTTCTTATCGCCTTGTCTATGATAGGATAATCACTCGGCAATCTCATCGAGTGCCGCTCACTGCCTGGCACTCCTAATCATGCCGCCCTGGCAAGCGATCGAAACACGAATTGCCAGCGTCCGTTTTTCACTGCCGTTTCAGTCCGTCATCACACAAATCTGGCTTCAAGACGCCCCGCCGGTGTTTCAAGGCCAAGCGTCTTGGGCAGCCGTTCATTAAGCTGCCGAGCGACCTGAACGCTCGTTCGAGTGGACGCTGTGCATTGGTGCCTTTCGGGGAGAGTATTGACGCAGACCTTAAAGTTCTCGTTCGAGCCGCGCTGTCACGGACTTTGCGCGATCGCAGGAGCATCGGTCGCCAGCGTGCCCCGGTGCCACGAGGTCATGGCCCGCAACCAGCACTTTCCAGAGTTTGCCGAAAGAAGCCTAAGCGACCACGACGTGCCGCGTCGGCCTGAGGTCTCCCGACTCCTGAAGCTGCGGCGGACGTGGCTGCGCAAGCAAGGCAAGACACATTGCAAAGCAGCTGCTGATGGCAGCGGTGCGCAGTGGAAAATCGAACAGGCTGTTAACAAGCACCGCTGCGGACGCGATCGAGGCCGCCCTCGCGAACGCGTTCGAATGCCACCTGCGCCAGACTGACCAGACGGCCGCGATCCACCAGCCGAGGAAAAGGAGGATCAGAACGATTCCCGGAACGCCCAGTTCGAGCGCCAGCTCGACATAGTCGTCATGAGCATGGACGACAGATTCGTTCGAGACCCGGTCGGGGCTCTCGTACAGCCGGTAAACCCTGCCGAACGATCCGAGGCCCGAGCCGAACGGCATGTAAGCCGTAATCGCTTTGCTCGTATTGTTGAAGATCTGCTCGCGGGACTGAGCCGACGTGGTCCCAACCTCGCTCGCCAGCGCGGCGATGGTCGCAATGATAGACAGCGCTCCGACGAGGACGGCGGTCCGGCGGAGACCCCTGCTCGCGCGGGGCAGGACAATGAGCGCGCTTGCCGCAAACACCGGCACGGCGAGAATGTAGCCGGCGAGCGAGCCGTTGAGTACGAGGCCGAGGATCAGCAGGAGCATCGCCGCAGCGAGGATCGAAAGAAGCGCTGCATAGCGCTGCATGTTGCTGCTCCTGCAGGCTACGGCGAGCGCCGCAATGAACGGAATGCTGACCACCAGCAGGGTCGCCATATGGTTCGCGTTGGCGAAGAAGCCCGCAGCCACGCCGCGATTGGTCTCTTCGTAAAAATACCAGGGCGACATCGGTGTAGCGACCTGCAAGGTGCCGAGCAGTATAGCTGCGCCAGTCCCGCCGATGAGCGCTGCCGCCAGCCAGCTCGGGCGAGAGGCTTTCAACCGAGTGATCGCACAGAAAATCGCCAGGGGCGGAATGACGCACAAGATCGTGCTCAGCGTCTCATAAGGCGTCAACGAAAGGGGAATGGCCGGCGCGCGCCTGCCAAGCAGGCTGAACCCCTCGGCGATCGGCGAGCGAGCACCGCGAGCCCAAATTGAAGGCGGAAGCGGGATCAGCTGCAGCGCGACCCACGCGATCGCCGCGATCGCAAGCAACAGAAGGGTTTTCGTCGCCACGCCAACGGGTTCCTCGGTTCGGGCGGTACCGGCCCAGGCGATGATTCCCACTCCGACGAGCTGCAGGATCATGTTCTGCCAGATTCCGTGCTCGCTCCCGCCCAGGATCAGACAGGCGAGAAGGTAGACGGGCGCGACCGCGATCTTCGCCCCGTTAAGCACGGCCCGCCTGCTCTAGTCTGAGGTCGGCGATGGTAACGTCGCTCTGCTGAGGCACGCCGCTCGATACGCCCGATAGCTTCAAGGATTGCGCCGGGCAGTCCTTTGGCACCACGAAGCTCCACCCGCGCTCCGCCGCTGCGTCCAGCGTCACGGAGGAGATCGGCGCCGCGGCCTTGTCGCACCAGATCGACCAGTTGAGGGTATGTGCCCGCGCCGTATCTCCCAGCAGTTGCATCGACAGACGATAGGATCCCGGCTGCAGCAGCAGCAGCTCGTTCGCGAGAAACCCGTCCTCCTGTCCATAGAATATCACGTGCAGCCGTCCGCCCGGCTGGCGCTCTGAAAGGCCGACCATCGACGAGCCCAGGGTCCAGTTGAACGGCGGAGGCGAAGATCGATCGCTAAACGATGCGTCGTAGATGAGCTGCCCAGAGCGAAGCTGGGCACCGGTCATTTTCTCCCAGATCTCCCGCGCCTCATCATATTGGCCGTGCGCGACGAGTGTGTTGAGCAGCGGCGCTAGCCAATCCGCCGTCGCCGCCTTCTCATTGGGCTGGGCGAGCGCCAGAACCGCCGGGACGGTCGCCATGTTGGCCGCTAGAGCGGCCATAATAGGCTCGTAAAGCCCGTGGTTGGTCTGGAAGAAATTGCGAAGAGCCGGCCAATTCGTCGGATTTGTGGCGTAAGCAGCAAGGTACGGCCCTACTGAACTGGGGCCGGCTGGAGAGAGGCGGGCAAGGGCAGCGATTTCGCGCAGGCCCCGCTCCAAATCGCCGGCGCGGAAATATCGGTCGGCGAGAAAGGAGGCCGCCGCAAGTGACCGCGGATCGCGCCATTGCGCCGCTTCAAAAGCCTTCTGGGCAACGGCGCCATCGCGAGCGAGCTCGGCATTCACGCCGCGCACCAGGAAAGGCTCGGGCGCGAGCGGCTCCTTCGACGAGGCGTCGGTCATCATCGCAAATGCCGAGGGCGGAGCTGCCCGCCTGTCGCGAGCCGCGCGTGCGATTTCAGTCGTCGACAGCGAAATCTCGGTAGCCGGGTGTGTCGGCCAGAATTTCGCTGCGAGCATGGGTTTTGAAGGCGCGTACAAAAGGACTGCCGCATTCCTGACGATCTGTACGTCGATCAGCAAAGCAATAATTATGGCGATGATGCGAGTCGCGGTCATTCGCCCCCCTTCGTGGCCACCGCGCGTCAGGCTTCGGTTTCGACGAGCGGAGCCTTAACTTCGCCCCCCTCCGCCTGCGGGATCATGAGGATCTTTGTCTCCTTCACCCGACCCTTGACGTGGCAGCCATAGCCCTAACCATAGCCATAAGAATAGCAGCAACCGTAACCATGGCGACCATATCCGGCCGAGCTGTCGGACTTGGTCGGGGTCGTGCCGGCGAATCCGCTACCAGTAGCTTCTAGCCGGCTTGAGCGCGTCAGCCGGGGCAACATCTTGGGACATGCCCTCTCCGGCGCTAATGCGCAGCACCGCAACTGACGTCAGGATGCAGGAGATATTTGGCTCCAAACCTCTGGGTCAGCTCGTCGCCGAGCTCGGCGGTCGTGAGATTCGCCGCTCTTAATTCTCCGATGAGCGCGCTCCATAATGCCTATTGCTCCCGTCGGGTCAGATCGATCGGAAACGCGCTTGCTGCGGAACACTTTCAGGTGGCGATAAACCATCGATCAGCGCCTTCGATCGCAAGCGCAGAAAGCACCCCCGTCCGATAGGCGCCCGTATCGATTCCGATTCGGTTTATTTGTTCGTCGATCTCGGCCGAGATCGTATGGCCATGGACGACGATGAAGCCGTGGTCGGTCTCATCGAAGAGGAACGGCTCCCGAATCCATCTGAGATCGATCTGCCGCTGCTGTTCGAGCTCGACGCCGGGCCGGATCCCGGCATGGACGAACAAATAATCGCCGAACCGGCAGCTATCGATGAAGCTACGGAGGAATTGGACGTGGCCGGATGGCACAACCTTCTGAACGAGCTGCATCAATTCATCGTCCGAACGGTCGCCAAGCTCGGCTGTGTCGACGCCGTAGCTTTCGAGGCACTGGAGCCCGCCGAACTTGAGCCAGCCCGCGATCAGCATTTTGTCGCCGCCGAGGATGCGCAAAAGCACCTCCTCGTGGTTGCCGAGGAGGAAAAGCGGCCGGATACCTTCGCGGTGATAGGTCCTCAGCCGCTCCACGACCTGGGCGGAACCGGGGCCCCGATCGATCAGGTCGCCAAGGAAAACGAGCAGGGTCTTGCGGGCTGGGCGGCGCTGAAGCTCGGAATGGATCTTGGCCAGGAGTTGCTCGAGTAGATCGAGGCGGCCGTGAACGTCTCCCACGACATAAGCGCGGTAGCCGGGAGCGCCAGCGGGTCCGCGTTGCCGTCGAGGAGAGAAGTTCAGCATCAAACCCCCGATTTAGCCTTGTTCAGCACCCTCAAGGACTTCGAGGTACGTGTCCATTACGCGCTGCTCGCTAAACCGCTCCTGAACTTTCCGGCGCGCGGATCCACCCATGGCAAACCGCCGCTCCAACGGCAAATCGGCAAAGCGCATTATTACCTCAGGAAGCGAGGCGCTATCGCGATCCGGCGCAAAAATACCCCTTTACGCCATGCTCCGCCATGGTTCGGGCAACCGGCGCGTCGCTAGCGCCCGCAGTCCTAAGTGCGCGGGGTTCGGCCGGACCGGACGTTGGCAATGGTCAAGTCGCTGCTGGCCGATTGGACGATCCGCCGCCAGGATTGCTGTCTTCAGGCGCTGAGCAGCTGGAAGCGCGGGATATCGACGTCGAACGCGCTGCCGTCCTCGTCGACCATTCGATAGGTCCCGCTCATCGCCCCTGTCGGTGTGTCGAGTGGGCAACCAGAGACATAATCGAAGCTCGCCGCAGGGGCGATAAGCGGCATTTCTCCAACCACGCCCTCGCCGACGACTTCGTGGACCGTGCCTCGACCATCGATGATGGTCCAGCTGCGCGACAGCAGTTGCACTGCGACCTGAGAGCCGTTCTCGATCCTCACATGATAGGACCAGAACCAGCGGTTGGTGAAGGGGTCCGATTGCTCGGCGAGGAAGCTCACCGCGACTCGCACCGCGATCCCGCGGGTCACGGCGACGTTCGGAAAGAGCATGGCCATTGCGTCGGTGGTCACGAACCTGAGCCTAGGCGAGACCACCGGCGCGGCGCAACCGCTCGACAAGCCTTTCGCGCGCCTCACCGATCGAGTGGAAGCGGTCGGCCAACAGATTGCGTTCCAGGAAATGGCCGGTGAGATCGAGCCCCTGAGCAATGTCGGGCAAGGTTGCCCGGCCGCCCTCCCGCACGAATGCCGGCAGCGGCAGCAGCTTGCCCGCATAAGGCTCAGCCTCCGCTGCGCTTACTGCCCGGCCCGACTTAGGGCTAACTGCGACGAGATCGTCGTTACGCCCGCTGATCGCGCAGCGGTCGAGGTCGAGGCCGAACCCAAGCTCCGCGAGCATTAGCAGCTCATACCGGACGAGCGCCGCGCCCCAGCCGCTTGCCGACGGCGCCGCCTCGATTGCGTCGAGCAGCCCGCCCAGCGCTTCGTGAAGTGCCGGGTATGGCTGGCCCTCCGGCAAAATGGTTGCGGTCAGCGCCGTCGCCCAATCGATCGCGGCCGACGGCAGTGGCTCAGACAAAAGCGGGCCGCGGCTGTGCACCAGTTCGACGGTCGCTTGCGGGAGCTGCGTCTCGGTCCGCTGGGACAGCTGCGCCTGGACGATATTGCCGGCAATCAGTACCGGTCTCATCCGTTGGCCGCGAGCACCGCGAACGTAAGCGGCGACGAGTCCGTGCTCGGGGGTCATCAACCGGACGACCGCGCCATGCTCCCCGTGACCGCGCGCCGCGCAGACGATCGCTTGAGTGTCTATCCTCATCTTCTACCTTCTAGTCCAAGGTGGGCGCTGGAATGAACTCCGCGCACGCTTCCGACCGGCGGCTGTTGCCCTCGGATCTGCTTGCTGGCGCTGATATTCTTACCCGATCGGGCTTGCCGCAATTTCCCGGATGGATAATCGAGAGCGAAGCGAAGTTCCGCCGTGCGTGACCTGGCTTGTCGCAACGGCCCTCCTCTTCGTGATTGGAATCCTGAGCTTGCTGGAGTTCAAAACCGGCCGGGCGATGGGGCTGCTGGACTAGCACAGCTCTAGGCTTCGACTCGCTTCCCGCCCGGAGATTATCCGCGGCTTTCGCTGACCTTCTTCAATGCCGATATGGCATGCAATCATTCAACGGCCGCGCTTTTCTCTAACCTTCGTTTGACGGGCGTTTTGGGTCCGCTGTCACCTTGCTGCTGCTCGAGGTAGCTCAATCGCCGTTCGGCCATTGCGCAGGAACATGGCGGCTCGTTCGAGGATATGCGGCACTCTATCAAAGTTGGTTGATTGCCCGCAGGCTGGATCGACTTCAGCCGCGCGGATGAAAATAATCATGGAGCTGCCGCGCCGTCGCCTTGCTGATGCCTGGAGCTTTTTCGAGGTCTTCGAGCGCAGCACCCTTCACCGCCCGCCCCGTTCCGAAATGCATCAGCAAGGCGCGCTTGCGGGCTGGACCGATTCCGGGAACCTCATCGAGAGTCGAGGTGGTCAGGCTCTTCGCCCGCTTCGCTCGATGCGTCCCGATCGCAAACCTGTGAGCTTCGTCGCGGAGGCGTTGGATGTAAAACAACAAAGCCGAATTGATCGGTAGCGTGAGCTCGCGCCCGCCTGGAAGGTGAAAGACCTCGCGCCCTTCTCGTCCGTGATTCGGTCCCTTGGCCACGCCGACGACAGGCACGTCGAAAATTCCTGCCTCCTCCAGTGTTTCGCAGACCGCCGACAGCTGCCCCTTGCCGCCGTCAATCAGCAGCAGGTCCGGCCATTCGCCGCTCTGCCGGTCGGGATCCTCTTTCTCTAGCCGGGCGAAGCGCCGCTCGAGCACCTCGCGCATCATGGCGAAATCGTCGCCGGGGTTCGTCTCCGGCCGCTTGATGTTGAACTTGCGGTAATTATTCTTGCGGAAGCCCTCGGGTCCGGCGACGATCATCGCGCCAGTCGCGTTCGTGCCCATGATGTGGCTGTTGTCGTAGACCTCGATGCGCTTGGGCATGTCCGGTAGCTCGAACGTGTGGCAAGCTCGCGCAGGATCTTCTCCTGGGTGGTGGTTTCCGCGAGCCGCCGTTCGAGCGCTTCCTCGGCATTGCGCTTAGCCTGGTCCAGCAGCCTGCGCCGAGCACCGCGGCGCGGGATTTCGATCGCAACCTTGCGCTCGGCGCGGGCCGAAAGAGCTTCTCCGAGGAGCGCCGCGTCAGCGATCTCGCGGTCGATCAGGATCCGCCGTGGGGCGGGCATGTCTTCGTAGAACTGGACAAGAAAGCTGGATAAAACCTCGGCTTCTGGAACATCGTTGGTATGGACTGGGAAGAATGCGCGATGGCCCCAGTTCTGCCCCCCGCGAATGAAGAAGGCCTGGATCGACATCGTTCCGGCCTTGCAGGCGAGCGCGAACACGTCGGCATCACCAAGACCTTCGGCGTGCACTGTCTGGCTGCCTTGGATATAGGTCAGCGCGCGCAGACGGTCGCGATAGATGGCGGCGAGCTCATAATCCTGCCGCTCCGCCGCCTCGGCCATCAGCTTCGAGAGCCGTGACTGGACGCCGGTCGACTTGCCGGCGAGGAACTCTTTCGCCTCTCCGACCAGCGCGGCATATTGCTGCTTGTCGATCCGCCCCACGCAAGGCGCGGAGCACCGCTTGATCTGGAACAGCAGGCAGGGCCGGCTGCGGTTCGCAAAAAAGCTGTCGGAACAGCTTCTTAACAAAAACAACTTCTGGAGCGCATTAAGTGTCCGGGTGACCGATCCGGCGCTCGCGAACGGTCCGTAATAATGCCCTTTGATCCGCCGAGCCCCGCGGTGCTTCTGGATTCTCGGGAAATCGCTGTCCTCGCGCAGCAGGATGAACGGGAAACTTTTGTCGTCCCGCAGAAGCACGTTGTAGGGCGGCCGAAATCGTTTGATCAGCTGCGCCTCGAGCAACAGCGCCTCGGCCTCGGTGCGCGTCGTGACGATCGTCATCGACCGAGTCTGCGCTACCATCCGCTGCAGGCGCTTGGGCAGCTTTGCAACCTGCGTATAATTGGTGACGCGGTTCCTCAGCGCCCGCGCCTTGCCGACGTAGAGCACGTCGCCGCGGACATCTTGCATCCGATAGACGCCGGGATTGCGAGGAAGCGTCTTCAGCACCTTGCGGATCGCCGCCACACCCGCTTCAAGGTCCGGTTGGTCGGCCCCCCGCACGGCATAGGTCGCCTGCTCCTCGTTGAAGCGTTCGGCGGCTCCAGGATGGTCGGGACGATCTGCCTTGGTCACAATTACTCAGATAGGCGATCCTCCCCGCTTGGGGGAGAGGACCATTCGAAGGTTGGTGGAGAGGCAAATTACCCTTCCGTCAGCGCTTCGCTCTGCCACTCTTCCCTCGAGGGGAAGGATCTAAGCCGCCGCCCTCGCCTCCTCTTTCTCGGCGAGCATCCAGTCGACGCAGGCTCGGGCGTGGATCGCTGTCGTGTCATAGACCGGCAGCACGTTCGCTTTCACGTCGACCGCAAGGACCAGCTCGGTGCACCCAAGGACGACCGCCTGAACCCGCTGCTTGGCAAGCTCGGTGATCAAGGTCTTGAGCTTGCGCTGGCTGTCGCGAATGACTCGCCCGGCAGCCAGCTCCTCGAAGATGATCCGGTCTACCTCGCCGAGCCACGCATCCTCGATCGGCACGAGCGAGATCCCGCGGCCTTCAAGACGGCTCCGCACATGCGGCTCCAGCATGGTGAAGCGAGTGCCGAGCAGCGCCACATGCTTGCGCCCATCGGCGACCAGCCGGTCCGCGGTGGCATCGCCGATGTGCAGCATCGGCACGGCAATATTTGCGGCCACCGCCTCAAAAACCTTGTGGCCGGTGTTCGAAGTGATGATCACCGCTTCTGCGCCGGCCGCTTCTAGGTGTTTCGCCGCTTCAAGCGTCAGCCGGGCAACGCCGTCCCAGTCGCCCGCCAGCTCCATCGCTGCAATCGGTGCCATGTCGAGGCTTTCGATCACGAGACGAGCGCCGTGCAAGCCACCGAGCCGCTGCGCGATTCCCCGATTGATGTGCTCGTAATAAAGCGCGGTTGACGCCCAGCTCATCCCACCGATGATGCCCAGCTTGCGCAATAGATACCCCTTCCCCAGCCTTGATGGACTCACGGGAATCATACCCGGAGACCGGACATTCATTCCGCAAATCCCGACCCACCGGCAAGCCGGTAATCGCCGAGTTGTCGGGAATTGAATCGCGGATGCGACGAACGGCTGATCAGCCGAGCGCCTTGACGATCTCCTCAACCATCTTCTTGGCGTCGGACAGCAGCATCATCGTGTTGTCGCGATAGAACAGCTCATTATCGACGCCGGCGTAGCCGACCCCGCCCATCGACCGCTTCACGAACAGCACCGTTCGTGCCTTCTCCACGTCGAGCACCGGCATCCCGTAAATCGGCGAACTCTTGTCGGTGCGCGCCGCCGGGTTGGTGACGTCATTAGCGCCGATCACGAACGCGACGTCGGTCTGGGCGAATTCGCTGTTGATGTCATCGAGCTCGAACACCTCGTCGTAGGGCACGTTCGCCTCGGCGAGCAGCACGTTCATGTGCCCCGGCATTCTGCCGGCGACTGGGTGAATCGCATATTTCACGCGAACGCCCTCAGCCTTGAGCTTGTCGGCCATTTCCTTGAGCGCGTGCTGCGCCTGACTGACCGCCATTCCGTAGCCGGGCACGATGATCACTTGATCGGCCTGCTTCATCAGGAAGGCAGCGTCTTCGGCCGAGCCGCGCTTGTAGGGCCGGTCGATCGCGGCAGACGCACCGGAAGAGACCGCCTCTCCGCCAAACCCGCCCGAAATAACCGAAATGAAGCTGCGGTTCATCGCCCGGCACATGATATAGCTGAGGATCGCGCCCGAGCTTCCGACCAAAGCGCCCGTGATGATCATCGCGCTGTTGTGCAGCGTAAAGCCCATCGCCGCTGCGGCCCACCCGGAATAGCTGTTCAGCATCGAGATCACGACTGGCATGTCGGCGCCGCCGATCGGAATGATGAGCAGAAAGCCGATCGCGAACGATAAGCCCATGATCGGGAAGAAGATTGCCGGCGCCTCGTTTCGCGTGAAATAAGCAATCAGGATTAGGATCGCGGCGAGCGTGCCAAGGTTGATCACGTGCCTAAGGGGCAGGATGATCGGCTTGCCCGACATGTTGCCATTGAGCTTCAGGAAGGCGATCACCGAACCGGAAAAGGTGATCGCGCCGATGGCGACGCCGAGACCCATTTCGATCCGGCTGATCTGGAGGATGTGCCCCGCAGAATCGGCGATTCCGAAGGCGCTCGGATTGAGATAGGCGGCCGCGCCGACAAGCACCGCCGCCATCCCAACCAGGCTGTGGAACGCCGCGACCAGCTGCGGCATCGCCGTCATCTGGATCTTGCGGGCAGTGATCAGGCCGATTCCGCCGCCGATGACGATCGCGATCAGAATTTCGACGAGTGTGGTGACGTTTAATTGTGAGACGATGCGATAGAGCTCGGCCCGGCCAAAAAGCGATGATCCGGTTACAATTCCAGTGACAGTTGGAACGTGCGTGACGAGCGTGGTCGCGACCGCAATCCCCATGCCGATCATGCCGATGCGATTGCCGCGGCGGCTGCTCTCCGGGCTTGAGAGACCCCTCAGCGCGAGGATGAAGCAAACGCCCGCGATCAGATAGGCAAGCAATACCCAGGCGGGCTGCGCTAGTGCCGCTTCACCCATCTGTCCGCTCCCGCTTCTTGTACATGGAGAGCATTCGCTGGGTCACGGCGAAACCGCCAAAGATGTTCACGCTCGCAAGCGCCACCGCAACGAGGCCGAGCCACTTGGACCCCGCACTACCGGAGGCCGCCGAAGCGATCAGCGCGCCGACAACGATCACCGAGGAAATCGCGTTGGTGACGCTCATCAGCGGTGTGTGCAGCGCTGGAGTGACCGACCAGACCACATAATAGCCAACGAAGCAGGCGAGCACGAAGATCGACACGATGGAAATGAAGTCCATCAGAAATCCTCCCCTTGAGGAGAGACCTCGGACAGGATCGAAATGAAGTCCATCAGCCCTCCTCAGTCCGCCCAAAAGTCCCGAAAGTCACAGGCCCAGTCGTACGCGTGCGCGAGAGCACCACGCAGTTCCGCTCTTGGAATGTTGCGATGGTTCAACCGGCACCGAATGCATCGTCCACACTCATGCACAATTCACGGCCGTAGGACAGAGGCAAAGTTGGCCACTTCGGGACGTCGCGATGCAGCTGTTAAATATCCCTCGGTTAGCGCTTTCCTAACCTTTCGCGCGCATGCGTGAGCTAGCCTCAAGGAAGAAAGCCGAGCGCAGGTGTCGAAGCGCAACGATCAGGGCCTGGAACGTAAGCCGTGGAAGCTGCTGCTCTGGACGGCCGTCGCCGGACTCCTCTTCGGCCTAATCGGTTTCGGTGAGATCGCGGAGGACTGGCTCCGAGTCACGCGCAACAGCTTCCATATGCATAAAGCGAGCGGCCAGGTGGTCGTAATCAAGTTCGACGACGCCTCGCTCAAAAAATTCGGAAACTGGCCATGGTCTCGCCGGATGCAGGCTCAGCTGGTCGACAAGCTCACCGCAGCGGGGACCGGCCGAATATTTTACGACATCAATTTCTCGTACCCGTCCGACCGATCCGATGACGCGGCGTTCGCCGAGGCATTAAGGCGATCCAAGCGAGTCACGCTCGCAGCACGCTTTCGCGCCGGCGCTGACCATTCGCGGCGCGACACAACCGTGAACGGCGAACCCCTGGCCATCTTCCTGGCACAGGCAAAGCTCGCAACGCTCAGCGTCAGGTACAACTACCAGAATGCCGCTTGGGACTTGCCCTATGCAGTGGACATTGATGGCCGGGCGGTACCTTCATTCGCGGCCAGCATCGCCCGGAAGTCCGGCCCCGTCGGCACATCCTTCCCAGTCGACTATTCGACCGATGTGCGGAGCATTCCAAGCTACTCCGCCGCAGACGTTTTGGATGGAAGCATCGGGACCAAGCAGCTCGCCGGCAAAGACGTGCTCATAGGCATCGCCTCCGACATACTCGGCGATACCTATTTCGTCCCCGGCTATGGTCACAATTACGGCGTGTACATCCATGCGATCGGCGCCGAAACGTTGAAGGAGGGCCGGCCCATTGGACTTGGCTGGACGCCGGCGTTTTTATTCGCGCTGGGCGCCGCGGCCTTTGCTGTGACGAGGAAACGGTTCGCCTTTCAGTTCACGAGCCTGGCGATAAGCGGAGCAGCGCTACTGACCGTTCCCGCGCTGCTCGAAGCACGCCTGATCTTTGTCGACATAACCCCTGGACTGTTCATTCTGGTGGTCATCGCAAGCGTGCTTGGCTGGCGCCGATACCGCGCCCGCGGTTTCGTGAACCTCGTATCGAACCTTCCCAATTTGAGCGCGCTCCGAGCAAATGCGGAGGGCCGCAAGCAGGCGCTCGTCGCCGCTCGAGTTCTCAATTATGAAGAAATTGTCGCGGCGCTTCCGCCGAACGGCGAGCGACAGCTTATTGAGCAAATCGTATCGCGGCTGAACGTCGGTTCCCCTCGTCGAATTCTCTATCAGGGCGACGGCGGTATTTTCGCTTGGTTCGAAGAGCCCAAATCGCCCTTCGGCAATCATTTGGAAGCGCTGTACGCATTGTTCAGGAACCCGGCTCGTATCGGTGGCCTCTCGATGGATCTCACCATTTCGTTCGGTGTCGAGGTTGGCAGCGGCCGCTCGATGCAGAATCGGTTGGCGAGCGCGCTCGTTGCCGCTGACGAAGCAGCGCACGATGGGTTGAAATGGAAGTATCACGATCCGGAGACGCTGCAGAACGCGTCCTGGAAACTCTCCATGCTCAGTCAGCTCGACGAGGCAATCGATCGCGGCGAGGTGTGGGTCGCCTACCAGCCGAAGCTCGATATCGCTAGCCGCCGGATCGTCGGCGCGGAAGCGCTGGCGCGCTGGACCCATCCCGAAAAGGGCCCGATCGCGGCATCGGAGTTCGTCGCTGCCGCCGAGCAGCACAACCGAATTGGCAAGCTCACCGACTTCGTGCTCGAGAAAGCCGTCGCCGCTGCGGCGCAGATCAACAAGCGGGGAATCGATTTCGACATTGCAGTCAATCTCTCGGCGCGGCTGCTGACGGACAAGGGCTTCACCTTGAGGCTTTCCGCGCTGCTCGCCCGCCATAGCCTGGCGCCGCACCATCTGACCCTGGAGCTGACCGAGACCGCCGCCTTGACCGAAAGCGGCGAAGGCCTCGACATGATGACGCGCCTGCGAGACCTCGGGATTAGCATCGCGATTGATGATTATGGCACGGGCCTATCGACGCTCGACTATCTCAAGAAGATCCCGGCGAACGAGATCAAGATCGACCAAAGCTTCGTCAAAGGCATCGTCGACAACCGCAGTGACCGGCTGATGGTTCAGTCGACGATCGGGCTCGCCCACTCGCTCGGCCGAAAGGTCGTTGCCGAGGGCGTCGAACATCGCGACATCCTCGACCTGCTCATCGATATGGGCTGCGACATTGCCCAGGGCTTCGCCATCGGCCGGCCGATGAGCCTCGAAAACCTCACCAAGCGAATCGCTTCCGACCGCAAGCGCACCGCCGCTTAGCTTCTACCCGAAGACCGGAATTTACTTTGCGCCGACCAGACGCGAATAAATTTTGGTTACTCGTTTGCTAACCACAATGATTAAGGTTAATATCCCCGCGTCTGCCGAATCGCAGTAACGATTGGGGGTAACCGAGATGAAGAAGGTTAAGACTGGCCGCGGGTTCTGGAGCTGGCTCATGGGTTCGGGTTGGGATTCCGCTGGCGGAAACGGCTGAACACCGATAAGTTTCAAAGAGTTAGAAAGCGCCCGCGGTTCGCGGGCGCTTTTGTTTTGTGCGGCTGGCTTGGGCTTTGCAGGCTCGCTACGGAAGCGCGATGTTCCGCCAGGCCAGCACGATTCTGCCGATTCGCGCGTCTCGGCGCGGCCTTCACGAATTTACCGATTCGGTGCGCGAGTTCGTGGCCCAAAGCGGCATTTATGAGGGTTTGCTGACCCTTTTCTGCCGTCACACGTCGGCCTCGCTCCTTATCCAGGAGAATGCCGCGCCCTCCGCTCAGCGCGATCTGGAGATCTATTTCGGGCGCCTCGCTCCCGAAGACGGCCCGTACGAGCATGACGAGGAGGGCCCGGATGACATGCCGGCGCACCTCAAGGCCGCTCTTACGGCCACGCAGCTTTCGATTCCGGTCACCCGCGGCGAACCGATGCTGGGGACATGGCAGGGGATTTTCCTCTTCGAGCACCGCGACAACACGCCCGTGCGCGAGATCGTTCTACACTTGGTTGGCGAATGAGCCTCGAATCGGTGAAAGCCTGGCTGGCAGCCGAGGCTCCAGACCTCAGTCTGATCGAGGTAGAGGAGAGCACGGCGACCGTCGACACGGCAGCAAAGGCGCTCGGAGTCGAACCCGGTCGAATCGCCAAGACTCTCGCGGTCCGTGCTGGCGACCATCTCTTCCTCCTCTGCACAAGGGGCGACGCGCGGCTCGACAATCGCAAGTGCAAGGACGAGTTCGGCGCGCGGCCGCGGATGCTCGGACCCGAGGAGACGTTTGAGCTCACCGGCCACCTAATCGGTGGGGTGTGCCCGTTCGGTCTGAAGAACCCGCTTCCGGTCTATCTCGACGTGTCGCTGAAGGCATTCGAGATCGTCTACCCTGCGGGTGGATCGCTCAACACGTCGATCGAGGTCCCGACGGAAAGGCTGTTCGACCTCGTCGCCAGGCGCTGGGTCGATCTATGCGTGCTGCGCGGCGAAGCGGTCGGGACTTAGCGCTTCCGGAGTGAAATCCGCGATGGGCCAGGGACTGCCCAGGATCAGCGATGCCGTGATCGCCGCCATGGCTGGCGAGGTCTGGAGCCCGAAGCCGCCCTGCCCCGCGAGCCAGAAGAAACCATCGCAATCGGGCGCGAAACCCACCCCGGGATGCCTGTCCGGGGTGAAGGTCCTAAGACCCGCCCATTTGCTGTGGATCTGCCGGACCTTGACCGTCGTGCGCTCCTCCATGCGGTAAGCGGCGAGGGCAACCTCATAATCGTCCGGCTGCGCGTCCATCGGCTCGCTCGGCACCTCGTCCATCGGTGAGGCGAACAGGCGGCCGCTTTCGGGCGCGAAATATAGCTCGTCAGCGATGGTCTTGGCGAAGGGCAGCGATTCCAAACGGGTGCCCGCCGGCGCTTCGAAGGTGATGATCGTCCGCCGCTTCGGCTCAAGACCCAGGGGCCGGATTCCCGCCATCATCGCAATCTGGTCGGCCCATGAGCCGGCGGCGTTGACCAGCACAGGAGCTGAGAAAGATTCGCCGCTTTCGCTCGTGACCGACCATGTCGCGCCGTGCCGCTCGATGATGGCGACTCGCACGCCAGTGCGCAACGCACCGCCCAGCCGCCTCAGCGCCCGCGAATTTCCCTGGAGCAGCGCGTGAGGATCGAGCCGGATCCCGTTGAAATCGGCGAGGCCGTAGAGCGCATCTTCCTTCAGCAGCGGGCAAAGCTCGTGGACACCCGCTTCATCAAGGCGTTCGAGGCGGGCGAACGGCGATAGCTCGACGTCGAGCCGATCGAGCGCCTCACGCTCCTCTTCGCGGGCGTGGATTAACACCGGCATTCGCTGCCCGATCCGAACATCCGTAAAATCGGCGGGTGGATGGTCAAAGAAAGGACGGCTGGCGAGAGTCAGCTCCCGCACCAGCCGGTCTCCCAGCGCGTAATGCACCATCGTCGCGCTTCGACCCGACGAATGATAGCCGATCTGCTCCTCTGCCTCGAGGACCCACACGCGCGCATTGGACGACAGGGCCGCTGCTGCCGACAGGCCTGCAATGCCGCCGCCGATCACCAGGATGTCGGGGCTCAAGCGCTAATACTCCCCTTGAGGGGATGGTGCCGGTCCAAAGGATGGTGGAGGGGTGGGTTGGGGCTCGAAAGAGCCGCCTCGGGCGGTAACCCTGCTCCTCCCCCGAAGGGAGGGGATTTTCATTGCGTAAGCCGCTGGTTCGCGACCTTGCCGTCGCGGGTGAGCCGGATAGATTTGACGATCTCGTCGTCTTCCGGGAGCACCGGCTTTCCCTGTTCCTTGTCCCAGAACGCCGAGAGGAAATTGTAGAGGTTGCGAGCGAACAGCGCCGATGCGTCCGCCGCGAGGCTGCGCGCCAGGTTCGATCCGGCGATGATCGTCACGCCGTGCTTCACCACGCGCTCGCCACTCATGGTGCCCTCGACGTTGCCGCCCGCCTCCGAGGCGAGATCGACGATCACGCTTCCCGGTCGCATGGTCGCGAGCTGAGCGTCGCTGATCAGCCGCGGCGCCGGACGCCCGGGGATCAGCGCCGTCGTGACGACGATATCCTGCTTGGCAATGTGCGATGAGACCAGTTCCGCCTGCGCTTTTTGATATTCCGGCGACATCTCGGTCGCGTAACCGCCGGCGCCCTCGCCCTCGATTCCAGCGACATTCTCGACGAAAATCGGCTTCGCGCCGAGCGATAGTATTTGCTCCTTCGTCGCCGATCGGACGTCCGTCGCGCTGACCTGGGCGCCGAGGCGCTTGGCTGTCGCGATCGCCTGGAGTCCGGCTACTCCGACGCCCATCACGAACACCTTGGCAGGGCTGACGGTGCCTGCGGCGGTCATCATCATCGGGAATGCACGGCCATAGGTTGCGGCGGCGTCGACCACGGCCTTGTATCCCGCAAGGTTCGACTGCGACGACAGGACGTCCATCGACTGGGCACGAGTGATCCGCGGCATCCACTCCATTGCCAGCGCCTCAAGTCCCGCCGATGCATATCCGTCGATCGCCTCCCGCCGCCTCAGCGGGTCGAGTGCGCCGGCCAGGAGCGCGCCCGTCTCCGCCCCCTTCAAAGACGCCGCGTCCGGACCGTCGATGCAAAGAATTATCCCCGCCCCCTTCAGCACTTCCGCGCGGGAACCGAGCGCCGCGCCGGCAGCCTCGAATTCGCTATCAGGGATAAACGCGCCGTCGCCTGCTTCCCGCTCCACCGCAACCTCGGCGCCGAGCGCGATGAACTTTTTCACGGTCTCGGGAATGGCGGCGCAGCGAGTCTCACCCGCCGCTTCCTTTAGAACCGCGATCTTCATCTTGTTACTTGAGGATCAGAAGAACGATCACGCCGATGATCAGGCAGGTGATCGCGCCATATTTCATCATTCTCGTGAAGCGGTCGTAATCGTGCACATGCGCCGTCATCTCCTGGCTTCCGGGATGGGCAAGCAGCGGTTCTTCTTCCTCGGCCATGTAATCCCCTTTTTTAAGCGTCCAACTTGGGGCGTCCATAACAAGCCACAGCGGGCTCCCCAAGGGCCAAACTCTTAAGTCCGCTTTTACCCCTTCTCGCATAGGCTCGGCTGTGAAGGGCTGGACATGCGCGAAGAACCCACACGATCGCTCCTGTTGCTTGACGCTAATCCCGAGGAGCGCAGACTGATCTCTGCGATCGCTGGGCGGGCCAATTGGAGCGTCGTCGGCGCCGCCGACGAGGAGATGGCGCTCGCGCTGCTGCAAGGGCCGCATGGACGCGAAGTGCTCGCCGCGCTGCTCGGCAGCTGGGACGCCGAAAAGAGCCCGCAGGTGATCGCCCTGCTTCGTGAAGCACGGGAAAACTTGCCGGTGATCGTTCTTTCCCACGGCGATACCGTCTCCGATGCGGTCGATGCGATGCGGGCCGGCGCGTCCGATTTCCTGGTTCGCCCGGTTGCTCCGGAGCGACTTCTGGAAGCGCTTGCCGCCAACGCCGACCGGCGCCGCGCCGTTGGCGAGCTGGCGCCCGTGTCGGAAAAGCTCGCACCCGCGCTGCCGCTCGAGCAATTGATCGGCGCCGAGCCCGAATTCCGGGCCGCGCTCGCGGTCGCCGCCAAGTCTGCGCGCAACCGCCTTCCCGTGCTGATCATCGGTGAGCCGGGCACGGGCAAGGAGACTCTTGCCCGTGCGATCCACGGCGCGAGCCTTCGGGCCAAGGGGCCGCTGCTGTCGCTCGACTGCAAGGCGGCTCCAGCCAACATCATCGACAGCGAATTGTTCGGTCATGAAAAAGGCGCATTTCCAGGCGCCTTCTCGGCCAAGACGGGCAAGATGGTGCAGGCCGATGGCGGGACGCTGGTCCTCGACGAAATTGGCGTGCTTCCGGAAGAGACTCAGGAACTGCTCGACCGAGTGCTTGCGACGGGCGAGGTGCGGCCAGTCGGCCTCAACGGCAGCTACTCGGTCGACGTTCGAGTGATCGCGACGAATTGCCGACCGCTGCCCGAAGACTTCAATGCAGGGCTCGCCGAGCGAATCGGCGCAACCACGGTCACCCTTCCGCCGCTTCGCGAGCGCAGCGGGGACATTCCCGCGCTCGCCCGGCACCTGCTTCAGCGGCTCGCCGAGCAGACTGGCTTAAGAGAGTTGTCGATCGGCAATGACGCTCTTGCTGTGCTGATGCGCTACGGCTGGCCAGGCAACGTCCGCCAGCTAGCGGGCGTGCTGTTCCGCGCTGCGCTTCAGTGCGAGGCCAGCTCGCTGACCGCGGAGCATTTCCCGCACATCGCAATCCAGTCGCGCTACACGGGGCGGCGGACCGATTTCGTGCCGAGCGTCAGCGCCGAACGCAGCGAAGAAATGATCGCCGGCGCACCTGGCGTCACGCTCTATAGCGGCGACGGGCACCTGCGTCCGCTCGAGGATATCGAGGCCGATATCATCCGACTGGCGATCGGCCATTATCGCGGACGCATGACCGAGGTCGCCCGGCGGCTGGGGATCGGCCGCTCGACGCTCTATCGTAAGCTGGGCGAGCTTGGGATCGATACAGCAGCTTGAGCTGGAGCCGCGCCGCGCGGACGGCTAAGCGGCTCATATGCGATTTTCCGGAAAGACTGTCCTTATCACGGGCGCCGGGTCGGGAATCGGCTTCGCGACCGCCGAACTGATGGCCAATGAAGGTGCTGATCAGATTTTGGTAGATCTGAACGGGGCGGCGCTCGACACTCTCCAACTTGGCGATCGAGTGAAGCGCCTGAATGGCGATGTCTCCGACGAGGCATTCTGGGCTTCGGCCAACCTCGGCGAGATCGATCATGTGGTGGTCAATGCCGGTATTGCTGCCTCAGGGCCCATCGACAGCTTTTCCTTTGCCGACTGGCGGCGAATCCTCGCCGTCAATCTCGATGGTGCTTTTCTCACGCTTCGAACCGCTCTCCGGGACATGCGCGATGGCGGTTCGATTGTGCTCGTTGCCTCAGCAGCTGGCATCAAGGCCGAGCGAGGCATTGCGGCTTATGGCGCATCCAAGGCCGGAGTCATTCGGCTTGCCCGCGTTGCGGCGAAGGAGGCGGCTGCTCGCGACATCCGGGTCAACGTGATTGCGCCGGGCGGCGTTGAGACGCCGATCTGGAACGAAGTGCGGCTGTTTGCCGATAGGGCCAAAGAAATCGGCCGCGATGCTGCGTTCGCTGAATTGGCAGCGATGGCGACGCCGCTAAAGCGCTACGCCAAGCCGAAGGAAATAGCGGAGCAGATCGCCTTCCTGCTGTCCGACGCCTGCCGAACCGTGACGGGCACGGTCTTCGTCAGCGACGGCGGCTATTCCGTCTAATGATCCATCGGAGTTGCGGCTTATTTCTTGTGTGGATGGCTATTGAACAGGACGATCTGACGTTCTGATTGCTGGACGGGTGCGTACCATCACTTTGGCACATCGATGCCGTTGGGAGGCCTCAACCCCATCAACCATTGCGAGCATTAGCGGCTGCGTTGACAGGTCGACCGTTGCTCGGAGTCTTGCCGCGCAAGCTCGTCGAACGCCGCTGCAACCTTGAGCAAGAAAGGCTGCTCAGGGCGGCCCTCGTATGAATGAGCCAAGCTGCGGCACTTCTCGGCCTCCGTCTCAAGTTTCCGAAGGGCCATTGCTCACCTCCCGATTAGTTGCGTTGACTGGGTCAACATGGGGATTGTCGCTGATGCCGTTGCAAGGCTGGCAGTCGCCAAGGATGAAAGCACAATAAGCATCATCGCTGCTGCAAGCTTGATGCGCATATCGCTCATAATATCTCGATGATGGATCAACGGCGCCTCCGCGATCAGGATTAGTACCTAGGCTCGCGTGACCGACCGCCTCTTCGACAACATGCGGCGTTCGATCTTGCTCAGGTGGTCCTCATGTTCCTTGAGAAGCTGTTCTAGCGTCGCCTTCTGCTGCTCGTCCGTGCAGCCCTTCAACTGCTGCTTGAAACGCTTGATATTTTCCCGTGCGACAAACTGATCCACAGCCGCTCTCCCGCAACCCGAGCGAGTCGGACTCCTTACACCAATGTAAGCAACGATTGCAGTTATCGCTGATCTGCCGCTTTGCCCCAGCCACGCGCCGTGTCCGACTTCCACCGATAGTGTTGAAGAAGTCCGCTTTTGGCAGAAGCAGACATTGACCAGCGCTCAAGACGAGCACCGGCAGATCTGCTTTCAGCCGATCGCTGGTTGTGCGGGACCGATCAGCTTGGCGGCCGTACAGTCAGGCAAACCCGCAACTCAGCCCTGAAACATCACGGACGTGAATTTTCGCTTTCCATTCAAAGTGCCATTTGACGAGCCGGACCGCCTGACCGACTTTGTCGCGGACAGCCTCCGCAACTCGTGCTAAGACCGCCGTGGGGAAGTGGGGGGAGCACAAGCAAATGCCCTATCCGCGCGCGCCTTTTTATATGCTGGGCGTCATCGCCACGATCATCGTTGGATTTTGGCCGAGTTATTTCGCCGTTGCACCGAGCGTTCCCTGGCAGTTCCACGCCCACGGCGTCGCCGCGAGCCTGTGGGTCTTGATGGTAACCGCTCAAAGCTGGACGGCCCAGCACAAGGGACAGCTTCAGTTCCATCGTGCGGTGGGCAAGACGAGCCTGTTCCTTTTCCCGTTTTTGATCGGTGGGCTCGCGGCGATCATCAGCCGCCAGGCCCAGGAATTTGTCGCCGGCGATCCGGTTCGGCTGCTCTACGGCCCCGGGTTCCTGCTCGGCACCGTCGTGGCGATGGGCGCCTATGTTACGGTCTATTACCAGGCGCTCAGGTTCCGCCGAAAGGTGTGGGTCCATGCCGGCTATA
>Ga0157370_10002309_pt1 | contig 23081 bp, 17 predicted proteins | sample C35metaG_FD_113463 | JGI IMG/M metagenome (GOLD analysis project Ga0157370, IMG submission 113463) | Corn rhizosphere microbial communities from Kellogg Biological Station, Michigan, USA - C3-5 metaG | ecosystem: Host-associated > Plants > Roots > Rhizosphere > Soil | place: USA: Michigan...
AATGAAAATGAAATTGAAATTGACTTACCCTTATCCGGCGTTGAAAGTGAGCATTGCGCGTTAATAGTTGATAAAGGCTTATCAAAAGTGGAAGGAATCAATTCGCACAAAGTGGAACTGAATAATAAAAGAGCCGTTATCAACACAAATGGCGATTCAGAAGTGTTGCCGAAGGCCGTGAAAGCCATACGTGGCTTGGGTTATGATGTGGATACCATAAAAAAATCTTTTCCAGTTTTAAACATGAGTTGCGCTTCCTGCGCCGTAAGTTCGCAAAGTACTTTAGAAAACATTCCCGGTGTAATCGATGTGGCCGTAAACTATGCAAATGCAACCGCCAACATTGAATACATCCCTACAATTGCTTCTCCTGAAAAATTTAAAACTGCTTTGCAAAATGTTGGCTACGATTTGATGATTGATGAAAGTGAAGAAGGGAAAGAAGCACTGGAAGATTTGCATCTGAAGAAATTTCATTCTTTAAAAATAAAAACATACAGCGCCATTATTTCATCCGTTCCTCTAGTGATAATTGGAATGTTTTTTATGAACAAAGCTTTTGCAAATTATATCATGTGGATACTGGCAACGCCCATTGTTTTTATTTTTGGAAAACAGTTTTTCATCAATGCCTGGAAACAATTAAAACACCGCTCTGCAAATATGGATACGCTCGTAGCGATGAGTACCGGAATTGCTTATCTGTTCAGCGTTTTCAACGTTTTGTATCCGCAATTCTGGTTAAGCAAAGGCATCATGCCGCATGTGTATTTTGAGGCAGCCGGGGTGGTGATTGCTTTTATTTTATTGGGAAAAATGCTGGAAGAAAAAGCAAAAGGAAGTACGTCTTCCGCGATAAAAAAACTGATGGGATTGCAACCAAAAACAGTAACCGTAATTCATGATAACCATCAAATGGAAATGAATATTGCAAATGTAAAAGTTGGAGATACGATTTTAGTAAAGCCCGGAGAAAAAATCGCGGTAGATGGAAAAGTTACTTTTGGAAATTCTTTTGTTGATGAAAGCATGATCAGCGGTGAACCAATTGGGGTAGAAAAAATAAACAGCAATAAAGTATTTGCGGGAACGATAAATCAAAAAGGAAGTTTTCAATTTAGAGCCGAAAAAGTAGGCGGAGATACTGTATTGGCGCACATTATAAAGATGGTGCAGCAAGCGCAGGGAAGCAAAGCACCGGTGCAAAAACTGGTAGATAAAATCGCAGGAATATTTGTTCCGGTTGTAATTGGAATTGCTATTCTGAGTATGCTGGCCTGGATTATTTTTGGCGGTGATAATGGCCTGACTCACGGATTACTGGCGTTGGTGACAGTGCTTGTAATTGCCTGTCCATGTGCATTGGGGCTTGCTACACCTACAGCAATCATGGCGGGAATTGGGAAAGGCGCTGAAAACGGAATTCTGATAAAAGATGCCGAAAGCCTTGAATTGGCCAAAAAAGTAAACGCGATCATACTGGATAAAACCGGAACGATTACTGAAGGAAAACCTGCTGTTACAAATATTCTTTGGTTGAATGATGATGAACAATATTTGGATGAATTAATTTCATTGGAAAAACAATCAGAACATCCGTTGGCGGAAGCAGTTGTAAATTATTTCGAAGAAAAAAATAATTTACCGGTATATAATTTTGAAAGCATCACCGGCTTCGGGGCAAAGGCAAATATAAATGATAAAATATTTTTTGCAGGTAATGAATCGCTTTTGAAAAATAATAAAATAGAAATTGATAAAGCATTAAAATCTGCTGCTGATGAATGGCTTCACGATGCAAAAACAGTTATTTATTTTTCTGACGAAAGCAGTGCCCTTGCTGCAATTGGTATAGCTGATAAAATAAAAGAAAATTCTAAAAAAGCAGTCCGGAAATTACAAAATGAAGGTATAGAAGTGTATATGCTTACAGGGGATAATGAGAAAACTGCAGAAGCGATATCAGAACAAGTGGGTATTAAAAATTTCAAAGCAAAAGTATTGCCTGAACACAAAACAGACTTTGTAAAACAACTTCAGCGGCAGGGAAAAACAGTTGCAATGGCAGGAGATGGCATAAATGACAGCAGCGCTTTGGCGCAGGCTGATGTGAGTATTGCCATGGGAAAAGGAAGTGACATTGCAATGGATGTTGCAAAAATGACCATCATTTCTTCTGATCTTTTAAAAATCCCAAAAGCGATAAAACTATCACGATATACAGTTAATACAATCCGCCAAAATTTATTCTGGGCGTTCATTTATAATCTAATCGGAATACCCATAGCTGCAGGAATATTATATCCAATAAACGGCTTTTTATTAAACCCGATGATAGCAGGAGCCGCGATGGCATTAAGTTCTGTGAGTGTGGTGAGCAATAGTTTAAGATTGAAAGGAAAAAAAATCTGAACAATAAAATCAATAATAAACAAACAGGGCTTGTATTTTCACTTAAACTTCTTCCATTCAGAGTTACAAAGGTTTTTACTATTTTTATTAATAACCGGCTGGAAATTTTATTTCACTTTCTTTACTATGAATTAATTTTTTTCATTCTCCGGAATTTCTACCAATTCTTTTGTACTCATTTTTTCCCAGGAAAAAAAATAAAAATCTTTATTAAACATTTGTTTAGTTTTAAACAAGTGTTTAACTTTGCGCCCCTCTTTTAAAAGATGACAAAAAAAGAAATTATTATTGAATCAGCGATAAAACTCTTTAGCACAAAGGGTTTTGAAGGAACATCGGTAAGGGAAATTGCTTCCGATGCAGGCGTAAATGTGGCTATGATTAATTACTATTTTGTTTCTAAAGAAAAGCTATTTGAAAGTGTGGTGGAATACCGCGCTTCCGTATTACAGGGAATTTTCACTGAACTTGTAAATAATACGGAACTGACACCTATTGAGAAGATAGACATTGTAATTGATCAAACAATAGAAAGAAAATTTTCCAATTCAGAATTTCATCATTTGCTCCATCGCGAATTATCACTTGAACACCGGCCACAATTGAGAAATGCCATCAGCGATATTCTTTTGAAGAACATGAACCATGTAAAAAAGATTATTCAAAATGGCATAAAAGATGGAGTGTTTAAGCCTGTAGATATTGAATTGACGCTCACGACAATGCTGGGAACGATACATTATTTACTTACTTCAGATATGATGTGTAGAAAAATTTTAGGTAAAAAAGAAGGCTTTAGTGCTTTTCAAAATAAACAATTAAAAAAGAGATTAAGCGAGCATACCAAGCAATTGATGCGCTCCCATTTACTGAAAAAATAAAATTTAAATTAAAAAGATGCACAGGAGTTTCATTAAAAATAAGACAAAAAGTTTTTCAGGTTTATCCATTGGAGTTGTTGTTTTAGTTTTGAATTTATTTCCGGTTTTTGCAAAAGCTCAGGAGGTAAAATCGCTTTCATTGCAGGAGTCAATCAATCTCAGTTTAAAGAACAGCCACATTCTGAAGGCCTCATTGGCAAAGAGCGCGCAGGCCGCTGCGGCAGTAACGGAGGCAGAAGAAAACCGGTTACCGAATGCAAGTGTTTCAGGTTCGTATCTATATATGGCCAATCCAAATCTTGCCATTAAAACAAAAGCATTGGGTGGAGGCGGAGCAAACGATACGTCTGGAAATCAGAAACAAATTCCACACATCAACCAGGCAATGTATGGAATCTTCAATGTATCACTTCCCATTTATACTGGCGGTAAAATCCGTTATGGGATTGAATCAGCAAAATACCTGCAACAGGCGGCATTACTGGATGTGGAAAATGACAGGGAAGCTATGATTCTTAATACAATCAATGCTTATATCAATTTATATAAAGCCTCAGTAACGGTTGATGTAGTGAACGAAAATTTATTACAATCAAAACACCGCGATTCTGTTTTCTCACGATTGGAACAAACCGGCCTTCTTGCAAGAAATGATTTGCTGAAAGCAGAATTACAAACATCAAATATTGAACTTTCGCTTTTAGATGCACAAAGCAATCTGAAAATAGCGAATATCAATATGGACCTGATGATTGGTTATCCGGAGACAGCCGTTTTAAAAACAGATTCCTCAGGATTTGATAAAACCTTTTCAATAAAAACAATTGATGATTATGAACAGCTTGCTTTGCAAAACCGCAAAGACATTATGGCGCTAAGCTTCAGAAGAAAAGCAGCCACTACAGCCATATCACTGGCCAAAGCAGATAAATATCCGGAAATAGCATTAACCGGTGGTTATATTGCCGCTGATATTCCACATTTGATAACCATTACAAATGCTGCAAACATTGGGGTGGGGCTCAAATACAATCTTTCATCTCTCTGGAAAACAAAATCAAAAGTAGCACAGGCCAAATCGAGGGAAGAAGAAATAATGGCCAATGAAGCGCAACTTTCCGATGAAGTAAAGCTGTCAGTAAACCGTGATTTTGAAAATCTTTTATTAAGCCAAAGGAAAACAGATGTGTATAAAAAAGCAGTAATCCAGGCGGAGGAAAATAACCGGATTACGCAAAATAAATACAATAATGCACTGGTAAATACGACGGAACTTTTGGATGCAAACGTCTTATTACTTCAATCAAAAATAAACCTGGCAGTGGCAAAAGCGGATGTTTTATTAGCCTATAGTAAGTTGATGGAAACTGCGGGAATATTATCAAGCAATCAATAATAAAAAGCAGAAAATACATTTTATGCAATCAGAAAAAGAAGAATTTCCTTCAAAAAAAGAAACAGAGATTACAGAAAAAACTCAGCCGGAACCAAAGAAGCGCAGCAAAGTATTTTTAATAATACTGATCATAATGGTATTGGGCGGCGCCTGGTTTGGTATTACCAAATACAATCATTCACAGCATCATGAAGAAACAGATGATGCACAAATCGAAGCTGATATTATCCCGGTAATTCCGCGTGTTTCAGGTTATGTAGAAGAAGTTCGTGTCAAAGATAATCAGCAGGTACACAAAGGTGATACACTGATAATCATTGATGACCGCGATTATAAGATTGCATTGATGCAGGCTGATGCTGCGTTAGCAACTGCAAAAAGCAATGTGGCTGCAAGTCGTGCCAACACTGCTGCTGCACGTTCGGGCATCGCTACCTCAAGGCAGGGCGTTTCTACCATTGATGCGCAGATAGCAGCAGCACAGGTAAATCTGACCAGAGCAACTCAGGATTTTAACCGTTACCAGAATCTGATCAAGGATCATTCCATTACCCAGCAGCAATTTGAACAGGCACAAGCGGCAAAAGAATTAGCAGAAAGACAATTGGATATTTTGCAGCAGCAAAAAAAGCAGGCAAGTTCACAAACCGGCGTGGTTACTTCTCAATCCAATGCCACCGCTCAATCTATTGAAGTAGCTGAATCAATTGTAAAACAAAAAGAAGTGGAAGTGGAAGAGGCAAAGTTGAAACTTTCCTATACTGTTCTTACCGCTCCGGAAAACGGAAAAGTTTCGAGGATAAATGTGCAGGAAGGACAATTGTTACAAGCGGGTCAATCTACATTCAATATTGTGCACAGCAATGATTTGTGGGTGGTGGCAAATTTCAAAGAAACACAATATCGTAAAATGGCAATAGGCCAAAAAGTAATTGTACATGCAGATGCATTTCCCAATCATGATTTCGAGGCAGTGCTTTCTTCATTTTCACCAGCAACAGGCGCTAAATTTTCCTTATTACCTCCTGATAATGCAAGCGGAAACTTTGTAAAAGTGGTACAACGCCTTCCTGTAAAAATTGAATTTACAGACAAGTCAGATTCTTTGCTGAACCGGTTAAGACCCGGGATGAATGTAGATGTGGATGTACATCTTAATTAATTTTTTACAAGGGATAGCCTGAAAATATGATTCAACAAAATTCTTTAGTCGAATACGGTGCAAGGCGTGTAATTGTTACAATCACAGCTATACTATGTGCCTTACTGGAAATAGTAGATACCACTATTGTGAACGTGGCCCTCACAGATATGAAAGGCAACCTGGGCACGACCCTTACCGAAATCGGGTGGGTAGTGACGGCATATGCTGTTGGCAATGTAATTGTGGTGCCGATGACCAGCTGGCTTTCGCAGCAGTTTGGCCGGCGTAATTATTTCGCTGCATCTATTATGATCTTTACAGTCTTTTCTTTTTTATGCGGAAATGCGACCGGCATATGGGAGCTGGTAATATTTCGTTTCTGCCAGGGATTAGGTGGTGGCGCATTATTGGTTACTTCTCAAACAATTATTACGGAGAGTTATCCGATAGAAAAAAGAGGAATGGCACAGGCGATATATGGGCTTGGAGTAATTATCGGCCCCACCCTTGGACCGCCGTTGGGTGGTTATATCGTAGATCATTTCAGCTGGCCTTATATTTTTTATATCAATATTCCCATCGGAATTGTAGCTACTTTATTAACCTTACAATTTATAAAAAGTCCAAAATTTAAAGAGAAAACCGCAACAAAAAATATTGATTTTTTAGGAATTATATTACTCGCAATAGCAGTCGGTTCGTTACAATATGTTTTGGAAAAAGGCCATGATGATGATTGGTTTAATAGCAATGCCATTGTGATTTTATCGGTAATATCTGTTTTTGGAATATTCTTTTTTATCTGGCGTGAACTGACTTATAAAAATCCAATTGTAGCGCTACGTGTGCTCAAGAATGGGAATTTGCGGATAGGGACGATATTATCATTTATATTGGGTTTTGGATTGTATGGCTCTACATTTATTATTCCTTTATACACTCAATCTACTCTCGGCTGGACTGCTGAAGATGCGGGGTTGTTATTTATTCCGTCGGGTATTGCCACTGCTTTCATGATGCCTATAATAGGTAAATTACTCGAACGCGGTGTGAAGCAGCAATATCTGGTAGCCGCCGGCCTTATCATATTTTTTCTCTATAGTTTGTGGGGATATAAAATACTTACACCGGATACACCCTCCGAAGCATTTTGGTGGCTTCTGATGTTCAGGGGTTTTGGTCTTAGCATGTTATTTATTCCAATTACAACACTGGCGCTTTCTACTTTGCATGGACAGCAAATAGGCGAGGGCGCTGCTTTTACAGGAATGATGCGCCAATTGGGAGGTTCCTTTGGCGTAGCTGTAATTACTACTTTTATTGCAAAAGAAAATATGGTTCACCGTATGAATCTCATCAGCCATTTAGATGTAAGTACTCCGGCATTGCAAAACAGGATCAACATGATGCAACACGGTTTTATAGGCAAAGGAATGACACCGGATGTAGCTTTGAAAAGCGCTTACCAGGCTTTGGATTTTTCGGTTACCAAACAAGCGATGGTATTATCCTATATGGATGTGTTTCTTTATATCGGAGTTCTCTTTTTGATCTGTGTTCCTTTTGTTTTATTGATAAAAGGGAAAAAAGGGAAAAAAGCGGAGATGTCTGCGGCAATGCATTAATTCATTAAATTCCTGTCAGTATTTTTTGTTTAAAATAGTAAAGATTTCAAATAAATAAGGGCCAAAAGCAAAAGCTTTTAGTAAAAAAAAATACAAATTCTACTTTCTTGTTAGTATTACGGTCATTTATCAGGATTAACTCATTCAGTTTCTTATAAAATTTACTTCTGTGATTTTTACACAAACAGTATTAACAATAAAAAATTTTCAAACCAACAAACGAATAACTTCGTACTATATATTTGCATAATTCAAACGAAAAAGTAAATTGAGTACTACCACATCAGAAAGAAAAGCGTTTTTTAAAAGAATACGTGGAAAAGAAACGGAAGGTGCCGAAATGAGTTTTATAGATCACCTCGAAGTGTTGCGTTGGCATCTTTTTCGTTCTGCACTTGTGTTGATTGTAGTAGCTATCGTAGTTTTTTTTTATGTAGATTGGATTTTTGATAACATTATCCTCGCCCCATCCAGGAATAGTTTTATAACTTATTCAGGCCTTTGCAACCTTGGTCATAGGCTACACCTTGGCGATTCGCTTTGTATGCCGCCTGTTAATTTTCAGTTGCTCGGAAGCACTGTAAGTGGCCCTTTCATGTCGGCCATCAGCATTTCTTTTATGGGCGCCATCATAATCGCTTTTCCTTATTTAATGTGGGAATTATGGCGTTTTATAAAACCTGCGTTATCTCCAAAAGAAATAAGCTATGCCACGGGAAGTATCGGATGGGTTTCCCTGTGTTTCTTTACAGGCGCAGCTTTTGGTTACTTTCTATTGGCTCCGTTCACTTTTAATTTCCTGGCAAATTTTCAATTGGGCCATTTGGGTGTTTATAAATACATGCCTACTCTTGACGATTACATTGATACACTTACTTCCCTTATACTTGGTTGCGGGCTTGCATTTGAACTTCCGGTGCTTGCTTATGTGCTTTCCAAACTTGGATTGATTACACCAAAATTCTTAAAAAATTATCGCAAATATGCGTATGTAATTATTTTGATTGTTGCTGCTGTCATCACTCCTTCACCCGACTGGACCAGCCAGACAATCGTTGCAGTTCCGTTAATTATTTTGTATGAAATCAGCATTTTCATCAGCAAAAGAGTAGATAAACAACGGGCAAAAGCTGAAGCACAATGGGATTAGTCCTTCTTTATATCTCTTTTTTAAATGCATATCAAATAAAAGTTAAATCAGGTTTTTAAGGGGTTACAAATTTTGGAGGAAACCGTGTTTTTTATAGCTTGCAGTACCTCCTGAAAAATGAAAACCCGCACAAAAAATATCTCGCTGATTCTTTTATTTTGCTTTTTGTTCTTTTCGTTCAACAGCAGCAAAAGAACCCAGTCTGACTGCATCAGCCGGGCAGGAAGTAATCCGGGTTCTGATTTCATAAAAGAAATCATCAATACAAGAACAAAAGCGAATCCGTATTATATTATTATTTCCAAAAAAAGTTATGAACTGAGGGTGTATGACAACCAGGGATGGTACGCTACTTATCCATGTGTTTTTGGAAGCAACGATCTGCGTGATAAATATATGGCCGGCGATAAAAGAACTCCTGAAGGAAATTTTAAAGTGATTGTGAAAAGGAATAACAGCAAATGGAAATATGAACTTTTATTAGATTATCCAAATCAAAGCAGTTATCAAAAATTTGACACCCGGAAAGCAGAAGGACTGATTCCACGAAATGCTCAAATAGGTGGTGGCATTGCGATTCATGCAACAAGGCCGCAGGAGGAGTGGACTGTAGATTATTACCAAAACTGGACCGATGGATGTGTTTCGCTGAAATATACCGAGGCGGCAGATTTGTACAGTTATATTCCTGTTGGTACGCCGGTTACTATTGAAAAATAGAAAACTTTATTCTATTTTTATCAAAAATTAAAGATATCCTAACTCTGTCTTATGATTAACAAAATCTTTCTCATTACCAGCCTGATTGTTTTATTTCAGCTTACTGGTTTCTGTCAAACTCAATACGTTTATTATTTTGACAATGATATTAATATAGTTAAAAAATCACATGCGGTTTTTAAAGGTGTTGGAATCAATGAAAACGGATTGTTTGAATTAAAAGTATTTGATGTAAAAAGTAAAATACTTATTTCATTAGGACATTTTACAGATTCTTCTTTGCAAATTGGAAATGGATTATTTGTTACTTTCTATAATAATAAAGAGAAAGAATCAGAAGGAAATTATTTGCTTGGTAAACAAGATGCTTTATGGAAGAAGTGGAGGTCAGATGGGCGTATTATTGATTCATCTTTTTTCAATAATGGTGAAAAAATTATGCAAACTACTTTTAGTTATTTCCCTGATGGAAAATTATTTATTTTAAATATTGATAGTATTAAAGCAGGAAAAAGGAATATTATTTATTTTGATGAAATAGGAAATATTGTTATTCCCGATACTACTAAAAATATAAATGATGAGGATAAAGTTTTTATAAAAACAGAAGTAGATGCTACTTTTCCAGGTGGTTCAATGGCATGGTCACGTTATATAAAACATCAAATTCAAAATCATGTTAATGAATTCCGTCGTGAGGACAAGGGTACTTGTATGTTACGTTTTATTGTAAAAAAAGATGGAAGTATTTCAGAAATTGAAGCAACAACAATGAAAGGGACGAAGCTTGCAGAGATTGCGATTGATGCAATTAAAAATGGGCCAAAATGGATTCCTGCCCAACAGAATGGAAGAATTGTAACCGCTTATAAAATTCTGCCTGTAACGCTTCAAAAACTCGATTAATTTTCATTTTTACAAAACAATATTCTGCCTTCTTTCACTCTTCTCAGGATAATCTGTATTAAAATGAAGCCCCCTGCTTTCATGTCTGAACTGTGCGCTTTTTACAATTAAATAACCAACTGTAATCAGGTTTCTTAATTCACAAAGCTGTGGCGAAACCGTCGCAGTCTTATAAAATTCTTCTGTTTCAGTATGAAGCAGGTCAAGCCTTTTCATAGCTCTTTCAAGCCTTACATTTGTTCTTACAATTCCCACATAATCTGTCATAAGCAATTGCAATTCTTTAAGGCTTTGTGTGATAAGAATCATTTCCTTTGGAGCATTTGTTCCCTTTGCATTCCAGTCAGGAATTGCTTCGTTAAATTCAACCAACTCTATTTTTTTCACAGCATCTATATAACAACGATGGGCAAATACCATTGCCTCTAAAAGTGAATTGCTGGCAAGCCTGTTTGCCCCATGCAAACCTGTGCTGGCGCACTCGCCACATGCATACAAATTTCTGATTGAGCTTCTTCCCCATTCATCCACTTTTATTCCTCCGCAACTGTAATGCGCTGCAGGAGCCACCGGAATAAATTGTTTCGATATATCAATTCCGATTGACAAACATTTCTCATAAATATTCGGAAAATGGTGAATAAATTTTTCTAAATTCATTTTGGTACAATCCAGAAAAACATGTTCTGTACCATTAATTTTCATTTCGCTGTCAATTGCTCTGGCTACAATATCCCTTGGCGCAAGATCTTTTCTTTGGTCATACTTTTCCATGAAAGCTTCGTCTTGCTTGTTCCTCAAAATACCGCCATCACCGCGCACTGCTTCTGTTATTAAAAACGCCTGGCCGCTTTTACCAGCTTCATACAAAGCCGTTGGATGAAACTGGATAAATTCCATGTTTTCAATCCTTCCTTTTGCCCTGTAAGACATGGCCACACCATCACCTGTGGCGATGGAAGGGTTGGTTGTCGTGCGATAAACCTGCCCGTTTCCGCCGGTAGCCAGCAAAGTAATTTTTGAAATAATTTTTTCAATTTTATTATTTTGAAGATTTAAAACATATACGCCAAAACATTCGATATCCGGGGTGGATTTTGTAACCAGATAACCAAGATGATGCTGAGTAATAATATCAACCACAAAACAATGGTCAATCAATTGAATGTTGGGCTTTTTTGTAATTTCTTTCAGCAAAGTATCTTCTATTTCTTTACCGGTTACATCTTTGTGATGGAGAATGCGGAACTCACTATGTCCTCCTTCTTTTCCCAAAGCATATTCACCTGAATTTTCTTTATCAAAATCAGCTCCCCAGTTAATAATCTCCTGGATTCTCTCAACTCCTTCCTTTACAACAATTTCTACCACTTCACGATTACACAACCCATCCCCAGCGATTAAAGTGTCTTCAATATGCTTTTCAAAACTATCATTATCAAAATCAGTAACGCCTGCAACTCCGCCCTGGGCATACTTTGTATTGGTTTCTTCACTGATTGTTTTTGTAAGAATAGTGATTGTTTTTTCAGGACAATCTTTTGCCACCTTTAATGCATAAGTAAGGCCTGCGATACCACTGCCTATTACGAGAAAGTCTGTTTTCAAATTTGAATCATTTGTTTTTGGGAAAGATGCACCTCCTAATTTTTGAAAAATCAGGAGGTTTTAGGAGTTTTTTAATAGAATTTTAAAAATAAAGTCAGCATTATTTCTTGCCTCACTGCAAAACAACATCAAAAAGAAACAGACAATTCCGGTTCGACCCAAACCTTATTTTCTTTTAATAAACTAACCAATTCTTCTACAGCGATTCCTTCCGGCACATTTCTTTTTACTACTTCTTTTCCTTTATACAGTGTAATTTTTCCAGGTCCACTGCCTACATAACCAAAATCTGCATCGGCCATTTCTCCCGGCCCATTTACAATACAACCCATAATCGCGATTTTCAATCCTTTCAGATGATGGGTAACGGCACGTACTTTTGCCGTCGTTTCCTGGAGATCAAATAACGTTCTGCCGCATGAAGGGCAACTGATAAATTCTGTTTTCGAAATTCTTGTTCTGGATGCCTGCAAAATTCCGAAAGCAATTGAATTCATCAATTTATACTCCTGAATTTTCTGATTATCAGAATAATGATCGCTGAGCCAGATACCGTTTCCAAAGCCATCAATCAATAATGCACCGGTCTCAATTGCAAAGTGGATAAGGCTTTCATCCATGGTATCTTTTTCGCTGTCACAAATAATAATTGCCGGGTTTTTGATTTCTCTTTCAATTAATTCCAAAAACATTCTGCGAATACTTTGCACCGCATTTTTATTTTCAGTGCTTAAACATAAGACAGAAGTGTTATCATTTTTTATTTTTTCGTAAAACTTCTGTTTATCAAAAACAGGATAATCCGGGGAATAACAATCAAACATTATAAAATTCAAAACCGGTGACTTTTCAATTGAATCGTCCAGATATTTTTGTTCGTTCAAAACGGGAAAACATTTGGTTTTATCAAAAGATTTTTTCCATAAATCATAATTATAAATTAGTTTTAATGTTCCCGGCAATGCAAAATCAATCTCATTATTTCCACAAAAAATATAATCGGCAGCAATATCGCTAATGTTCCATTTATCTGTTACCGGATTGTATTTATAACCAATGTCTTTTAAATCTTCTCTGCTGATATTTTCTTTTTTATGAAAGTTTGTAACAACAACCGGAACATTTTTTCCGCCAATATTCCGAACAACAAAAGTTTTTCGTGTGTCCATGCCTGTCATGTTCAGCCTTGAAATATTTTTTATTGCAGGAACCGGAGAATGCTGATCATTATTTTCTGTGGACAGCGGAGATACCGTCCAGAGGATGCCGCGCCCGTTGATATCTTCATCAACCGGTAATACAACTTTCGATTGCTGATATCTTTTTAAAATATTTTTGCAAACCGGTAATTCAAATTCAGAATCTTCTGTGAGTGAAACGCGGATTGTATCGCCAATTCCATCCTCCAGCAAAGCACCAATCCCGATGGCTGATTTTATTCTTCCATCTTCGCCATCTCCCGCTTCTGTTACCCCAAGATGCAATGGATAACAATGTCCCAGTTCGCTCTGCATATTTTCTATCAAAAGCCTGTAAGCCTGCACCATCACTTGCGGATTACTGCTTTTCATGCTCAGTACAATGTTGTAATAATTTTCACTTTCTGCAATGCGTAGAAATTCCATCGCACTCTCAACCATTCCAATCGGCGTATCGCCATAACGGCTCATAATTCTATCACTCAACGAACCATGATTGGTTCCGATTCTCATGGCCGTTCCATATTCTTTGCAAATCTTTATTAAAGGTGTAAACCGGTTTCTGATTCTTTCAATTTCTTCCTGGTAATCCGCATCAGAATATTCTATTAATTCAAATTTTTTCTTATCAACATAATTGCCCGGATTCACCCGAACTTTCTCCACAATCCGTGCTGCAATTTCAGCCGCATTTGGTGTAAAATGAATATCGGCAACTAAAGGAGTAAAATATCCACGCTTGCGTAATTCATTTTTTATATTCAATAAATTCTCTGCTTCTTTTTTTGAGGGAGCCGTAATACGCACCAGTTCCGCACCTGCTTCAATACAGCGGATGCTTTGTTCTACAGTTCCAATCGTATCCATCGTATCTGTAGTAGTCATCGTTTGAATCCTGATAGGATGATAATTTCCAATCAACAGATCACCCACTTTTACTTCAAGGGTTTTTAATCTTTTGTATTCTGTTAATGATTCAGCATAAAGTTCCATATTCTGACGTAATAATTAAGATGCAAAAATACGCGAAATAGCGCATCAGCTAATTGATTTACCAATCCTTCTCCGGACTGTTCGGCGCAGCTGCGCCCTTTATTTTATGTAGTTTATCCTGCAGTTCTTTTTCATTTTGCAAAAGTGATTTCAATTTTTCTTCTGCATCCTGTTTGGATAATCTTGAAGGTTGCTGCTGTGGTTCATTGTTTTTTTTCTGATCCTGTTTATTCTGATTCTGGTTTTTATTTTGGTCTTTGTTCTGATTTTTATTTTGATTTTTATTTTGTTGTGGTTGTGGCTGCTGCTTTTGCTGTTGCTCCTGTTCCTTTAATGCGCGTTGCAAATTTTGCCGTGCGTCTTCATCATTCGGATTTAGTATCAGTGCATTTTTATACGCTGTAATACATTCCGGAAGTTTTTTTGCCTTTTGATAAGCGACGCCTTTATTATAAAACGCTTCCTGCCTCACCGAATTATTTTTTGTATTTGCAATAGCATTATCATAAGATTTTACGGCTTCCTCCGTATTGTTTTTTCTATAAAGCACATTGCCCAGATTATAATTTGCCGTAACATTAGTATCAGAATTTTTCAGTGCATCACGATATTCATTTTCGGCTGCATCAAAGTTATTTTCCTTATAAGATTTATTCCCTTTGATAATGGATTCTTTTGGACTCTGAGCGAAAGACCAAACGCTTAATCCCATGAAAAAAAATAAAGCGACTGCATTTTTTAATTTTTTTAATTTCTTTTTTTCCGAAAAGAAAAATTCTATCAATAATAAGATAAAAGCACCGCCCAGAAAATATTGAAAATATTGTTCAAACGACATGTATAAACTGTCGCTCGTGGTTGTCTCTTTGCCAATATTTGCCAATTGATTTTTTACATTTGCAGCAACAGCATCGGTATTCGTATATAATTGATAAATCCCATTTCCGGCTTTTGCAATATCACTCAATTCTTTTTCATTTAATTTGGAAATTACGGTTTGCCCCTGATCATCTTTTTTATATTGACGGGTGTCAGGATCCATTATTGGCGCGCCTTGCGGCGATCCAATACCGATAGTATTTACCATAATCCCTTCCTTCGCGAAGTCTTTGGTAACTTTAATTGCATCATTATCATGATCTTCGCCATCACTTAAAAGCAATACAGACTTGAAAGTTTTATCTTTTGGATTAAATGCGGCTTCACACATTCTTAATGCATCTGCAATCACCGTTCCCTGTGTTGGAACATCATCCGGCGAAGCTGCTGATAAATACATTTTTGCCGCTTCATGATCAACCGTTAATGGCATTTGCAAATAAGCACGTCCTGCAAAAATCACCAGTCCGATTCTATCATCTGGTGAGTTGTCAATAATCTTTGAAATAACCTGTTTGGCGCGCTCAAGCCTACTTGGTTGTATATCCTGAGCCAACATGCTTTTGCTTACATCAAGGGCGATCATCATATCTATTCCTCTGCGCTTTATTTTTTGGCTTCCATTGGGAGTTACCAACCCGGCAACAGCAAAAACACAAAGTGTAAATGCACAAATAAATAAAATAAATTTGGTTAAAAAATTTTTAGAAGAATATTGCGCCGTTAATTCCTTTACCAAAGAAGGATCACCGATTTTTTCCGCAGTTTTTTGTTTCCATTTGATTAAAGCAGAATACAAAAAAATCATTAAAGGCACGGCTGCAAGGGCAACGAAATACTCTATGTATTGGAAATGGATCATTTATAGTGGCTAAATTAAACCTGAATTATCTATTATTTAATTAAGGAAGTATTAAATTATTAAATTACTCAACTATTAAATTACTCAATTACTCAATTATTGGGAAAAATTCATATTGAATTTTCTTCTCTTTGATTTAATCATGTAATAATTTAATAATAAAATAATCTGATAATTTAAGGTCACTTCTCCCCTTTGAAAAATCCCATTTCTTTCAAAATTGATTTGGAAATGTGAATTCCGGTTTCGTTTAAATCCAGTTTTTTATCAGGAGTTTTTATAAACGTTACAAAGAAATAAACGTGTCGGTTTTCTTCTATCCAGCCTAATGCCCAGCCAAAAGAATTACTCTTATCATCAATACCAGTGCCGGTTGTATAGCTTAATTTATACAAAGTATTGTCTTCTTTCAACATCAAACTTTCCACTATTTGCTGTGCATATTTTTGAAAAGGCAATTGCTCAAAATAAATTTTACTCATCAGCCCAAGTTGTCCATCAGGAGAAATCTTCAAGGTATTATTCAACCAAAAAGAATCAACAGGCCCACTGATTTTTTTATTGCCATAAGAAATAGAATCGACCCAAAATTTCATGGTATCTTTTCCAATCTGCCGGACAAGCGATTGAAAATAGGGAATGGATGAAGTATTAAATGCTTCTTTTAAAGTAATATTTTTATTTGAAGCACTGTCGGTTTTGATTAAGGTATTTTCATTGGTAATTTTTCCTGTTTGCAGGCCTATCAGGGTGTTGAGAATTTTAAAAGAAGTACCCGGCGAAAGCCTCTCTGTATCGAGTTTCATGTTATAAACGGTGATGTCGCCGAGTTGATTATTTAAAAACGAAAAGCTTCCATCCACATGCGCGGAATCAAAATATTTTTTAAGATCATTATTGACCTTTGCCCGGTTTACAGTGCAGGAACTGAATGCCAGCAAGAAAAAAAAAGTAAGAATTAAAAAAGAAATTTTATTCATAACAGTTGAGTCAATATTTAGTAAATGAAATTATTTAGTGTTTTCAAAATGATTTGCTGCAGCAGCAAGTGCTTCATAAAAATCTTTTCCGTATTTACGGATAATTGGTTCTTTTAAAAATTGATAAACCGGCATTTTTAATTTTTTGCCAAGCGTACAAGCTGCACTGCAAAGATCTTCGCGCGGCTCGTAATTTACCAATTCTGCTTTCTTTGTTTTTTTTATTCTGATGGGAAAAAGATGGCAGCTTATTGGTTTTTTCCAAGAGATTTTTCCGTCGTTATATGCCTTTTCTATTCCACATTTTACAATTCCATTTTTGTCAACAATTCCATAAGCGCACATTCCATTGCTGATTGTGGGGGTTACCCAGCCGAATTCTTTGTCGTAAATATATTTTCCTTCGGTTTCTAAAATAGTCCTGCATTCTTCTGAAAGATAAGGCAACACTGCATTATACACTTCGTTCAATTCTTTTAATTCATTATTTTCGAGCGGTGCGCCGGCATCACCATCCACGCAACAGCCACCTTTGCACTTCACCAGGTCGCATACAAACTGTTCTTCCACAACCTGGTCGCTTACTAGAATATCATCTATTGCAATCATGCTGCAAAAGTAGGTGAAGAAGCGTGAATAAAATGTAAAGGATGTTGTGAAAAATACAACTGATGAATATGCATTATCTTCTTAAAAAAATTGCAGTAAAAGAAGAAATAATTCCGATTCCAATTTTAGGTAAAAAGAATAAAAAAAGAGCGAAATGGATCTTAGGATCAAAAGATTATTCTTCATGAAAAGTTTCGCCCAAAAACTGTTTTCTATAATTGAGCGGACTCACTTCCATTCTTAAAGAAAACATTTTGTAAAAGTGAGACATATCTCTGAAACCACTTTCAAAGCAAACATCGGCAATGCTTTTATCGCTTTCAACCAGTTGTTGGGTAGCATAATTTATGCGGTAATCAATTACTGTCTCCATAAAAGTTTTTCTCGTAATTTTTTTAAAATATTTACAAAAAGCATTTGTCGTCATCCCGATTGTTTTTGAAGCTTCCTTCAGTGAAATTTCATCATGAAAATTTTCGACAATATAGGCAAACACTTTATTAATTCGCTGTTGATTATCGTCTGTTTGTAATGACGCTGAGTTCTTTTTATTGAGCAAAACATATTCTTTTGAGACAGAAAGAGTGTGTAAAACTTCCAGTATCAACATCAGTTTTTTAAATTCACTTTTTTGTTTCAGAGCCAATGCCATACTTTCTCTTACTGATTCTTTTATTTTTCCACCAAACTCTATCCCTCCTTCACTTCTTTTTAGTAATTTTCTTATCCGCTCCATCTCAGGTAATTCAAAAAAGTCTTTTCCCAAAAAATCATAATTAAATTGAAGTACGATGGAGCCTGCTTTTTGTTTTTCAGCAGAAGCCAGTTTCCAGCAATGTGGAAGTTGGGGCCCCATAAGTACAAGGTCATTTTCTTCGAACCCAGACATGTTATTTCCTACAAAACGTTTTCCTTTACCCTGCGTAATGCATGTCAATTCCAATTCCGGATGGAAATGAAAAGGCGCTGAAAATCCCCTCTTATCAAATTTTGTAATCACAAATGAAGCCCTTTTGGCAGAAGTGATTATTTCAAATGTAGGCTTAGACATTGCGTATTTTATTTTAAAAGAATAAAAAAGTGTAAATTAGGATAAAATAGACTAATAATTAACCATTTTTGTCCTTTTTGTTGATATTATTTTCCAGTTACTTCGCCCATAAATTTTCTTGTTATGGAAATCCGAAATAAATCATTACCCGGCTTGAACGATACAAAGAAAATCCCCCTACATCAAATTGAAGAATTCAGGCAAAAAGGCCATACGATTACCCGCGGATTATTGTCCCCTGATGAAGTAGCTGCTTATCATTCAGTAATTTCCAATGCCGCTTTAAAATACAGTACAGAGAAAAGGAAAATGGAAGAAAGAGATACTTATGGAAAAGCATTTTTACAAATAATGAATTTATGGCGCCATGATGAAAATGTAAAAAAGTTTGTAATGTCCAAAAGGCTTGCTCAGGTTGCTGCAGATCTTTTGGGAGTAAAAAATGTTCGCATTTATCACGATCAGGCGTTATTTAAAGAACCCGGCGGCGGCCCTACCCCATGGCACCAGGATCAATATTACTGGCCGATAGATACCGATAAAACCATTACTATGTGGATGCCGCTTATAGATATAAATGTGGAGATGGGTATGTTAACTTTCGCTTCTGGTTCACAAAAAAAAGGAAGCATTTTTAATTATGAAATTTCGGATAAATCAGAACAGGAGTTTGATAAATATGTGCAGGAAAATAATTTTGAAATCACTCGTGCAAAAACCATGAAATCCGGTGATGCCACCTGGCACACCGGTTTCACTATTCATAATGCACCGGGAAATAATTCAAATATTATGCGGGAAGTATTTACCATTATTTATCTTGCTGATGATGCAAAAATTACACAGCCAAAAAATTCCTGGCAACAAAATGATCTGAAAACCTGGCTGATGAATAAGGAAGTTGGAACGCCGGCTGATTCTGAATTAAATCCGTTGGTGCTTTGAGGCTTGCTTAAAGCAGAAGGCTAAATGCAGAAGGCAGAAAACTCAAGTCAGCATTAAAATATTTCACGAAAAAAAATTATTTGCTTGGAAAAGATAAAATGCAAAGCTGCAATTACGGATGGAAAAGGAAAATTTACAATTGAGGAAATTGAAGTTGGAGAACCTTCCTTTGATGAAATCCTGGTAAAAATTAAAGCTGCAGGAATCTGCCACACCGATTATGATTCTCTCAATTGGGGAAAGCAAATGATTCTCGGGCATGAAGGCGCGGGAATCATTGAAAAGATCGGCAGAAATGTAAGAGACTTGTCAGAGGGCGATTCGGTTATTTTAAACTGGGCTATTCCATGTGGACATTGTTTTCAATGCAAAAAAGGAAACCATAATATTTGTGAAAATAATTCTCCTGTTACAGGCAGGAATAATCGTGGCCACGCACATTATGGGGGTACAACATTTGATGAAAAAAATATTGACCGTTCCTTTAATCTTGGCACCTTATCAGAATATGCTGTGATAAAAAAAGGTGCCGTAATAAAAAATAATTCTACCAAAATGTCTTTTGCTGCCGCAAGTATTGTTGGTTGCGGGGTAATGACTGGTTATGGCTCGGTGGTGCATGCTGCGAAAGTAAAACGGAATTCCAATGTAGTAGTAATTGGGGCAGGCGGTGTCGGATTGAACGTAATACAGGCAGCGAAAATTTGCAAAGCAAAAAGAATTATTGTAATTGAGGTAAAAGAAAGCCGTTTTGAAATGGCAAAAAAAATGGGTGCTACTGATGTTATCCTGGCAAGCAAAAATGATAAAGGTTTGTTGACTGCCGCAGCAAAAGTAAAAGAATTGCTAAATGGCAGAGGCGCGGATTATGCCTTCGAATGCACTGCCATAGCGGCTTTGGGTGCTACACCGTTGGCTATGGTAAGAAATGCAGGAACAGCTGTCCAGGTTAGCGGCATTGAAGAAGAGATCACCATTGACATGAATTTGTTTGAATGGGATAAAAAATATATCAATCCTTTGTATGGAAAATGCAAACCGCAGATTGATTTTCCGGCAATTATCAACCATTATGAAAAGCAGGAATTATTGCTGGAAGAATTAGTAACACGCACTTATTCGTTATCACAACTTGATGAAGCTTTTGATGATCTGCTTCAAGGCAAAAATGCAAAAGGCGTTATTGAATTTTAATTTATAATCTCAGATAACTTTATGGTAAAATCTGATTTTGAAGTATTTCTTCAGATAAATCAATAAATCGTCAACCTATGAGAAAAAATAAATAATGAGAGAATTACGGGCAGTAGAAATTTCCAATCCACGATTTGAAAATGACTTTCTAAGATACATTACGGTTAAAAGTGAAAACTTAAAAGGCCGCGGCGACATTTGTGTTTTCGAACCTCCTGGCATTGAAGAAATGAATGCCTGCCCACTGGTAATTTTGCTGCACGGCGTATATGGAAGTTCGTGGAGCTGGGCATTAAGCGGCGGCGTTCATATTTCTGTTTTGGAGCTTATCAAAAAAAAATTAATTCCTCCCGTAATTATCGCCATGCCATCTGATGGCTTGTGGGGCGATGGCTCAGCATATCTTCCTCATAACAATTATGATTTTGAAAAATGGATTGCAGAAGATGTTTTCTATGCAGTTAAGAAATGCATTCCTGCCGTTACAGATGATTCAAAAAAATTTATTGGCGGCTTATCAATGGGTGGTTTCGGGGCTTTTAAAATTGGCATAAAATACCATGATATTTTCACTGCAGTTACTGCACATTCATCTATCACAAACCTCCAACAGATGAAACTATTTGTGGAGGAAAATATCGAAAATTATTTACAGGAAGATAAAACCGAAGAAGATGTCTTTGCAACAATTTTAAAATATAAAGATCATCTCCCTGCTATCAGTTTTGATTGCGGTCTTTCAGATCCGCTCCTCAAAAACAACCGGCTGTTGCATCAGCAATTAATAGAAAATAATATCATGCATGAGTATGAAGAATACGAAGGCAGCCACGAATGGGCTTACTGGCAGGAGCACGTTGTTGATTCGATACTTTTCTTTTCAAGATTTTTAAACAGGGGAAATAGCGGATAAGAATATTTTCATTCACTGTGAAGCCCAAACGCATCAAGCCACATCAGGAATTCTTTTTTCCCGCTAACAGGAATTAACTTTTTATTTCAACCAGCATGTAAAAGGCGCCTTTTCAAAATGAAAAAGCGCTTTTTACATTAAATACTTCTATCGTCAATATCCCCATTTCTTCATCATAGCCAGGTCTTGTTTTACACTTTCTAGCGGGGTAAGATCCTGATAAGATTCCTGTTCAATAATAAATTCAGTGGTGCCGCCTTTTTTCCTGAACAGATCGACAATTTCTTTTACTGGCAGTACGCCTTTGCCCAAAACGGTACTTTCGTAATTGTCGTTCATCTCTCCCCCACTCTTCGACATGATTTCATCTTTTACATGCATGCTTTCAAAGCGTCCCGGATGTTTTTTCAAAATATCCAGCGCACGGCCACCAGCGCCATACATATTGCCGATGTCTATTTGCTGCAATACCAGGGCGGGATCCGTTTTTTCAAGAATGATATCATAAACTTTTTGTCCGTTCAGAGAATATTTGAATTCAAAATCATGGTTGTGATAACCAAACTTTAAACCCGATTGTTTACAGAGTTCGCCGCATTTATTGAATACATCCAAAAAGCGCAATAATCCGTCATAATCCTGCCTGAGGCTTTCATCCATCCATGGGCTTATCACATATTTTTGTCCTGCCGTAGCTGCATCTTCAATGGTTTGTTTCCATTTGTCAGAAAAGTCTTTTTTTGATTCGATCCATTCCTTACCCGATAGAACCGTATGCCCACTGGGCATTTTCAAATTGAGATCTTCCAATATCTTTTTAAACTCCATCGCAGAATAGCCATAAAATTTTCTATTTACATAATTTGCGTGTTCTACATATCTGTAACCCATGGCAGAAAGTTGTTTGAGCGTGTCCAGCGGCGCTTTTTGCATGTCTGTGCGCACGGAATAAAGCTGTAAGCCGGTAATAGTATTCATTTTCTTTTTATTTGCAAAAATGTCATCGGGCAATAGTAACGTTCCGGCAAGGGCAACTGCGCTGCTTTTGATAAATTTTCTCCTGTTTACTGTCATGATAGATTGATTTTTAGTATTTAGTTGTTGTCAGACATTGCTTTCTTTCAGTTTCATATTTGAGGATCCCAGAAAATGATTTTCTTTCTGAAGTAATTTTTACTGCATGCCGGCAGGGAGCGGCAGCGCGGAAACAAAAAACAGCTGTTTGATAAAATTTCTGCGGGATGGTTTTGTATTAGCCATAAATTTATTTTTCAAGGAATAAAAAAGGAAAAGTATTACAGTTAATAAAACCGAAAGGTTTATTAGTGAATAAATGTAAAAGATTTTTTTGAAAAAGGCGGGGAAAGTTTTTGCAAGAAATCTAAATCCTGCCCATCCCAAGGAAATCTTTTTCCATGTAACGAAACCCTTTTCCCATTCAAGGTATCCTCACGGCCAACCACATCTTGCCATCAAAATTAATCAGAGATGGTTTTGCATAAAAAGAATAATATGCGCAACGATCCCGAAGTACGGCAACAAATGTTTCAACTCATAGAACAATGGAAAGAAAGTGGCCTTTCTCAAAACGCATTCTGCGAGCAGCAGTCAATC
>Ga0157370_10002311_pt1 | contig 23072 bp, 21 predicted proteins | sample C35metaG_FD_113463 | JGI IMG/M metagenome (GOLD analysis project Ga0157370, IMG submission 113463) | Corn rhizosphere microbial communities from Kellogg Biological Station, Michigan, USA - C3-5 metaG | ecosystem: Host-associated > Plants > Roots > Rhizosphere > Soil | place: USA: Michigan...
AAGTTATTCAGCATTCTATGATGACTAAATCTATCGAACGTGCTCAGAAAAAAGTAGAAGAAAACAACTTTGGTGTTCGTAAACGTTTATTAGAATATGATGACGTTATGAACTCACAGCGTGAAGTAGTTTACAAACGTCGTCGCCACGCTTTATTTGGAGAGCGTTTGAAACTGGATATCGCTAATATGCTTTATGACACTTGCGAATTAATCGTAAGCAATAATAAAGCGGCAAACGATTTCAAAGGATTTGATTTTGATTTAATTCGTTATTTCGGAATTACATCTCCAATTTCAGAAGCAGATTTCTTGAAATCATCTGATATTGAAATCACTGGAAAAGTTTACAAAGAAGCTTTGGCATTCTACACAGAAAAAACTGAAAGAAGCGCTAGAGAAGCTTTCCCAATCATTAAAGGTGTTTATGAAGAACCTAACAATCATTTCGAAAGAATTGTAGTTCCTTTTACAGACGGAATCAAAACTTTGAATGTAGTTACTGATTTGAAAAAAGCGTACGACAGTGAAGGTGCTCAATTAATTGCTGATTTCGAGAAAAACATCACACTTTCTATCGTTGATGAAGCTTGGAAAAAACACTTACGCAAAATGGACGAGTTGAAACAATCTGTTCAATTGGCTGTTCACGAGCAAAAAGATCCATTGCTTATTTATAAATTAGAAGCTTTTAACTTGTTTAGATCAATGTTAGACAACGTTAATAAAGAAGTTATCTCATTCTTATTCAAAGGTGATTTACCTGCTCAAAACGCTCCTGAAATTCATGAAGCAAGAGAAATTCGTCAAAAAGAAAATTTACAATTAACTAAAGACGAAATTCCAAACAGCGAAAATATTAATCGCGAAGCTGGAGAAACACAACAACGTCAAGTTACTGAAACTATCGTGAGAGATATGCCAAAAATCAATCGTAACGATACTGTAACAGTTCAAGAAGTTGCAACTGGTAAAACAGAAACAATGAAATTCAAAAAAGCAGAAAGTCTTTTAGCTGCTGGAACTTGGGTTATTGTAAATGAATAAATTCTAAGTATTCAGTCGCAGTTTACAGTCTCAGTACTGTTTACAGTTTACACTGATACTTCAAATTCCATAAAAAAACCGGCAGCGAAAACTGTCGGTTTTTTATTTTTTAAGCGTTTATATTTTAAATTAAACATCTCAAAACTGAAGACTGAGACTGTAAATTGCGGCTTTTTATCTCGGATTTTCCAGATAATAACGCGCTTCAATTCGTTTAATATCTTTAATAGAATTTCTAGCCCAATCCAGACGTTTTACTAAAATTTCTTCTTCGGTTAATTTCCAATTAATATCTGATCTTCTTAATCTATTCGTCAAATTTTGTATGACAATAGCTGCCGAAACCGAAATATTTAAACTTTCCGTAAATCCAACCATTGGTATTTTTAAGAAACCATCGGCATTGTCCATAATTTCTTTTGATAGACCTTCTTTTTCAGTTCCAAAAAATAAAGCACTTGGTTTTGTAATATCAAAATCTTCCAGCATGCAGTCATTTTCGTGAGGTGTAGTTGCAATAATCTGATAGCCTTTGCTTTTTAAATCTGAAAGACATCCTGAAACAGAATCAAACCGATTGATATCTACCCATTTTTGAGCACCCAAAGCAATTTCTTTATCAATTCTTTTTCCGAAACGCTGTTCAATTACATTCAATTCCTGAATTCCAAAAACTTCGCAGCTTCGCATTACTGCACTTGTATTATGCATCTGGAAAACATCTTCTACCGCAACTGTAAAATGCTTCGTACGGTTTTGTAAAACTTTCAAAAAATTGCTTTTTCTATTATCCGTTAAGATATTTTCTAGAAATGCGAGGTAATCTAAATCAATCATTTTAATTCTATTTATTACTAAATGAGTTCTTCAACTTATTTTACAGAAATTTAGTCTGCGAAAATAACCATTTCATTTGAAAAATTCCTTATTTGATTATCTTTGAATGAGAATCAAAAAATCTTCCTAAAAATGAAAAAGAAACTTGTAGTCTTAACAGGAGCTGGAATAAGCGCAGAAAGCGGCATTAAAACATTTCGCGACAGTGACGGTTTGTGGGAAGGACATGACGTAATGAAAGTTGCAACACCTGAAGGCTGGTATAAAAATCAGGAATTGGTTTTAGATTTTTACAATAAACGCCGTCAGCAGTTAAAAGAAGTGAATCCAAATTTAGGTCATATTATTTTGGCTGAATTGGAAAAAGATTTTGATGTTTACATTATCACTCAAAATGTTGACGATTTGCATGAACGCGCGGGAAGTACAAAAGTGCTTCATTTACATGGCGAATTGCTAAAAGTGAGAAGCATTCAGAATAAAAATCTAATTCTAGATTGGACTGAAGATTTAAATACAGGAGATTTTGATGCAAACGGACATCAGCTCAGACCTCATATTGTTTGGTTTGGCGAAGAAGTTCCTGCTCTCGAAGAGGCTATCGACATAACTGAAACTGCAGATTATTTTGCCGTAATTGGAACTTCCCTTCAGGTTTATCCTGCTGCGGGCTTAATTTCTTATGTTCCAAGTACAACTCCAGTTTTTTATATTGATCCAAAGCCAATTGCCATTCCGAATATTCGCAACAAAGTTGAAACCATTGCCAAATTTGCTTCAGAAGGAGTTGCAGATTTAAGAGAGCGATTAAATTCATTTTGAATGCACAAATGCACTTTTTGATTACCTCAAATCGCTAAATTCTGTTTATATTTGCACCTTTCGAAAAACAACATAACAATGACTACTCTAAACGAACTGAATGCTATATCGCCAATTGACGGAAGATATAGAAATAAAACCCAAAATTTAGCCCCTTTTTTCTCTGAAGAAGCTTTAATAAAATATCGTGTATTAGTTGAAGTAGAATACTTCATTGCTTTATGCGAAATTCCATTGCCTCAATTGAAAGGTATTGATTCAGGTTTATTTGACAGCTTAAGAAATATCTACAAAAACTTTTCTACAGAAGATGCACTTTGGATTAAAGAAACAGAGAAAGTAACCAACCACGATGTAAAAGCAGTTGAGTACTTCATAAAAGATGCTTTTGAAAAATTAGGTTTATCTCAACACAAAGAGTTCATTCACTTCGGATTAACATCTCAAGATATTAATAATACTGCTATTCCGCTTTCTACAAAAGAAGCGTTTGAGCAGGTTTATATGCCAACTTTAATTGCCGTAATTTCTAAATTAAAGGAATTAAGCGTTGAATGGAAGGACATTCCGATGCTGGCACGCACACACGGACAACCTGCCTCTCCTACCCGTTTAGGAAAAGAACTTTTGGTTTTTGTAGAACGTTTAGAAGAGCAGATGCGTTTGTTATTCAATATTCCGTTTGCTGCTAAATTTGGCGGTGCGACAGGAAATTTCAATGCACATCATGTGGCTTACCCGCAGATTGACTGGAAACAATTTGGAAATAAATTTGTTGAGACTAATCTTGGTTTACAGCATTCTTTTCCAACTACTCAAATTGAACATTACGATCATTTCGCTGCTTTCTTTGATGCTTTGAAAAGAATCAACACAATTATCATCGATTTAGACCGCGATATTTGGACGTATGTTTCGATGGATTATTTCAAACAAAAAATCAAAGCTGGAGAAATTGGTTCTTCTGCAATGCCGCACAAAGTAAATCCGATTGATTTTGAAAATTCTGAAGGGAATTTAGGAATTGCAAATGCTATTTTTGAACATTTATCTGCAAAATTACCGATTTCAAGATTACAGCGTGATTTAACTGATAGTACAGTTTTACGCAATGTTGGAGTTCCTTTTGGACATACAATTATCGCTTTTGAAGCAACTTTGAAAGGGTTGAACAAATTACTTTTGAATGAGGGTAAATTTGCTGAAGATTTAGAAAAAAACTGGGCAGTAGTTGCTGAGGCAATTCAGACAATTTTACGCCGCGAAGCTTACCCAAATCCGTATGAAGCTCTTAAAGGTTTGACTAGAACAAATGAAGCTATTGACAAAAATGCAATTCATAATTTTATTGCTACTTTGGAAGTTTCTGATGCAGTTAGGGCTGAATTAATGCAGATAACACCTAGTAATTACACAGGAATCTAAAGAAAATTCAAAATATTTTACCAAAAAAAGCTATCTTTATCGAGATAGCTTTTTTTATTTAAATCAGAGTTTAGCCCAGATTGAAATGAAAAGCCTTTTGTGAAAAAAGCCATATTTTTTTTGCAGGTACAGAGCGACCAACGGAAGCTCCTGTAACTGTTAAAAAATAGGCATTTTTGAACAAAAGCTTGTAATGAAAAGCTGGATCAGCTCCTTAAAAAAATACCACATTTTAATATGATTGCATTAAATGCCGCGGCCGAAAGTACACATCACCTACAACCTTTAATTAGTGATTTAGGATTAATCCTTATGACTGCTGGAATTGCCGTTTTATTATTTAAAAAAATGAAACAACCTCTAGTTTTAGGATACCTGATTGCAGGATTTTTAGCTGGAAACCATTTTGATTTTTTTCCTTCTATAACCGATATGAAGAGTGTCGAAGTATGGGCAGAAATTGGGGTTATATTTTTACTTTTTAGTTTAGGACTTGAGTTTAGTTTTAAGAAACTAATGAAAGTTGGCGGAACATCTTCTATTACCGCCATAACCCAGATTATGTTTATGACGCTGATTGGTTACTGTGTTGGCCAGTGGATGGGCTGGGGAAAAATGGATAGTATTTTTCTAGGTGCAACACTTTCGATTTCGTCTACAACTATTATTATCAGGGCTTTTGATGAATTGGGAGTAAAAGGTAAAAAGTTCGTCGGCATTGTATTCGGAGCTTTAATCGTGGAAGATATTGTAGCCATTTTAATGCTTGTTTTATTATCAACCATTGCGGTAAGCGACCAAGTTTCGGGAGGTGAATTATTACAATCGGTTTTAAAATTGATTTTCTTTTTAATTATATGGTTTTTAGGCGGAATTTTTATTATTCCAACTATCTTTAAAAAAGCCAAACATCTTATGACAGACGAAATGCTCTTGATAATTTCACTGGCACTTTGTTTAGTGATGGTTATTTTTGCTGCAAATGTTGGTTTTTCTCCAGCTTTAGGCGCATTTATCATGGGTTCTATTATTGCTGAAACTACAATGGCAGAAAAAATCGAACATTTAATTCAGCCCGTAAAAGATTTATTTGGTGCTGTTTTCTTTGTATCTGTAGGAATGTTAATTAATCCGGGAACTTTAGTGACTTACGCCCTTCCTGTGGCTTTAATTACGCTTATAACTATTTTTGGAAAAGCATTTAGTTCTTCTATAGGAGCCTTAATTTCTGGTCAACCTCTTAAACAATCTGTTCAAACGGGAATGAGTCTGGCGCAAATTGGAGAGTTTTCATTTATTATTGCCACGCTTGGTATGACTTTGAAAGTAACAAGCGATTTCTTATACCCAATTATTGTGGCAGTATCGGCAGTTACAACTTTTACAACTCCATTCTTAATCAAATATTCTGAAACATTTGCTCAATTTTTAGAATCAAAAATGCCAAAAAAATGGGTTAAAAATATCAACCGCTACAGTGTAAATGCGCAGGCTATTAAGTCGGTCAGTACTTGGCAGATTGTATTGCGGTCTTCAATTACTCAAATTATTCTTCATACTATAATTATTGCCGCTATTATTTTATTGTCATCTCGATTTGTAGCGCCGTTAGTAGCCGATACTAGATTCGGAAATACTTTAGCTGCCTTACTAACATTGGTGATAATTGCGCCGTTTTTATGGGCTCTCTCGCTTCGACGCGTTAAAGTGGAAGAAGTAGAAATACTTTGGGAAGAACGAAAATATCGTGGAGCCCTTTTAATGCTGATTTTAATTAGAATGAGCCTTGGATTATTTTTTGTTGGATTTTTATTGAATATTTTCTTCTCTCCTTTAGTAGCATTTGTTGCGCTGATTATCGCTATTGCTGCCTATCAAATTTTCCCTAAAAAACTGAACGAACAATACCATAGAATTGAAAATCACTTTTTGAAAAATCTTAATGACCGCGAAAACAAAAAAATAGACAGAAGATATGCCAATTTAATGCCATGGGACGGTCACATGTCTTTTTTTGAAATTAAAAAAGAATCTAATTTAGTTGGTAAAACGTTACAGGAATTAAAAATTAGGGAACAATTAGGAATTAATATAGCCTATATCAAAAGAGGCGAAGTTACTATACCAATTCCAACAAAAAATGAACGCCTATTTCCTGGAGATGAAATCTGCGTAATTGGAACAGATGCTCAAATTGTTGAATTCACTAAATTTTTAACTCAGAATGAAACTGAGGCACCTGGAAAAGTGGAAGAAACTAATATTGTACTACGTCAGCTCGAAGTTTCTCAGGAAGAATTCATTCAAAAAAGCATCGGGCAATTTAGAGCAAAAACTGACGGGATGGTTGTGGGAATCGAACGAAACGGAAATCGTATCCTAAATCCAGAATCTAGTTTAATCTTAGAGAAAAACGATATTCTCTGGGTGGTTGGTGACAAAAAAAGGATGACTGATTTATTAGCGGTGAAATAGTTTTTTTTTTAGGTTCAAAGAGGCAGAGATACAAAGGATCAAAGGTTTTTCAAGAGGAATAGTTAAGATATAATTCTGTTAGGACTAAAAAAAAAACGATATTTTCAAAAATTGAAAATATCGTTTTTTTTGTAACCTTTGTGCCTTTGAACCTCTGCCACTTTGAACCTCAAAAATTACTTATTCGGCTGTGGTGTCAAACGCAGATAAGGTTTAATTGGTGTATGTCCTTTTGGGAATTTCGTTGGAATGTCGCTGTCTGGAATTGCAGGTGCGATAACTACATCTTCGCCATCTTTCCAGTTTGCAGGCGTTGCAACGCTGTAATTTGCAGTCAATTGCAGACTATCAATAACACGAAGCAATTCGTCAAAATTTCTTCCTGTCGAAGCTGGATACGTTAAAGTTAATTTGATTTTTTTGTCTGGTCCGATAACAAAAACAGAACGTACTGTAAATTTATCACTCGCATTTGGATGAAGCATATCGTATAAATTAGCTACTTTTTTATCTTCATCGGCAATGATAGGGAAATTAACTTCTGTATTTTGAGTCTCGTTGATATCTTTAATCCACTCTTTGTGCGACTCCAAACCATCTACACTCAAAGCAATAACTTTCGTATTTCTTTTAGTAAATTCAGGAACATAATTCGCTACAGTTCCTAATTCAGTTGTACAAACAGGAGTAAAATCTGCTGGATGCGAAAATAATACACCCCAAGAATCTCCCAGCCATTCATGAAAATTAATTGGTCCCTGTGTGGTTTCTGCATGGAAATCTGGAGCTATATCGCCTAATCTTAATGTTGACATAATTTAATTTTTTTAGTTCCTCTAAAATTAACTAAAAAATACATTGAGAAAACAACATAGAATTAAAAAAAAGTTAAAATTCTACTTCCTCGATATAATTACTATTTTAAGCTAAATAAAACTTAAAACGAAGTACCAAACAGCAAGAGTTACAAATGAAATTGGAATTCCGAAACCGATCATCATACTGCTTAATTTGGGCTTTAAACCATAAGTTGAAGCTAAAATAGCACCCGTAATCATTGGAGCCATAGCAGTTTCTATTAAGGTGATTTTTATAACTTCAGAGCGTTGATTAAAAATAAAAACATATAGTACAAAGATTATGAAAGGAACTAAAAGCAGTTTAAAGAAAAGCCCCAGTCGCAAAAATTTCCAATGCTGGCTTTTTCTATCAAAAGTTAACTGCAAACCAACCGAAAGCAAAGCTAAAGGGGTTACCAAACTTCCAATTTTTAATAATGCTGATTGAAGATTTTCATTTAAATCAACTTTAAAAATATTCATTAAACAAGCGACAACAAACATTATGAAAGGGGGAAACAAAATAATCTTTTTGAAAATGCCGAAAGCATCTGGGCTTCCTTTAGAATAAAAAGCTGCTGTAAAAACACCAAGAGTTGAAACCACAACAAAAGTTCCGGGCTGATCTACCAAAACAGCCGTTTCTAAGCCTTTCTTACCAAACAAGGCTTCAATAATTGGATACCCCAAGAAAGAACTGTTGCTTAATCCTGCTGTCAAAATCAAACATCCAATCAGTTTATTCGACCAGCCATTTCTTCTTCCCAAAAAATGAAAAAATACAAAAGCCAAAATATAAGTAATCCATCCAGCTCCTATTGGAAACAGCAACTCACTGCTCCATTTTATTTTCGGAATATGATATAAAGTAATCGCAGGAAGACAGAAATAAATAACAATTTTATTGAGCGTCTTGTAAATAGGAGTAGGAAATTGTTTTACGTGTTGTAAAACTAAACCTAGCGAAAGAAAGAGAAATATTAATATAAAGTTGTTCATATCATGGCTTACGCACAAAAATAGGAATTTATAAATTGCGATGCTGAACAAATTATAGCACTTCTTTAAGTTTTTTGTTACTTTTAATATTTAAAAAAAGTAATGCAGCAAATACGAGACAATTTGGAACGAATGATAAAACTTTCTGATGAAGACTGGAATATCTTTTCGTCAAAACTTACCCGTCAGGAATTTTCAAAGAAAACGGCAATTCTCCATATGGGCCACGTTGAAAGTTACCTTTCCTTTATAGAAAAAGGAATCGTTAGATATTACATTCCTTCAGAAAATAAAGATCTTACTTTTACTTTTGTATTTGATGGCGAATTTACAAGCGGTTACGACTCCTTTATTACCCGATTACCCGTAAATTATACTATTGAAACTCTTGCAGATACTATATTATGGCGTCTCTCTTATAATGATCTTCAGTATATTTATGCCAAAACCGAAATCGGTAATACTATCGGCCGTTTGGCAAGCGAAGTATTATTTCTTAAAAAATCAAAAAGAGAATTGTCGTTACTAAATGATTCTGCAGAACAGCGATACCTTAATTTATTTACTGAGCAACCTCAATTAATTCAAAAAATACCTCAAAAATACCTTGCTTCTTATATCGGTATTACTCCACAAGCTTTAAGCCGAATTAGAAAGCGCATTTCTTAACCCAGGTTCATTGTTTTAGGTTTCTTTACTGTGCAATTTTGTATAATAAAAACAAAAAGATATGGAAACCTTAATTGTATTATTTGGTGCTTTTACTGCAACTCTACTTATTATCTGGCTTACAACCAAACGACTTGAACTATCATTCTCAGGAAGGGTTGCCATGGCAATTATGCTAGTATTTACAGCTATAGGTCATTTTGCCTTTACGAAAGGAATGGCAATGATGATTTCTTTTTTACCTTGGGCAAACGCCATTGTACTGGCTACAGGAATTATAGAATTAGTCGCTGCAATTGGACTCTTATTGCCAAGTACCAAATTCCTTACCGGAAATTTACTTATTTTATTTTTTATACTGCTACTTCCGGCTAACATTTATGCGGCTAGTAATAATATCAATTTACAAACTGCAGACCATACAGGCAAAGGCCTTTCCTATTTATGGCTTAGAATACCAATGCAACTTCTTTTTATACTTTGGGTATATTTTTCTTCTATTAGGAATAATCAAAAATCAAAATAGTCAATCAGGAAAATGCGCATCATTCAATTTAATGATGTGCATCTTTTTTGTTTTTAACTGGTTAAGTGACTTTTAAGTACCAAAAATTAATTTTTAGTTAAAACTTTTTTTATTTCAAAAAAGCCACTTATATTTGTAACATATTTTATTACAGTATGATTTCAGGTAAATTTGCCATAACGATTCACATTCTTACTTTGCTCCATAAATTCCCAAATGATTTTTTGTCATCTGAGTTTATTGCAGGAAGTATTAATTTAAATCCTGTTTTGGTTCGAAAAGAAATTGCCAACCTAAAAGCTCATCATGTTGTAGAAAGCAAAGAAGGAAAAAATGGCGGAACAAAATTGGCGGTTAATGCTGCTGAACTGACTTTAAAACAAATATTCGAAATGACCTTTGAGACTATTGGTTTAGGTTTTGCTAAAAATCAGCCGAATCCTGATTGTCCTGTTGGAAAAAACATCAATCAGCATCTGGAAGCTTTATACAGCGAAATGAACCAAAAAGTTAGCACACAGCTGGAAGGTATTTCATTGGAAGATTTTTCGAATCAATTTTAAAAACTATTTTTTTAACCAAAACTGTAACATTTTTTATTACTAAATAAATTTATATATTATGAAAATCGCACTTATCGGAGCAACAGGATTTGTTGGCTCAGCAATCTTAAACGAATTAGCAGATAGAAAACATGAAATTACTGCAATTGCAAGAACTCCAAAAGATACTGCAAACGCAACTTGGGTTGCTGCAGATATTTTTAATATAGATGCATTGGCAGAAATTTTAAAAGGCCACGATACAATTATTAACGCATATAATCCAGGTTGGACAAACCCAAACATCTATGATGACTTTTTAGCAGGTTCTAAAGCTATTCAGGAAGCAGTTAAAAAATCAGGAGTTAAACGTTTCATTACTATTGGCGGAGGCGGAAGTTTGTTTGTCGCTCCAGGTTTACAAGCAGTTGATACTCCAGATTTTCCAAAAGAATTTTATGCAGGAGCTACGGCTGCAAGAGATTATTTAAATGTAATTAAGGAAGAAAAAGATTTAGACTGGGCATTCTTCAGTCCTGCTTTTGAAATGCATGGCGGAATTACAACAGGAAGAACAGGAAAATATCGTTTAGGATTAGAAAATCCAGTATTTAACGACGAGCAAAGAAGTATTTTATCTGTAGAAGATTTAGCAGTTGTTATTGCTGATGAAGCAGAAAATCCAAAACACCATCAAGTTAGATTTACGGCTGGATATTAATTTTTTTTTTCAGCCACGAATTACACGAATTTTCACGAATTGTTTTTTTAATGCAACGGTTTAAACATAACAAATTAGTGATAATTCGTGCAATTCGTGGCAAACTAACTTTTTGAAACTGTTTTTGTTTTCTGTACTTTTACAATATTAAAAAAGTATTTTGTCAAGTTTAAAGAAACAGTCGAACAGCATTACTGAAAAAGCTGGAATTTCACCTCCTGAAATCACCAATGTTTCGGCTATCAATCAAATTAAAAGCAAACGCAGACAACAGCCTTCTTCTGAGGAATTAATTAAAGGAATTTTAGATGGTAGCAGAACTTCTTTAAGCCGTGCTATAACTTTAATCGAAAGTACAAATCCAGATCATTTTGAAAAAGCCAGTGCAGTTGTTCAAGGCTGCTTACAACATGCGAATAAATCTATCCGAATAGGAATTACAGGTGTTCCCGGCGTTGGAAAAAGTACTTTTATTGAAGCTTTCGGAAAACAACTTACTGAGTTAGGAAAAAAAGTAGCCGTATTAGCAGTCGACCCAAGCAGTTCGCTTTCACACGGCAGTATTTTAGGAGATAAAACCCGAATGGAAGAATTGGTTAAAGATGAAAATGCTTTTATAAGACCAAGCGCTTCTGGGGAAACTTTAGGCGGTGTCGCGCGTAAAACGAGAGAAACAATTATTCTTTGCGAAGCTGCAGGTTTTGATACTATTATTATAGAAACTGTTGGTGTTGGCCAAAGCGAAACTGCCGTTCATAGTATGGTTGATTTCTTTTTACTTTTAAAAATTTCTGGTGCCGGCGATGAACTTCAAGGTATCAAACGCGGTATTATGGAAATGGCAGACGCAATTGTCATCAATAAAGCGGATGGAGATAATATAAAAAAAGCAAATCAGGCAAAATTAGAGTTTAGTCGTGCTTTACATTTGTTTCCACCAAAAAAATCAAATTGGCAGCCAAAAGTAACCACTTGCAGTTCACTGACAAAAGATGGCATTCCTGAAGTTTGGAATACTATTTCTGAATATTTTGAATTAACTAAAGAAAGCGGATTTTTCGACGAAAAAAGAAATGACCAAAATCATTTCTGGATGATGGAAACCATCAACGAACAATTAAAACAAAACTTCTATAATCAGCCAGAAATTATTTCACTTTTAGAAGAAAGCAAAAAAGCAGTGCAAAAAAATGAAATTTCACCTTTTGCACCTGCTTCTGAATTATTGAAATTATATTTTTCTAAAGATTCTAAGTGACTAAGATACTAAGTTGCTAAGATTTTAATTTAGGAAATTGTCTAGTTTTGTCACATTGAGCAAAGTCGGAATGCTCTGCAGTTCTCTGATCAAACTGACAGTATATAAAAAACTTAGAACCTTAGTATCTTAGAATCTTAGCGCCTTAATTTATACTTACTCTCCTTATATAAATTCCCCGCTGTAATAACATGTGCCAAAGCATCTTTTGCCAATTCCTCGTTTAGTTTTACAGGGATTAAAGTGGTGTCATTTTTAATCTCAAACTGCAAAGGTTTTAGATTTGGTTGCATGATTACAACCTGATTTTCTACTCTAAATGCGTTGATGTCATTAAACTGCATAATAGATCTTCCTTGAACTTTTGGATCTAGTTTGCTTAAATTTCTTCCTACCATAGGCGTTTCAAAAGAAAGCCCTAAATAACTTAGCAATGTAGGTGGAATATCAATCTGACTTGCCAGTCTGTCATAAACTGCTCCTTTTGGAACTCCAGGTCCCATAATAAATGCTGGAATATGGAATTTATTTATTGGCACTAAATTCTTTCCATAAGTTCTCGTATTGTGATCTGCAATAACGATGAAAATGGTATTTTTAAAATAATCTTCTTTTTTAGCCATTTCGAAGAATTTCCCAATTGAGAAATCAGCATATTTCATAGCGTTGTTTACCGTCGCTGCTTTTTTATCATAAGGTTTAATTCTTCCCGCTGGATATTCAAAAGGTTCGTGATTTGAAGTCGAGAACATTAATGAGAAAAACGGTTTATCTCCTTTTGATTTAAAATACTGATTGGCTTTGGTTACCAAATCTTCATCAGAATAGCCCCAAGTTCCTTTAAAAGCATATTTGTTTCCATCAGATTCAAAATCTTCCTGATCTACAATATCTTGAAAACCATTTCCGTTGAAAAACGAAGCCATATTGTCAAAATTCGCCATTCCTCCGTAAATAAAACTCGTATCGTAACCTTTTTGTTTTAAAGCCTCGGCAAGTGTAAAAAAGCCTTGCTGTGAGTTTCCAAGTTTTACAACACTTTCAGAAGGCGAAGGTAAAAACCCTGTTACAACGGCTTCTATTCCGCGAACACTTCTAGTTCCTGTGCAGTATAAATTGGTGAATAATGTTCCTTCTTTAGATAATTTATCAAATTCTGGTGTCAAAGGTTTTCCGCCTAAGATTCCAACATATTCTGCGCCTAAACTTTCCTGCAGGAAAATCACCAAATTATAAGGTTTTTTCAAAACAGAATCTGGCTGCTGTACATGCAAAAATGGAATTTCAGCATCAGTAAAATCATTTGGACCGGCAACCATGTATTTTTTTACACGTGCAATCGCTTCGGCTTCATCCATTTTACCATACATCTTTGTGTTTCCTTCATTTTTAATAGAATATGCTGCAAAAGCAACGGTATAAAATGAATTTAAACCTAAAGTATTGGTTAGCTGATCTGTCGAGAAAACAGCATTACTGGCATTTATAGGACGCTTTGAAGTTAAACTTGAACGTGCTCCAAAAAACAACACAAAAGCAAGTAATGGAAAAACCATTAATTTGAATTTATACTCTGTACTTGTGGTGTGAAAATATTTTTTCCCTTTTTTGAAGGCAAAATAAATCACAACTCCTAAAATCAGGAAAGTAACAATTATAGAAGTCAGATAACTTTTTAAAAGCATTCCGACAACTTCTTTTGGGTAAATTAAATAATCTAAGAAGATCTTATTTGGGCGCGTATCGTACTGCTTGACAAAATCTGGAGAAGCTAACTCCACAAATAGAATCAGAAACAGAAATAAGAAACTATAGATTACCAAAAACGTATTGGTAAATTTCAGCCATTTATTTGGCAGAAAAGTAATTAAAACAGCAGGCAGAAAAGACAAATAACAAAGTAAAATCAAATCCATTCGTAAACCGATTGGAAAAATGTACCAGAAATTTGGTGTTTGCTCTACTCTTTCTTTAAAAAGAAAAAATAAAAAGATTCGGCTTAAAGTAGTAATCAATAATCCGATTGCTATAAAATTAAATATAGGCTTTAAAAAACTTAATTTTTTCATTAGATAATTTAGATATTTAGCTAAAGTGTTTTGTACGAAGTAAGGGTGTACTTCCCTACTCTTCGTAACGGTTTACTTCACGATCGTAAAAATCATTTGCTTTTTCGATCAAGCTTTCCATTTCTGCATTCAATTCAGCTTCATCTAGATCTTCTGGTTCTTCTAAAAATTCTACCTCATCATCTTTTAAATTGATAATAAATCTTGGGTAATCAAGGTGAATGATAAAGATATCATCTGGAAAATCAGTATTATCTCCAAGTAAAAATTTAGGTAATTCCATATTTATTTTGTTTTATTAATTGTTTATTTATTTTGCTGTCACTGTTTATGGGCAGTCAAATTTAATTATTTGAAACTGAATTATTATTTAATTTTCTAGTTAAGTAATGAAAGCGAATATACAGAAAAAGCGCTGCGGCTGTCAAACCTGCCAAAAGTCCTAACCAAACTCCCTGTGCTTTTAAGTCGGTATGCTCTCCTAAATAATAAGAAATTGGAAAACCAATAACCCAATATGCAACAAACGTAATATACATTGGGATTTTTACATCCTGCAATCCGCGTAAAGCGCCCAAAACCACAACCTGAATTCCGTCAGAAATTTGAAAAACAGCTGCAATTAAAAGCAATTTTGAAGCGATACTGATTACTTCTTCATTGTCCAAAATCTGTCCTGTGTTTTCCATATTCAAAAAGATATAGGGAAGGTAATTATGAAAAATGATAAAGAATATAGCAAAAACAGTTTCTAAGATAATGGCAAGCAAGAAAATAGACCTCGCTACAACAATTAGTTTTTTATAATCCATTAAACCTCTTTGGTTGCTCACTCGAATCATCGAAGTAACACTTAGTCCCATTGCAAACATAAAAGTCATCGATGCAAGACTTAAAGCAATTTGATTGGCTGCCTGACTCGTTTTTCCGATATTACCGCAAAGCCAGATAGAAGCTGTAAACAAAACCACTTCGAAAAGCATCTGCATAGCCGAAGGAAATCCGATACTGATAATCTTTTTAATGGTTGCTTTTTTAATTTCGTCGAAACTAAAGTTTTTGAAAAATCGTTTTAAATCATTTCTTCGTGAAAGCATGATATGCATGAACATAACTAGAAAGATTCTCGAAATTACGGTACCAAGTGCTGCGCCAATAATTCCCATTTTTGGAAAAATCCAAATTCCGTAAATCAAAACATAATTAATTCCTACGTGAAGAACGTTTGCCATTACCATTGCATACATCGAATATTTAGTCATCGACATTCCGTCTGCAAACTGTTTATATCCTTGATACATTATTAGCGGAATCAACGAAAAAGCTACCCAGCCTAGATATGGTTTTGCTAATACAATTACATCTACAGGCTGTTCCAATAATTCCATAATTGGTTTTGCAAACATAATGACACCAAAAAGAACTAATCCTAAAATAGTACAGAGGAATAAACCGTGGTGAAATGCAGAACGAATTTTGTTGTCATTTTTCTCTGCATCACCCTCTGCAACAATTGGTGTAATTGCTGTCGAAAATCCAATTCCAAGAGACATCGCGATGAAAATCATACTGTTACCTAGAGAAACCGCGGCAAGTTCTGTACTTCCTAATTTACCTACCATAATATTATCGACTATACCAATTAAAGTATGGCCAACCATTCCCAGAATAATAGGGTATGCCAGTCTCAAATTATACGAAAACTCTCTGGTGTACTGCTTTAAATTCACTTGTAATCAATTTTAGTCGGCAAAGATAATCAGAAGCTTCGAATTCTATCCTATTAATAAAAATATAAGCCTTTATTAAGGGTAAAATAAGTATACCATAATATTATATAACGATTTTTAAAAATTATATAACAAGCTCAAAAGTGCTCTATTTTACTTTTACATCATTAATAATTCAAAATTATAAGCCATGAAAAAATTACAGATTATTTGCCTAGCTGCTTTTGCTTTTTTATTCTCTAACACAACTTTCGCTCAAGAAACAGAAGCAACAAATTACGATCAAGGATTTAGATTAGGATTTGGAGTAAATGGAGGACTTCCAACAGATAACGATTACGACTGGGCTCTTGGTGGAGACGTTCGTTTACAATATGACCTTTCTAAAAAAACATCATTAACCTTAACAACAGGATTTACTAATTTATTTAACGGCAAAAAAGATGCCGCTGGAAATGACATAAAAGATCTAGGATTTATTCCGGCTAAAGCAGGTTTTAAAGCCTTTGTTTTAAAAGATCAATTTTATGTACTAGGAGAACTTGGTGCTGGTTTTGCAGTAACAAATGGTTACAACAACACTACTTTTTTATGGTCGCCAGGAATTGGTTACGCTAATAAATATATTGACTTAAGTGTTCGTTACGAAGATTATCATGATTTTAGAACCAACCAAGTAGCATTACGTGTTGCATACGGTTTTAAACTTTAAGAAATAGGTTTAATTTATTATTTTGTTTTTGGTAAAAACCCGACAGCTCGCATAGTCTGTCGGGTTTTTTATTTTATAAAATTTATCCACACAAAAATTAAACCCAACAGGTTTTTAAAACCTGTCGGGTTTGTACGTTAGAAAAATTATCTAATGGACACATTTCCAAATTATCTAATTTTAACTCTTCTCCAAAGTCTTTTTGTACGTATCAAAATTGTCTTTAATTTCTTTAGCTAATTCTGGAACCTGAATATCGGTATATTGCTTCATTTCCTCCCAAATAATTTTAGCCACTATATAACGCGCCATATCTTTATCATCTGCAGGAACTATATACCAAGGCGCATGTTCTTTCGAAGTCTGATTAATTGCTTCTTCGTAATATTGCTGATACTCATCCCAATGTTCGCGTTCTTTAAGGTCGCCTGGCGAAAATTTCCAATTATGCTTTCCTTCTTCCAAACGGCGCAGTAAACGATTCTTTTGTTCTTCTTTACTCAAGTGCAGAAAGAACTTCATAACGATAGTTCCGTTTTCTGCAATATGTTTTTCGAAATTATTGATTTGTTCAATTCTGTTTTTCCAAAATTTCGGTTTAATATCATCAACCGAATTAATTCCTGGTAAATTCTCTGCCAAAATAAATTCTGGATGCACTCTCGTTACCAAAACATTTTCGTAATGCGTTCTGTTAAAAATGGCAAATTTCCCTTTTTCGGGCAAAGCAATGTAATGTCGCCATAAATAATCGTGTTCCAATTCGGTTGAATTTGGTGTTTTAAAACTATGCACCACTACCCCGCGCGGATTAAATTCTTTAAAAACTTCCCGAATCAAACTGTCTTTTCCAGAAGTATCCATTCCTTGCAGACAGATTAAAACCGCATACTTATTGTGCGCATACATAACATCCTGCAAATCACTTAATTTTGCCTGAACTTTATCTAGTTTCTCTTCTTTTTCGTCATCATCCGCATCAACATTTAGTAATGTCGGAAGCTTCTTTAATTTTATTTCATCTGTAACTTTAAAATCTTTTGGGTCTATTGACTTCATATTTTTTCCCGTTTTTATTTATAATAAATATACTACTTTTACGAATTCCGATAACTATCCAATTTGCTATTCATTGGATTATTTTGATTAAAGTTATAAAAATTTAAAATGAAAAAATTAACACATGAAGATATAGAAAACTTTATTACTACTATTGATAAAATAAATAACCCTTTACTTGTTGCAAATAAAATTTCTTATTTTATTTCTGATGCATTGAGAGAAAATACAATAAATCTCTTTGAAGCTTATTTACTTAACTTAGAAGAAATTAAAATTAGGCGTATTGGTTATATTCAATTAAGCTGGAATGTGAATATTCAAATACGTACATGTTTGGCTATAATAAATCAGTTAATTTTAGCCTATTATTTCGGAAATATTGAAACAATTGAAATGCTTAAAAGATGGGGGTTAGAGGCTTTCAATCTAAATAAGGAGAAGAGATCGCATTACATTATGGATGAATACGAACTTTTTTTAAATATTAAGAATTCGGATAACTTACTTAGAGAATTGTTAAAAGTAAGAAACAACTATAATCATTTAAACGATGACCTCGGTCCATATCATATTGAAGTATTTCCATACCATTTTTATAGTCCTGAAAAAATCTTATTAGAAAAAGAAAAATCATATGATTGTAATTTAGGAGAACAGATTGAAAATCTAATTATCTACTTAAATCTTAAAGAGTTTTAGATTTAAAAACTAATTTTAAAATAAATTTATTTTTATCACACAAAAGTTTTCAAAACACATTTTCCATGGAAAAATTCACATTAGAAATATTATTTCAAATCATAGGCATCGGTTCGGCATCAGGTTTATTTTATAATAATGATGCACTTTATGTCATTGGCGACAACAGCGGATTCTTATACGAATACAATATGCAGAATCAGCAATTGAACCAGCATGCGTTAATTGACAATCCGTCGCAAAATATTCCGAAAAACTTAAAACCCGATTTTGAATCGCTAACGCATCATAACGATACACTTTATGTTTTTGGTTCTGGTTCAACCGAAAACCGAAACAGAATGATCGAATTTGATTTGAAATCCAAAACCGTTTTACAAAAAAACAATTTAGTTGATTTGTATGCCGTAATGCAGAATTTCGGTTCAATAAAACCAGAAGATTTCAATTTGGAAGGCGCTATTTTCGATGGCGAAAACTGGTATTTATTCAATCGAGGAAATGGAATTTCTAATAAAAACACCATTTTTACGATTCACGCGAAAAACCTTGGAGAAGAATTTGCTCTAATTTCTGTCAATTACAAACTTCCAAAAATAAAAGGTGTTCGTTCCAGCTTTACCGATGCCGTTTTGGTTGATGATAAAATCTATTTCCTTTCAACAGCAGAAGATACCAAATCAACTTATGATGACGGTGAAATCTTAGGAAGCTTCATTGGCAGAATCGACGTTAAAACGATGAAAATAGATTTCACTCAAAAAATAACCTCAACAAATAAATTTGAAGGTTTAACTTTCTACAAAAAAGAAAACAATAAAATCGAGTTTTTGCTTTGCGAGGATAATGACACCGATCTTTTGGAAACAAAAATATACAAATTGACAATTCCGGCTAAATAACATAGTAATTTCCTGTTTATTGAGTCTTTGACTATACAACAAACCTTAAGTAATAACTATAAACATAAAAAAATAATGATCAGAAAAACCGCTTTCGCTCTTTTAGTTTTTATTACCAGTCAAATATCACAGGCTCAATATCAATATCCTTCAACACCTGAAAATCCTGTAGTAGATGATTATTACGGAACAAAAATAACAGATTCTTACCGTTGGCTGGAAGATATGAAAAAACCAGAAGTGCAAAAATGGTTTAAAGATCAAAGCGATTTTACCAATTCTGTCATAAAAAAAATCTCTGGCCGTGATGCTCTTTTCAATAGAATGAAGGAAATTAGTGCATTGGCAGGAGATGATTATACTTACGTAAAACAATTAGGAGACAATTATTATTACACCAAAAAGAAAAAAGGAGAAAGCATTGATAAATTATATATCCATAAAGGTTTAAACGGAACCGAGGTTTTATTATTAGACCCGAATACTTATAAAAAAGATGCAACGATTACGAGTTTCAATATTAGTCCAGATCAGAAAAAATTAGCGGTTACATTATCTCAAGATGGTGCTGAAGTTTGTGATCTCCGAATTATGGATATTGAATCTAAAACTTTTCTTCCAGACAATTTAAATCCAGTCTGGAGTGAATTTAGTTTTGAATTTACCCCTGACAGCAAAGCGATCACTTATACCAAAATGAGTACCAACGATAATAAAAGTGATGATTTTCTAAAACACATGAAATCTTTACTTCACGTTATTGGCACTAATCCGGAGACCGATAAAATACTGGCATCAAAAGAAAACAATCCCAACTTGAATCTTCTTGCTGAACAGTTTCCTGATGTTAAATTCTCAGATAATTATTCATACATAATTTTAGAAATTGGATCTACAAAAAGCGAAATATTAGCATTCTATGCTCCTTATTCAGAACTTAACAATCCGAAGATAAATTGGAAACCGCTTATTAAATATGATGATGAAATTATAAGCTATGAAATAATTGGAGATCAATTTTTCTTTGTTTCTCATAAAAATGCACCAAATTATAAAATAGGACTAACAGATATTAAAAATCCAAATATTGATAATGCTAAAATTATAATTCCGGAGAGTAATAAAGTATTACGAAGAATACTGAAATCTAAAAATTTCATTTATTATAGCTTAACTGACGGAATTGTAATTGACAGATATCAGATTAATCCAAAAACATTAGAAAGCAAGGAAATACCTCTTCCTAAAGGTTCAAGTGGAGCTTACGCTTTAAATTCTCGTGAAAATGATAATCTCTTATTTTTTTACAACGGCTGGATCGCACCATCTACGACTTATTCTTTTAATGGTTCAACTGGCCATTTAGAAAAATCAAAACAATTTATTGCAAGCGGCAATTATCCTGACTTTTCAAAGCAGTATAGTGTCAAAGAAGTTGAAATTGCAAGTCACGACGGCGTAATGGTTCCTTTGTCTATTATTTATCCAAAAAACATTAAAATGAACGGCTCTACTCCTTGCTATATTAGTGGTTATGGCGCTTACGGATCAAGCAGAACACCCTATTATATTGGCGATGATTTGATGGCATTGCTGGAGCAAAATACTGTAATTGCTTTTGCACACGTTAGAGGCGGCGGAGAAAAAGGAGCAAATTGGCATAAAGGAGGTCAAAAAGCGACGAAACCTAATACTTGGAAAGATTTTATTGCTTGTTCTGAATATTTAATCAAAGAAAAATATACTTCGGCAGACAAACTTATTGGAAATGGTGCAAGTATGGGCGGTGTCTTAATTGGAAGAGCAATTACAGAACGTCCTGATCTTTATAAAGCTGCTATTATTGAAGTTGGATGTACCAATACTTTGCGAATGGAAACAACTCCAAACGGTCCAAATCAAATTCCAGAAATTGGTTCTTTAAAAAATGAAGAAGATTTTAAAAATATATTGGAAATGGATTCGCAGAGTAAAGTCAAAAAAGGAGAAAAATATCCTGCAGTTTTAGTTCATACTGGAATTAACGACGCACGAGTAGCTTCTTGGGAACCTGGAAAATTTGCTGCTGTTTTACAAAATTACAATAGTTCTGACAGACCAATATTATTACATGTAAATTACGCAAACGGACATTTTTCTAACGATTTGGATGTAACTTATAATGATAGTGCTGATATGTTTGCTTTTGCATTGTGGCAGGTTGGAAATTCAAAATTTCAGATGGCGAAGTAATAGAACATATAATTGAATTTGCTAGTTACATTTATGAAAAAAATAATTCTTTCATTAGTATTAGTTTTAATTCTTGTTACCGGTGCTTATTTGTTTTATGATTTTAAGACCAAGAAAGCCCAGAAAGAATATTATAAAACTCTATACATAAAGGATCTGGACCCAGAATCTTTTATTACTATTTGTAAAGACAGGTATAACAAAACTCCTATAAATAGCGTAACAATGACTGGAGAATTTCCTGAAAACTGGGTAAAACCAGATGATGTGCAATACTTAATTTCGATAATACGTTCACAAGAAAAATGTTGTGGATATATGAATATATTCTCTTCATATCTTTCAACCGAAGATGCTGAGATTGGGGGTTTCGCAATAATATTTTTAAATTCTTATATTTCGAAAAAAAAGATAAATTTGGGTTTGAACTGTTATCCTAAAACTGACAGAGAATCAATTAAAAAAATAGAAATTTGGTATAAAAGTTCTGTACATGCAAATTAAATTCCTTGTGAATCTTTGCGGTAAAATTATTACACAGAGATTCACAAAGAATTACACAGAGAACACAAAGTATTTCGCTTAGCAGATTAAATGTAGAGACACACTGCTGTACACGCCTCTTCGATAAATATTTCATGAAATCAAAATTCATTAATGAAACAACTTTACAAAATCATCATCCTAATTCTTATCAGCCTTAAAAGCTATTCTCAAACACAAGCTATAATTTATTTTAAAGATGGTGATTCTATAGAAGGTTTTGCTTCATTAAAATTCAATAAAATAAAATTTAAAGTTTCGCAGGATGACAAATCTGACAGCTGGGATGAAGAGTATGTCAAAAAAATTACTTTCCTTGATTTTGGAACCACAAGAACTTTTGAATATGTAAAGCTGAATTCTTTAGACAAACCAAAATTGGTAGAAATTATTACTAAAGGTGAAGCGACTTTATATAAAAAAGTAGGCTCAGATTTTAGTCTCACAGACATGATTTATAATCCGTACGATGATCGGCCTGATAATACCTTAAGCCCAACTTTAAAAACACAATTAGGTCCGCAAGCCCAACAACATTTATCAAATTCTAATGTAAGCGAACCTTCTACATTTTATTACATAAAGAAGCCAAAAGACAAATATCCAACTTGTTTAAACTGCGGTGTTATAAACGCGTGGAGGAAAAACACTTCCAAATTTTTCGCTGACTGCGATTTTATCGTCAAAAAATTAAAAGGCGATAAATGGGTTTTTGAAGATATTAAAGAAATTGTAGAATTTTATAATGATATTTGTTTGGGAGAATAAATATTTCACCCCATTAAAAATTGCGGATTTACAGGACTTTAGACGCACTGCTGTGCGTCTCTACGACAAACCTTTGTAACTTTGAATCTCTGTAACTTTGAACCTTTAAAAAAAAAAATCATCATCATACCAACCTTTTTATCTTTTTATTTCTCTATATAAGAAAAAAAACAATTGTGATAAACGAGACTAAAAT
>Ga0157370_10002313_pt1 | contig 23071 bp, 21 predicted proteins | sample C35metaG_FD_113463 | JGI IMG/M metagenome (GOLD analysis project Ga0157370, IMG submission 113463) | Corn rhizosphere microbial communities from Kellogg Biological Station, Michigan, USA - C3-5 metaG | ecosystem: Host-associated > Plants > Roots > Rhizosphere > Soil | place: USA: Michigan...
GATGGAACCGCACATAAGAATCGCATGCAGGGCAATGACTTCGTCCAGAGTGTGATGTACACGCGCGGCATTACCTGTTTCACTTGTCACGACGTCCACGGCACCCCGAACAATGCCGATCTAATTCGTCCCGCCAACGAGCTTTGCCTGCAATGCCACGGCCCGAATTCTCCGAACGGTCCACACACCGGGACCATCGAGCAGCACACTCATCATCCCGCCGGATCCGCCGGCAATGAGTGCGTGGGCTGCCATATGCCCAAGATCGAGCAGGAATTCACCACCACCAACGTCCGCAGTCATACGTTCAAGTTCATCGCCCCGCTCGAAGCCGATCGCAATAAAATGCCCAACTCCTGCACGTCCTGTCACACCGGGGAAACTGCGGAGTCGGCCAACCAGACGCTCAGGACGTGGACTGAATTCTCGCCCTGGCGCGTTGCGAACTAGCTATTTTCCTTCGCGGATGGTTCCGGACAGAGACCGCAGAAACGCCACCAGCGCGCGTTTCTCTTCGGCATTGAGATGCAGCGGCCGTATGTCCTCATTGAGGCCGGGATTCGCGTTGCCGCCGCGATCGTAATAGTCCACCACGTCTTCGAGCGTCGCCAGGCTCCCGTCGTGCATGTAGGGCGCGGTGCGTGCGACCTCGCGCAGCGTCGGGACTTTGAATCTGCCCTCACCCGCGCCCAGGTCGACAAGTCTGCCATCCCGCCAGGCAACTCCGGTGTTATGGAAGTTTTCGTCGGTGAAGTTCGGGCCGACGTGGCAAGTGTTGCAGCGCGCTTTGCCGCGGAAGACCGCCAGCCCAGCCTTTTCGAGATCGCTCAGCGCGCGCTGGTTTCCCGACGCGTAGCGGTCGAAGCGCGAATCGCCCGCGCGGATCGTTCGCACGTAGCTCGCAAGGGCCGCCGTGACGTCGTCGATCTTGAGCCCGGTGCGCCGTTCGATTTCAGCCTCGGTCATTCCGAGCTCTTTTGGATTGAGGATCGGTACCAACGCCTGCTCCTCTAGCGTCTTCGCGCGTCCGTCCCAGAAGAACGTCCTTCCGTAGCCGCGATTGACGATCGCCGGAGCGCTGCGGGTCCCCTCCGCGTCGCCGATCCCGACTGCAACTTTGTGACCGTCGGAAAACGCAGCTTCGGATCATGGCAGCTCGCGCACGCCAGCGTCCCATCGAGGGAGAGGCGCTTGTCGAAGAACAGCCTTCTCCCCAAAGCGATCTTCTGCGGCGTAAGCGGATTCGCATCCGGAATGGGCATGTAGAGATCCAGGCCGCGTGGCGGGCGAAGTACGAGAGAGAGAAGAAGCAGAGCTTTCATTTGAGTGCTGCGAGAGCATTGTCAAGGACCTAAACCTCCCGGACCGCCGCGGGACCATCCCCGTAGGCGATATACCGGCCATCAGGACTGATCGAAAATTGGTGGAACGGCCCGGTCCCCTCCAGTCCCGCAGGTTCGGGCCGGCCGCCGGCGGCCCGAATGCGCATTAATCGCCATTGCTGTGGCTGCCCTTGGGCCGAAGTGAGCGTGTTGAACAGGATGTATTGGCCGTCTTTGGTCCAGGTTTGAACGCCGGCCACACCATTGAGTTCGTCAATTGCCGTCGTATACAGCGCCTGGACGCCGGCTCCGTCGACTCCGACTCTATATAGTCCGGCTTTCTCGTGAGCGCGATTGCCGGGGTCTCGCTCGATGCTATTAAACGCCAACGACCGGCCATCCGGGCTCACAGCCAAGCGGAAAATCAGCCCATCCTTGCCGGGCAATGTAAAGACGGTCTTTTCCCGGCCGCTGGATAAGTCGTAAGTGACAATCTTCCCGGCCGGGCGATCGGATCGGTAAAGGGTCTTCTGATCGGGAGACAGAAAGATAGATTCTGGTTTGCCCGGACCCGTTATTAGCTTGGTGAGTTTCCCGTCAGCTCCATTCAGACGATACACGGAGAAAGAATTCTGATCGTCACGTGTCGGCACCAGCAAACTCTTTCCGTCCGCGAACCACTCCACCTGGACTATCGGCAAAACCTTCTCTGTGTACGTTCTCTCGGCGCTGTTTTCGAGCGTGCGAATCACCAGATCGTAGCCTCGACCATCGAGCCGTGCTCGCTGAAATGCGATCGACTTGCCGTCAGGGGACCAGGCCGGACTGCGATTAGATCCGACAAAGTTATCTGTCAATCGCGAGGAATCGCCGTGAACCCGCCCGTCTGGGTCGAGATTCGCCAGGAAGACGTCCTGGCCACCCTGGGTGTGTAAGTAGTAATACGATCCGGACCGGGTCAATCCGATCGGGTCCGTTCTTCCAATATCCGCTTTCAAGAGTGTGGCCACGCCCGCAGCGCGGCCCTTCTCGATTGGTACGGCCCAAACTCCGAAGGATCCGGATCGATTGCTTGTGAAGACCAATCGCCTGCCATCGGCGGACCAGAAGGGCGCTTCATTTACTCCGCTGCCGGAGACAACCTCCTCTTCCTTCGAGCCATCCGCGGTGAGGACGTAAACGCGGCTGTTCCTGGAACCTGAACGCTCCAGAGCGGAGTAAGCGATGAATCGTCCGTCGGGCGAGAGTTGTGCGCTGCGGGACGAATTAGGGCTTCGCCACTCCAGCGACTTAAGCACCTTTACGGAACCGTCCATCGCGGAAATCCAGGCAAGCTGCGCGGTCCGGTCTGTTTTCCAGATTGTCGCCAGGATGGACTTGCCGTCGCGCGACCATGCCGAGGCTCTGAAGTATCCGAACTCCGGGTTCGCAACCAGAACCCGCGGTTTTGCGCCGGGCTCATTCGGCATCACGCGGAGATCGGCCTTAAGGTCATTGGAAGTGTTGTGATACCACTGGAACGCAACTTGACGTAGATCTGGCGAGAGCACCGGCGAGCTCGCGTACGCCGCCTGCTCCCAGGCGCCGGATTTGGCCAGCAGGCGCCTGCTCTGATTCGTGCTTAGGTCGCGGATCATGAGGTCGCCGCTGGTCCAGTCGGTGGTCGCGAAATAGCGCCCGTCGGAAGTGATAGAGGCCTCTTCGTCGCCACTATCGGTCCACAGTTGGCGGGCGGTGATGGTCTGCGATTGCTGCGCCGATACGGGCCGAACTCCGTTGCCGACCATGATCAAACACAGCAGCATCGTCAGCGCGAAGGCGGGAACTTTCCACAGCGGTCTGGCCGGAGTCGGTTCCGGGACCACCTTCCTTCCCGCCCTCCATGCGTCGATCTCTCTCGGGTAGGCGTACACGCTGCTCCTAGTTTTGCGGCTGTGCCGGTGGACAGGAAGCCCCTCTTCCTTTTCCCACCTCCGGGCGGTGGTGGCGTCGCGCTGCAGGTATGCCCCGATCTCTTTCCAAGATTCAAGACGTGGTTCGTTGGCGTTCATGCTGCCCAGAATAGGCGAATAGCACGATTCAGACAACGTGCATTAGCGTGTATGTGATTGAAAACGACTCGCTCGCGCAAATGCGAGGAGTTATCGCGCCGCCAGCAAGGCCCGCAGGTGCCGAGCCCGCTCCGGCGACCGCAGTTGCCGCAGCGCCTTGGCTTCGATCTGCCGGATGCGTTCGCGCGTAACATCGAACTCCTGGCCGATCTCCTCGAGCGTATGCTCGCGCTCGCAGCCGATGCCGAAGCGCAGCCGGATCACCTTCTCCTCCTTGGGAGAAAGCGTCTTGAGGATGTTGGCGGTCTCGTCGCGGACGTTCGTGTCAATGACGGCGTCAACAGGTGACCCCACCCAGCGGTCTTCGATCAGATCGCCGAGGGCGGATTCTCCGTCGCGGCCGACAGGAGTTTCAAGCGACACGGGGTCGCGCGAGATGGTCTTCAACTTCTGGACCTTCTCCACAGGGATGTCCATGCGCCGGCTGATTTCGTCGTTCGAGGGCGCGCGGCCCATTTCCTTTTCGAGTTCGCGCGTGGCGCGTAGGAACTTATTCATACTCTCGTTCATGTGAACGGGAATACGAATGGTGCGCGACTGGTCGGCGATGGCGCGCGTAATGGCCTGCCGGATCCACCAGGTTGCGTAGGTCGAGAACTTGTAGCCGCGGCGGTATTCGAACTTGTCGGCGGCGCGCATTAGTCCGATGTTGCCTTCCTGGATCAAATCCAGTAAGTGCAGACCGCGGTTGACGTATTTCTTGGCGACGGAAACCACCAAGCGGAGGTTGGCCTCCACCAGGTCTTTCTTGGCTCGCTCGGCTTCGATTTCACCGTGGCGGATCACCATGAGCGTGTGCTTGAGATCCCCCAAGCTCGCCCCGGCAATTTCCTCGCGCTTGCGAATTTCACGCCGGATTTCCCGCGCTTTGCTCTGAGCGGTCTGGCTCGAACGTCCTTCCACCTTGCGCAGATCCGCTTCCAACCGCGAAAGCTCTTCCGCGACCTTTTCAATTTCTTTAGTGAATTCTTTCCACTGCGACAGGTAGTAAGGGAGATGCCGGATCGCCTGGGAAACCTGCACCCGGGCACGTTTCATCTTGCCGATCCATTTGCGGCGCAGCTTCTTGTTGCTCAGCGGAACCGAATCCAGCTTGTCCGATACTTGCACCAGTTTTTTGTGCAGGACACCCAGTTCGGCCAGATCGGCACGAACTTCATTGCGGCGCTTGTTGTAGGCCGGGCTCTCGTCTTCCAAGTCGCCCAAGTCCACAAACGTGTCCAGCTCCTCGGCCTCACGCTTGATCAGGTCGGCAATTTCTACCGCCCGCAGTTGGACCAAAGCGGAGCGGCTAATAGCCTTCTGCATCCGTAGCTTACCGCGTTCCATGCGGCGGGCAAGGTTAACTTCACCCTCGCGCGTCAGCAGTGGTACGGCACCCATTTCGCGTAGGTATACGCGAACAGGGTCGTCGGTATAAATCGATTCCTCGACGGCGGGGGCATGGGCGAAATCCTCGCCGTCATGCACTTCCTCAGGGTGAAAAAAGCCGCCTTCCTCATCAAAAGGAAGTCCGAGCGGCTCGTGACCCTCGCCTAGGAATTGATCTTCGAAATGATCCACGTGGTTCACCCGCGCCAAACTACAACACCCTGATTTCTAAAGACTTAGCTAGACCCAAAAGTAGCGTATGCAATTCCTGCCTTGGCGTCGGAGCCGCATACAGTATAACAGTCTTCCGAAATTAAGTTAAGCCTCTATTTCAAAAGATGCTTGAAATGACTTTTGGTTACAGCCTTGCCTAGACTGACTAGTACTCGGGAGGACTCATTTTCGGTCCTGCAACAGGTCCTTTATCTCCTCGAGGAAAGCTTCGGCATCTTGGAAATCCTTGTAGACTGATGCAAAGCGCACGTAAGCGATCTTATCCAGTTTCTTAAGACGCTCCATGACCAATTCGCCAATGGCCGCCGTCGAGACCTCGCGCTCCGGGTTCTCCGCCAATGACGACTCCGCGGCGTCCACCACCTCCGCCAGTTTTGCGATGGGGACGGGTCTCTTTTCACAAGCCCTCAAGAGTCCCTCCAGCACCTTTTGCCGGTCGAAGCGCTCCCGGCGTCCGTCCCTTTTCACCACCATGTAGGGAATCTCGTCGCTACGCTCGTAAGTGGTGAACCGCCGCAGGCACTTGAGGCACTCCCTGCGGCGCCGAATCAGATCACCCTCTTTACTTTCCCTGGAGTCGATCACCCGGTCCTGGCGATACCGGCAGAACGGGCAAGTCATAGTCCATAGCCTGACGAAGAGGAGTCTATGTTCCTTAAACTACGCCACTTGATCCCCTCATGGAAAGCCAACACCAAGCCCAGAGGGACAATCACTACGAATGTGATGATCCAAAGCACTAACGCGATTCCGCTGGCTGCTTCTAAACTGACACCGTACAGTTCGGTCAGCACCAGGACGGTCGCGATCTGCATGCCGCCACCCACGCCGGGTATCTGCAGAACGCTGCCAAATGCCACGAATCCCAGAGCTATGACTACATCTGTAATACGCATCCCGGCTGTCGCCGGAAAGGCCCGGAACACGCAGAAAAACGATCCGGCGACCACCAACCATTCGATGATGGTGTAAATCACCAGCAGCCACACGTAGGATTGCCGCTGCGTGGATTGCATCCCTTCTTCGAAGGCGCCGAGGAATTTGGAAACCCGCTCGTGGAGGGAATCGGGGAGGAAAGAGAGAGCCTCCATCAACCGGGTCCGGACACTTCCGCGAAAGTAGCGAAGCCCCAGCAGCAATGCCAGCGACAATGCACCGGTGATTCCAGCCAACACGCCCGCCGCCTGGAGAGCGGACTGGATGTGCGGCCCCGGCTGGATCCCGCTGCGGGATACTTGCGTCAAGGCGATGCCGAAGATCAGCAGGACCATTAGCAAGTCTAGGATCCGTTCCACCAGCCAGGCAGCCACTTGGCTGGAGAACGATACGCCCTCTTTGCGGGCAATGAGATATGGGCGAACCGGCTCGCCTGCACGGCCAAACAGCACCACTGCCGTGAACCCGATACAGGTGGCCACCACCAAGCCCCACAGGCGGACTCCTTTGGTCAGCGGCCGGAGCATGATCTCCCAACGCAGCGCGCGGCCGACGTATGTGGCCAGGATCAGCGCCATCGCCAACGACAGCCAAGTCCAGTCGACATTGCTGAACACCGCAACGAATTTCGCCCATACGAAACCCGACCGGCGCCAGCGGTAGACCACGAACAGGACGCTGGCGAGAATCGCGAGAACTCCCAATCCGGCGGCCACGTGTTGCTTTTTCAATCGCTTACAGCTGCTCCCTTCGGACATCCAGGGCTCAACGCTCCACCACGTTAGGCCCCGCTTGCAGATAGAATGTAGAGCGAACTTTCCCTACGGGGATTTCGTTCTCATATGTGTAACACCATAAACGGGTACCATACCCAGGAACATATCGAGATACAAGGGTTCGTTCGCACTACGCAACGCCATGGCGGCAATCGCTACAGTCCGACAGGTTACCACGCCCAGCCGCTTGGCCGCCGGAGAGGGCTCGCTGTGGAAACAGATATCGAGCCGGATTTCCGGGAGTCAGATTTCCAAGCCTCGTGAGATCCTGGGACGGCTTTTGGACGCAGACACTCAACTCGTCGAGCGGTGCCTGGGAGGCGAGGAGGCCGCCTGGGAGGATCTGGTCAAGGTCCACACTCGGCGTGTGTACTCGATCTGTTACCGGTTTACTGGCTCGGATCATGAGGCTCAGGATCTCACCCAGGACGTCTTCCTGCGCGTGTTCCGGTCGCTACAGAGTTTTCGCGCTGGCGAAGGTTCCTTTTCCATATGGCTTTCGCGGCTGGCTCGTAATCTCTTGATCGACCATTACCGCCGTACCAAGCTGGAGCGGGCCAGCAGCTCCATTGAAGAACAGCTGCCCATGCTGGAAGAGAAAACAGCTTCGATGGGCCGCACGGAAGGTTTGTTGGCTGGCCGGGAAGCTAGCGAAGTCCTCCAGGCCGCGCTGCAGAAGCTCTCTCCGGACTTGCGCGAAACCGTGATCCTGCGCGATCTTGAAGAGCTGGAATACAGAGAAATCGCTCAGGTGTTGAATGTGCCGGAAGGCACAGTGAAGTCGAGATTGAATCGGGGCCGCGCCGAACTGGGGCGGATCCTGCACAAGCATAAAGGATCGTTGTGAACTGCGCGGATGTAGAAATCCAGCTTGCTGACTACGTGGACCGAACGTTGCGCGGTGACGCGGCGTCCGCCCTCGAAGCCCATCTGGCGGATTGCGCAGCTTGCGCGGAACTGGCTCGCGATTCCGCCGGAGCGGTCGCGTTCATGGAACGCGCCGCGGTGGTCGAAGCTCCTCCCGAACTGGTCACCCGCATCCTCTACGAGATTACCGCCGGACCCAGCCACGCCGTCATCAAGCCTTCCTGGGTCCGCCGCCTGTTCGGCCGCTGGCTTGAGCCTATACTGCAACCACGATTCGCCATGGGCATGGCGATGACGGTATTATCCTTCGCCATGATCGGCCAGTTTACGCATGTGCGCCAGCTAACTCCGGCGGATCTGGATCCAGTGAAAGTCTGGACCGCGGCGGAGGATCGGGTGGTCCGCTGGTACAACCGCGGCGTGAAGTATTACGACAGCCTGCGGGTGGTTTACGAAATCCAGACCAGGCTCAAGGAATGGGCCGACGAGCAACCGGGTACATCCCCAGCACCGCCAGCCACCAATCCCGCAGGAGAAACGAAATGAATCCGGAAGCTCCTCCTTCCATACCACCCGAAACTCCGATTGTCGGCTATTGCCGGGCTTGCGGAAAGGCGCTGGATTCGTCCAACGTCCATAGCGCGCACGGGACCATCTACTGCGCCGAGCACGTTCCCGCGGAGCCGCCACCAGTCTCCGATTCTCCGTATGCGAGCCCTTATACGGCCAGCACACCACCTCCTCCCGTGCCCCGCCCCGACGTATCTCCCGGAGTCGCCTTTGTTCTGGGACTGATTCCAGGAGTGGGTGCTATCTATAACGGCCAATACGCCAAAGGACTGATCCATGTTTTTATCCTGGGCATGCTGTTCACGATTGTTAGTAGTAACGATGTAGGCGGATTTGAACCGCTGTTTGGAGTTCTCATCCCCGCCTTCTGGGCATACATGGCTTTTGAGGCTTATCACACTGCCAAACTCCGCCAGATGGGGCAACCCGTGGACGAATTCTCGAGCCTGGTGCCGGGCCACGGCGGATCGCGTTTCCCCGTTGCGCCCATCCTGCTAATCGCTTTGGGCGTGGTGTTCCTTCTGAACAACCTGGAAATCTTCGAGCTTCGCCGCATGCTCCGGTTCTGGCCGGTGATGCTGATCGCGCTCGGTCTTTACATGTTGTACCTCCGGATGAACGGAACCTCTTCAAAGGTGAATCATGACGGGCGGTAGCCTCCTCCAGGCGATTCGAGGCCCGGTGCTGTTGGTCGCCCTAGGGCTGCTGATGACCGCTGATCAACTGGATCGCATGAGCTTTTCGCGCACTTGGCCCGTGTTGTTGATCCTATTCGGTCTATTCAAGCTGGCCGAGCATCTAGGACCGAAAGACCCTCGACCACCCGACCTGAATCAGAATAACCAGGGAGCCAGAAACGTATGAGACGAGCTTCCCTGGTTGCACCCCTACTGCTGATCGGCATTGGAATCCTGTTCCTGGCTCGCAACGTTTTTCCCGAAATGCAGCTCCTGGATTATCTGGCCAAGTACTGGCCACTGCTTCTGGTCGTGTGGGGCGGACTGCGACTGCTCGAGATCTTGTTCTGGGCCGCCACCGGTCGTCCTCTCCCGCCCTTCGGCATTGGCAGCGGCGAGTGGGTGCTGGTGATTTTCCTGTGCTTTCTCGGCGTAAGTCTTCATGCGGTGCGCGGATTCTCCGACTGGCTGCCGGGCAGCCGGATCGAACTGGGCGGCCTGGATATTTTCGGCGAGAGTTACGACTATCCGCTTTCCGCCGAGAGACCCGCGACCAAGGCCCCACGTGTAATCATTGAGAGCTTTCGCGGCAACGCGCGCATTACCGGTGCGGACGTCGAGACCGTGAAGATAACCGGGCATTCCACGATTCGCAGTCTGGACCAGGCGTCCGCGGATCGAGCCAATCAACAAGCGCCGCTTGTACTGGACGGGGAGCCGGGCGAAATCCATATTCGCACTTTGCAGAACCGGGTTTCCGGCAGCAACCGCCGCATCTCGGCCGACCTGGAGATCGTGGTTCCCAAAGGAGCGACCATCGAGGCGCATGGCCGCTCCGGCGATTTCGACATCAGTGGCGTCAACGGAGCAATCGACGTCAACTCCGATAATGCCAGCGTGCGCCTGGAAGATATCGGTGGCGACGTGGTGGTGGAGACCCGCGGCAGCGACATCCTGCGCGCGGTTAAGGTCAAAGGGTCGGTGGAACTGAAGGGGCGGGGTTCCGACATCGACCTCCAGGACATCGCCGGAACAGTTACGATCAACGGCTCATATACCGGAAACTCGCAGCTTCACAATCTCGCTAAGACGGTGCGGATCGTGACGCCGTATACCGAGTTTTCCGCTGAAAAATTGACCGACATGCGAGTCACTCTAGGTAATCTGAATGCGTCGGATCTCACAGGTCCGGTGCGGATGACATCGTCGCGGTCGTGGGACGTGAGCCTCACGAATTTCACCAATTCTATCGACATCAATCTCAGCGGAGGCGATGTGGATTTGCGGCCGGGCCTGCTGCCCCTAGCCAAGATGGATGTCCGCAGCCGGTCCGGGCACATCGAGCTAGCACTTCCCCCGTCCGCTAAATTCGATCTGACCGCGACCAGCTCGCGCGGTTCCGTGGATAACGAATTCGGCGCACCATTGAAGCTGGAGCCGACCGGCCGCCGCGGCGCAACATTGCGTGGATCGAACGGTGGGCCCTCGGTGAATATTTCTACCGACAGCGGCCAGATACTAGTGCGGTCGGCATCGGCTGCCGACGCAGTGCCGACTGCACCCAACGTTCCCCAGCCCGCTAGGCCTCCGCAGCCGGTGGAACAGTAGACTTACGGCACCAGCAGAATCCGCACGTCCATCACATTGGTTCCCGTCGGGCCCGTCTTGACCAACGCGTCGAGGCGCTCAAAGAAATGGTAAGAGTCGTTATCGTCCAGGAATGGGCGCGCGTCGGTCAGCCGCGTGCGTTCATCGGCGATGGCTCCCGCCGCGTCCGTGGGACCATCCAAGCCATCGGTGCCCGCGCTGAAAATTGTTACCGGGCCGCAACCTTCCAGCGCGATGGCTGCTGCCAGAACAAATTCCTGATTCCGTCCGCCGAGGCCCTTCCCTCGCACGGTTACAGTTGTCTCACCGCCGGAGAGCAAACACGCGGGTCGACGCAGTGGCCTCCCGGCTGTCAGGACTTCCTTAACGATAGCTGCGTGCATCCGTGCGATCTCGCGCGTTTCTCCGTCTATCGAGCTTGAAAGCACCAGCGTCCGATACCCGAGTTCCTTGGCCTTCGCAGCCGCCGCGTCCATCGCCAGCCGATTGCTGCCGACGATCAGATTCTGCGCCTCCGTAACCTTAGGCGTTTCGAGGAGAGCACCGGAGGGCACAGAAACGTCAAACTTTCGCAGAACGGATTCCGCTTGCTCCACAGTGGACGGATCTCCTACCGTTGGTCCTGATCCAATCACATCGAGATCGTCCCCAATCACATCAGAGAGAATGAGGCCGAGCACACATGCCGGTGATGCCGTTGCGGCGAGTTGTCCGCCCTTGATCAAGCTCAAATGCTTGCGGACCGTGTTGAGCTCCTGGATCGGCGCCCCCGCATTGAGCAGTTTGCGCGTGATCTCCTGCTTCCCGGCCAGGGTCAGCGGCGGAGACGGCGCCGGCATCAATGCGGACGCTCCGCCCGAGATTACGCAGATCAGCAGATCCCGAGGCCCGGCATCGCGGGCGATTTCGAGAATCCGCTGCACTCCCTGCTCACCGCGGTCATCCGGAATCGGATGTCCGGCCGAGTTTAACTCGATACGCCGAAGCTTGGACGCCGTTCCGTCCGGAACATTGACGACACCACCCCGGATACGGCGCCCGAGAAGGTGTTCCACCGCGCGAGCCATTGCCGCGCTGGCTTTCCCCGCTCCGATCACATGGATGCGATCGAAGTCAGCCATCCGGTAGCGGCGGCGGCCGGCGATCAGCGTTCGCCCGTCGAACTTCAGATGGCGCAGAACGGCCGCATAGGGGTCAGCCGCCTGAAGCGCCGAACGGAAAATCTGGAGAGCATGTTTGCGCACTTGTCAGAACGGTTCTTAGAATAGGGGCAACTTCAGGATTTTTGCGGTCGTCACGGAAGCGTCGTCGTTATCGACCGTGATGCAATAGTCTGCACGTTCGTAATGCACCCGGCGCAAGGCGAACAGTTCTTGCAGCTTTTCCGGGTCGCGCGCCAGCGGACGATGTCCGTAACCCGCCAGACGCCGCTCGACCGTGGAAAATGGGCAATCCAGCCACACGCTGACGCCGTTGTTCGAGACGATCTCGAAATTCGCGTCGCTCAAGAATGCCCCACCGCCCAGCGCGATCACGCATGGCCTCCCGCACTCGATGGAGCGGACGCGTTCCTGTAGTGCGGCCGTTTCTGCGCGCCGGAACTCGGCTTCCCCATGGGTATCAAAAATCTGGCTGATGGACATGCCCTCGCGCTTCTCGATGTCTTCATCCAGATCGGCGAATCCCCAGCCAAGCTCTTCGGCCAGCGCGCGGCCGACAGTCGATTTTCCGCTCCCCATGAAACCCACCAAAAAAATCCCCGGCGTTCGCTTGAGCTTAAGAAGCATGCAGTGCAATCGGAAACGCCATAATAGTAACATGCAGGACGGCTTACTGCCGCTGTTTCCGCTTCAGGTCGTATTGCTTCCGGGATCGCAGCTTCCACTCCATATCTTCGAGGACCGCTACAAGGAAATGATCGGCGAGGTGCTGCGCGACAAACTCGAGTTCGGAGTTGTTCTGGCCAACGAAAAGGGCATCGTTAATACGGGATGTAGCGCCACAGTGGATCGTCTTCTGCGCGAATATCCCGACGGCCGGCTGGATATTCTGACTCGCGGGCAGCGGCGCTTCGAGATATTGCTGCTCAACGAGGAACGCTCTTTTCTGCGCGGCGCCGTCGAATTCTTCGACGATGACGAGCCGGATCCGTCCCAACCCCTGGATGCAGATTTGTTGCGGAACGTGATCGCATTCAGCCAGCTGCCCCTGGATCCTGAAGTCAGCGATCCTCGTTTGAGTTTCCGCCTGGCGCAGGATGTGTCCGACCTGGGATTTCGCCAGACGCTCCTCACCATGCGAAGCGAAGCGGAAAGAATGCGCTGCATCGCCGACTTCCTGCCAGGATATGTCCAGCGCCGGAAGAGTATTCAGCACACCAAGGATGTCGCCGGGAGCAACGGGCACGGCCATCCCAAACCCGAATGAGTGTCCTTATCTTCGACGCGGACGACACGCTGTGGGAAAACAACATCTATTTCGAGAGCGCGTTCGACGACTTCGTCGAGTTTCTGGCACATTCCTCGCTGACGGCGCCGCAAGTCCGCGACGTGCTCAATGAAATCGAGCTGGTAAACTCCAAGATTCACGGCTATGGATCGCGGAATTTCGGGCGGAATCTGCAGCAGGCGTACCAACATCTGGCGGAGCGCGAAATCCGGCCCGACGATCTGGAGCATGTCATGTCGCTGGCGGAGCGGATTCTGGGGCAGCCCATCGAATTGATCGAAGGCGTGGAAGAGACACTCGAAGAGTTAAGCGAGCGGCACCAGCTGGCGCTGTTCACCAAAGGCCATCCCGACGAGCAGCGCATGAAGGTCGACCGTTCCGGGCTGGGCCGTCATTTCTCCTACACCGGGATCGTGAAGGAAAAAGATTCGCCCGCGTACTTGCGTCTGATTGAGGAGAATCGATTCCCCGTAGAGCATTCCTGGATGATCGGCAATTCGCCCAAGTCTGACATCAATCCGGCGCTCGAGGCGGGTTTGGGAGCCGTGCTGGTGCCGCACGCACGTACCTGGGTGCTGGAGCATCAAGAACTGCGTGCCCCTGCCGGCGCTCGATTTCTGCGAATCGAGCGGTTTACGGATCTTAAAAACCACTTCTAGGCAAGCACGATAGTCTGCTGCCGGGGCTTGCCTGACATTCGTGAAAACTCCAGCGCCATGGATGATTGTTCCGCTTCCACTACGAGTCGCTCGCACGGCCCGAAGAAAGCGTCGGCTTCTTCCGGCGGCATAGCCGGCACCATGGCACGAAGCACGCGCGGGTCCCAAAAGCGAAAAGTCATCGCCGCGCCAGAAGCCGTTTGCACGTTTACAAAGCTCGTGAAGTGCGCACGTACGGTTTCGAGACCAGCCTTGGATGTTCCATAGAATCCCCAGCCGCGGCCCCATCCGTCCTTGATCAGCACGTGCACCAGGCGCGAATTGGCCGGCAGGGCGACGACGAACGCAGCCGCGCCCTTGGAGGATTCGAGAGGAGTGTACAGCTCGCCCGCGGCGTCCAGAAACGCGGGAATGCGCGAGTCGCGGGAGGCATCCACTACCGCGAATACTTCCTCGCCCGGCGAGTAAAGCGCGTCCAACAAGGCAGCTTCAGCAGGGGAGAAACCGCCTGCCTGCGAAGCTGGCTCGCTTGTGACCTTGGTTGTGGCCGCGAACGGACTAGACGTGGTTACCGGTCTCATCCCGACCGCGGTGATCGAAGGGAGCAGGTCGACGTGGATGACAAAGGTGGACCCGCCAGCCACCACTGAATCGCCGTCCTGAACCACCAGTTCCGTAACGCGCGAACCGTTGACGAAGGTTCCGTTACTGGAGCCGAGATCGCGAATGCGGCACTGCGCTCCATCGAATTCCACCGCAAAGTGCAGACCTGACAGATAGCCATCTTCGAAGATAGGATAGTCGGATTTGCCCGTGCGTCCGATCCGCACGATGTTGCCGCCGCGCACTTCGATTCGCCTGCCTAAAACCGGTCCGGAAACCGCCTCCAGGATGACGACCATTCAATGGTTATACCTTATCTCGCCACATCAGCTCAGCATCGGAACGCCGAACGTAGTTGGCATCGATCTCGGCGGGATCCTGCGCCAGTCCCGCTTGGAATCGTCGCGCGGCGATTCTCGCAATGGCTCCCGCGAGCAGTTTCGGCGCGTCCTCGATCACTTCCGTTCCTGCTGGCAGCGTCCGCAGCCAGTCGTCGAGTTTCATGACGACCTCGGGGGCAGCCAAGCCTAGCTCCGCATCGTAGACAGCACCGAAAATATCGCCGCGCCGCGCGTCAATCACCGGAGCGCGCAAAGCGCGAGTGCCGAAGGACGCGATGGCTTGCAGGTTCGAAACTGCGACCACTTTGCGGCCGGTCGCCTCAGCCAGACCCTTGGCGGCCGTCAGCCCCACGCGCACTCCGGTAAACGATCCGGGACCCGCGGCGGCGGCAAAACCTTCGACATCGGTGATTTTGAGATTGTGCCTAGCCAGCAGACGCTCGATTTCGGGAAACATGACGTGCGCGAAGCCATCCGGCGAATGCATCGCGACTTCTTCAAGAACGCGATCGCCTTCCGCGCCCGCCAAGAACAATGCCAGGCTGCCGAATTCGCTGGTGGTATCGATCGCCAACAGGAGACCGGTCACGGGCCCAACCGGTACACTTTATCGATTACGTACGCCTTGCCGTTCGCATTCAAGATCGACACGCGCAGGCTCAACGTGCCGGGCAGTTTGTGGACAATCGATGCGGGGATGCGCAGCGTCCCTTCGCGGCCGGTTCCGGCCACGCGGAAGCCTTCGCCATCGAGCACCACTTCGGCCGTCCATTCGACCAGCAGGTCTCGGGTGGCTCGCGTCGGACGCACGATCTTCAACGAGTAACGCGGCGCGATCGCCATCGAAATGTCCCCGTCTGGCAACGCCACCTCGAACGGCATCTTTTGCGGATTGGTCTCGACCTCCTGAAGCCGAATCGGAATCTCCCGGGAGTCGAACTTGTAAGACTTCAACATTCCCTCTTTGTGACCCTCGCGCGACACCTGCAACACCCAGTCGTGCGATTTATCCGGAGGCTCGCCGGTGAAATGTTTGCCCTTGTAATTCTTCGCTTTGATCCGCTCACCCGTCGCCGGATTAATCCATGCCACGTCGTAGCCATGATCTTCCACCGTTAGCTCCACCGGCCCGGGCTTCTCGACGTAGACGATGTACTCGACGTCTTCAAGCGCTACCGCCCTTCCGCCGTCGACATCGAAATAGGGCTCCAGCTCCCAGTAGCGATTCCCCGACATAAAATCGAACCAGGCCGTCATGTATTTGCCCGAGCCGGACGCCGGATACTGGCCGTTCATGGTGGCATTCCACAAATCGCGTTCCGACTGGATTCCCGTGTTCACCGCGGGCATCGCGTAGAACTGGTGTTCCACCGCGCCTACATTGGGATCCGGGGTGCCGTAACTCAGAAAGCTCATCCATTTCTCATCAGGGCGGTCTCCTTGGAGCGACGCAGAAGTAACTTCGGCCATGGACGTCCGCGGATGATTATAAGGATCGAGCTTGGCGAGCAGCGTCCCCGCGTCTTTCAAGATCGCCTTCCCGTTAGGTACGTTCTCGAAAGCGGGCACTCCCATCCAGGTAATATTTAACGCCGCGAAGCGAGCGGCGATGTCGGTCATGTACCGTTCCCGCTCCAGGCGATCCGCGGGAATGTTCTGCAGTACCACGTCGGCGACCACGCCTTGTGTGTTGATGGCCCGGATGCGTTCCGCTGCCTCGCCTAAGTCGGCATCCTTGGCGATGGTCACCCGCAAGTGCGTAAACTTCTCGACGACTTTCTGCTCCACGATGCGGTCAAAATCAGCGCGCGGGATCTTGGTGAAATCGTCAATCGCCGTCGCCATCCATAAATGCTGTTTGTTGGTTCCTTCGTAGGCGAAGTGATGAACGTTCGCCACTTTGACAAATCCGGGCGAGTCCGATGGCGTAGCCATGGCCTTCCCGAGCTGACCATCCAGACGCTTCAGGTTGCTGGTCAGCCGATACGCCCATTCGCCGGGCTCCGTGGGTGCGAACCGCAGGACATATTTACGACCGCCCTCCCTGAAGGCCGGAATCAGGAGCGTGCGCTTGGCGGAGCGAAACTCGCCGTGTAATTGGACCGAGGCAGGGTTTTCACCGGCATCGAGGTCGAAGGCCAGGTCGCACGCGCTCCAGGCTGGGACGGTGCAGGTCGGCATCTGAGCCCACGCCGGCAACGCCAGGACAACCACCCACCGCAGCAGACCCATTCTAATCCCCACTATATCGCGCTACAATTTCCTTCATGAAAACTGCCACCCTAGCCCTGTTCTGCGCGGCCGGGGCGCTCGCATTCGGCCAGAGCGTTCCCGAAATCCCATTTGACTCGAACCCGGATTTCTTCAAACTGCCCGAAGATCTGCACTTTGGCGAAGCTGCCGGCGTCGCGGTAAATTCGCAGGGTCAGGTCTACGTGTTCTCGCGTGGCAACACCACGGGACCCGCCTACGGCGCCACCGCCTCGCAGGTCCTGCAGTTCGATAAAAACGGCAAGTTCATGCGCGAGATCGGCCATAACTTGTACGCCTGGTCCTTCGCGCACACCGTACGTGTCGACCGGCAGGACAACCTCTGGGCTGTCGACAAAGGCTCGGACATGATCATCAAGTTCAATCCGCAGGGACGCGTCATGATGGTGTTCGGCCGCAAGTCCGAAGCCTCCGATGAAAACGCCAAGCCGCTGGAGCATCCGAATCCGCCACGTCCGGCGCAGGACGGCCGGTTCCGTCAGCCTACTGACGTCACCTGGGACCCCGAAGGCAACATCTTCATCAGCGACGGCTACATTAATTCGCGCGTCGCCAAGCTAGACAAAAATGGCGACTGGATCAAGTCCTGGGGCGGTCCGGTGATGAATCGCGCGATGCCGGCTCCGGGTGAGTTCAACACGCCTCACAGTATCGCTGCCGACGCGCAAGGCAACATCTATATAGCCGACCGAGGCAACCGCCGCATCCAGGTCTACGATCACGATGGCAACTTCAAGAAGATCATCACTATCAACGTGCCGGTCGCGCCGGGTGCGAAATCCTGGTTCAGCAATGCCGGCACTCCTCAGGAAGTGGCGACCGCCGGCGCGCCCTGGGCCATCTGCATTACGCCCGGGCCTGGAACGCAATATCTATATAGTGCAGACGCCTATCCGGGCCGCGTATACAAACTCTCGCTGGACGGGAAAGTGCTGGGATGGCTCGGGAGATCCGGCCGCCAGCCCAAGGAGTTCGGTTGGATTCACGAGATGGCGTGTCCCTCGGAAAACGAGCTGTACGTCGCCGAGATCCTGAACTGGCGGATACAGAAACTCACGCTCAAACCGGGTAAGTAAACACCCCGATCTCATGAGACTCGCGGTCTTATGCGCCGTCGTCGCCGCTCTGGCGGCCGCCCAGGATGGTGCGACCGTCGAAGGCGTGGTGGTGAATAAAGCCACCGGCGCGGGTATCGGCGGCGCGACCGTGCGATTCTTGGCATATTTCCCCAGCCAAGCATCTGGCATACCCACCCAGCCAGGCAGCAGCACATTGGCAGTTGTCTTTAAGACCGATCGCTACGAGACCATCGCCGATGAGAGTGGCGCATTTCGGATCACGGGAGTAAAGCCGGGCGACTATAGCGCTTCCGTTGAGAAGAGCGGATACTTTTCCGTCGATACCGAGTTGTTCGTGCCTTTGCTCGGTGGGCGGGCGAAGTACCACATTAACGCGGGCGGAGATCCTCTCCGTGTGCGGTTGGAGTTGAATCCGCCAGCGTCGATCCGCGGCCGCGTACTTGGTGGGGATGGAAACCCGGCGCAAGCTTCAGTCGACCTGGGTAAGGGCAGAACCGTCAATACCGACGCGGAAGGTTCTTTCGTTTTCGAGAATCTCGAGTCCGGTCCGTACACGCTGCTGGCCCGGCCGAAAATGGTCGAACGGGTCGCGAAGGACGAGGGAAGCCGCACGGAGGTAGTGCCTACCTACTATCCGTCGGTGGTGGAACCAGCTCAGGCCGAATCAATTGTCGTTCGTCCTGGCGCGGAGCTGAGCGGTTATGAGATCCGCCTGCAGTCGGTGCCGGTCTATCGTGTACGCGGCGTGGTGCTGAACCCTGATGGCCAGCCCGCTGCCAAAGCCGTCGTCGAGCTGCAGGCCAGAACCGCGGGCGGAAATCGTGACCAGTTTTTCTTCCTTAGCGGTAGCTCTTCCCGGCAGTCCTTTTCCCTCCGGACGGGCCAAGTCGGATTGCCCGAACCGTAGGAGCCTTTCGTAACAGGCAACGACGGCGCGTTCGAGTTCGCTTCCGTTCGAGCCGGAGATTGGACCATTCGAGCAGAAGGAGATCCAGTTTGGGATTCGGCACGCCAAACGGACGTTTCTGACGTCGGCAGCTACGCATTCAGTCTAGGGCGTGGCGATCCGGACGATCTCAAGATCCAGTTAGCAACACCCTTTCGTCTTTCCGGCGTCGCCGTCCTCAGCGATGGCTCGTCCGCGCCCAGCGTGCAAGTAGCTGTGAGCTTATATTCTGAAACTGGCCGTTCCGGCGGTGGCAGCATGACCGACCAGGGCGGCGTTTTTCGACTTGACGTCATTCCAGGAGCTCACGAAATCCGTGCTGATGTTCTGCGTGGTAACTACTACGCCGACTCGATACTGCTCGGTTCGACCGAAGTTACGACGCAAAAGGTGGAACTAACACCGGCGTCTCCCCCGATAAAGATCATCCTGAAGGTCGCGGGCTCCATTCGCGGAACGGTCGAAGATGCGGATGCCGGCACCGTCGTATTATTTCCGCAAGGCGTTACAGGCATCGCATACTCGGCTTCAAGTGATGCCGGTGGAGCTTTCGTAATCAACGGGGTTCCACCCGGCGACTACTACGCGATTGCGTTGGATCACTTCGATCCACGAACCATGGCCGACACCGTCCGTTTACGGAGCCTGATGCCGATGGCAACCAGCGTCAAAGTGGAACAAGGCTCTGCTGTTTCCGTGCGCTTGAAAGTGAATCACGCCGCAGATTAGCAGCGCCGATTGTCGGTCACAACCTTAGGCCAGGGAGGCACGGCTCATCTAATGCCAGATCGACGCCGGCAAACCAAGCTTTGGGAAAGACTATTCAGGCCTGTCTTTTGACTAAAACTCTAGTTGATTCTCGGGGCTCTCGTCAGGTTTGTAACACCGCGTTTAGCGATCCTTGACGGTAGCCTTCCAGATCCAGCGTCACGTAGTGGAAGCCCAGGGGCTTGAAAATCGCGGTAAACGCACGCGCCATTTCCGGTGCTAACGCCCGTTCCATCTCTTCCGGCGCGATCTCGATCCGCACCAGATCGCTGTGAAACCGCACCCGGAACTGGCGAAAGCCCAGCGCCTTGATCGCTTCTTCGCCGCGCTCCACGGTTTTGACGTTCTCGATGGTGACCGGCGTCCCATACGGGATACGCGAGCTGAGACACGCCGAGGCGGGCCGATCCCATGTTTTGAGTCCCGCCCGTTGCGATAACTCGCGAATCTCGGCTTTGGTCAGACCGGCTTCAACCAGCGGAGCTTTTACATGGTGCAGCTTCGCGGCGCCTTGACCTGGCCGATAATCGCCCAGATCGTCGACATTCACGCCGTAAATCACATGCGCGATTCCCCGCTCGCGAGCCACTTCATCGAGCCTCGCGAACAGTTCGTCCTTACAGTGAAAACAACGGTCGGGACCGTTTTTGACGTAATCCGGATTGTCGAACTCGCGCGTCTCGATGTATTCGTGCCGGAATCCCTGCTCGCGCGCGAAGTCCTCGGCATCGCGCTTGTGCGATTCGGGAAACGATGCGGAATCAGCGGTGATCGCGACCGCTCGGTGACCCAGGGCCTGGTGCGCCGCCCACGCCAGATATGCCGAATCGGCGCCGCCGGAATAGGCTACGATGACGCTGCCCAGATCGCGCAGCGAAGCAAATAACGCGTCCTGCTTCATTACCTTGAGTATACCGGGTGGTGGTCCGGAGCCATCACAATACGTTGCAGCTCACTCCGATCAAGCCAGATCACGGAACATGCTTCGCACGTGTCTATATTGACGTTCCCAGGACCGCCGTATGGATGCCCGATCATCGTGTTGCCGCACATTGGGCACTCCAACTTACGATCCGCATCGGAGTTATCACGCGGCTGGACATCCGATCCCGTCGGCTGCGACAGGGCTCGAAGAAATTCCACCAGCGGCAGAAATCTGTCGATCGAAATCAGTAGGCCGCGGCATTTCGTGCAATACAGCACCGCCTTGCCCTGAATGGTCCCGTCCGACAGCAGCGCTTGGCAGGCGGGACAGACGTTGGTGCTCTCCGCGCTGACCTCGACGCCATCTTGGTTTTGAATCTCGGTCATGCCGACTATATCGGCTTTTCAGGCGTTTACTGCAGCGGTAAATCGCTCTGCCCGTTCCCGCCGCCCTCCGGAGCATCGGGAATCAGACTGGCTGCGGCCACCTGATCGCCTTGATCGACGTTCACCAGCCGCACGCCCTGCGTCGAACGTCCCGCCTGCCGGATCTCGCTCGAATCGATGCGAATGATCTGGCCCTGCTTGGTGATAATCATCAGCTCGGAGTCTTCCTTCACCGAGAGAATCCCCACCACTTTCCCGATGCGCGGGGTGGTCTTCATGTTGATGACGCCCTTGCGCCCACGAGCCGTCAGCCGGTAATCCGTCAATGGCGTGCGCTTGCCGTAGCCGTTCTCTGAGATGGACAGGATCAAGCCTTCTTTGCCGATGACTTCCGCACCGACCAGATAATCGCCCTCTTCGAGATCCATGCCGCGAACGCCGCGCGCCGGCCGTCCCATCGCACGGACATCTTCTTCGTTGAAGCGGCAAGCCATGCCCTCATGCGATCCCAGGAAAATGTAATCCGAACCGGTGGTCAGCCGCGCAGCGAGTAGTTCGTCACCTTCATCCAAGCCCAGCGCGATGATGCCACGAGCCATGGGATTGTCGAACTCCGTCAGCTCGCACTTCTTGATGACGCCGTGCTTGGTCACCATCACGATGTACTTACCGGCCACGAATTCCTTCACCGGCAGGAACGCGGTCACCACCTCCTCCGGCTGCAAATTCATCAGGCCCGAAGCGTGCTTGCCCTTGCCCGTGGTCCCAGCGTCCGGGATGTTATAAATCTTCAGCCAGAACACGCGACCCTTGTTGGTGAAGATCAGCAAATACGCGTGCGTCGACGCAATGATCAGATGCTCCACTACATCTTCGGCGCGTGTTCCCATGCCGATGCGCCCCTTGCCACCACGCGTCTGCCGGCGGTAGGTATCGACCGCGGTGCGCTTGAGATATCCGCCACGCGAGACAGTTACCGCGACGTCCTCCACCTGGACCAGATCCTCGAGCGTAATCTCGCCCGTATCCTCGACGATCTGCGTCTTGCGCGCGTCGCCGTACTCTTTCAGGACTTCCTTCAGCTCGCCGACCACCACGCCCCGCAGAACTTTCTCGGAGCCCAGAATCTCCATGTACTCGGCGATCCGCTTCTGAATATCGGCCAGCTCGTCCAGAATCTTCTGCTGCTCCATACCGGTCAGGCGCTGGAGTTGCAATTCGATGATGGCCTGGGCCTGCCGCTCAGTGAAACGAGGTCCACGCGGATCGGCATCGACAAGCTTGGCGTACTCTTTCGCCTCAGCCGGCGTGATGAATGCCATCAGCGCTTCGCGCGCGTCTTTGGGATTCTTCGCGGCGCGGATCAAGGCGATCACCTGATCCAGATTGTTTAGAGCCCGCTGGAAGCCGAGCAAGATGTGCTCGCGCTCGCGCGCCTTGCGCATCAGGTAATCGGTCCGCCGCCGGACCACATCCAGACGATGATCGATGAAGCGCTTCAGCGCATCCAGCAATCCCATCTCGCGCGGCTGCCCGTTGACGATCGCCAGCAGGATCACGCCGAACGTGATCTGCATCTGCGTAAGCTTGTAAAGATTGTTGAGGATGACTTCGGCCTGCTCGCCGCGCTTCAGTTCGAAGACGATGCGCATGCCGTCGCGGTCGCTCTCATCGCGGATCTCGGAGATCCCTTCGAGCCGCTTTTCGTTAACGAGTCCCGCCGCGTTTTCGATGAGGCGGGCCTTGTTGACCTGGTAAGGCAGTTCCTGGACGATGATGGCCTGGCGATCCTTCCCCATGTCTTCGGTCTTCGCCAGCGCGCGCAGCTTGATGGTCCCACGGCCATTCGCGAAGTAGTCGTGGATTCCCTGCCGGCCCAGAATGATGCCACCGGTCGGAAAATCGGGACCTGTCACCAGTTCGGCGATCTTGGGCAAACCGATTCCCGGATTCTGAACCAGTGCGATACACGCGTTGACGATCTCGGTGATATTGTGCGGCGGGATCTTGCTGGCCATGCCCACCGCGATGCCTTCGCTGCCGTTGATCAGCAGATTCGGAACGCGCGTCGGAAGCACTTCCGGCTCGATTTCCTGCTCGTCGTAGTTGGGCTTAAAGTCGACGGTTTCTTTGTCGATGTCTTCCAGGAGTTCGGCCGCGATGCGAGCCAGCC
>Ga0157370_10002316_pt1 | contig 23062 bp, 22 predicted proteins | sample C35metaG_FD_113463 | JGI IMG/M metagenome (GOLD analysis project Ga0157370, IMG submission 113463) | Corn rhizosphere microbial communities from Kellogg Biological Station, Michigan, USA - C3-5 metaG | ecosystem: Host-associated > Plants > Roots > Rhizosphere > Soil | place: USA: Michigan...
AATAAAGGCTATGAAAAAAATTATTTTTGTGCTTCTTTTGGGAGCCGCCATTACAGCAAAGGCACAAACCCATTCATTGGAAAAGATCTGGGAAACAGATACAATCATTCCGGTTCCTGAATCTATATTGCCCGACTTTGGCAATCATATTTTATATGTTTCGTTGATCAATGGTGGAGGTTGGGTTTCTGACGGAATAGGAGGAGTTGGCAAACTCAGCATGGATGGGAAGCATTTTGATTCTACCTGGATCACAGGATTGAATGCGCCAAAGGGTCTTGGAAGATTTGGAAACATTATGTATGCCGCGGATAATTCAGTAGTTGTAGTAATTGATATTAAGGAAGGAAAAGTAATAAAGAAAATCCCGATTGAAAATGCAAACGGATTGAATGATATAACTGTTGACAGTAAAGGCATTGTTTATGTGTCAGATTCAAGACAGGCAAAAATATGGAGGATAGAAAAAAATATTCCCACGATTTATTTGGACAACATGAAAGGAGTAAATGGGTTAAAAGCAGTCGGCGGGGACCTATATATTGGCGAGGGTAAACATTTTATAAAAGCAGATAAAAATAAAAACATAACAAAAATTACCGAGATGCCACAGGGCATAGATGGATTGGAGCCCGTCGGTAATGGCGACTTTATTCTAACAGGATGGAGCGGTTACATTTTTTACGTTACAGCATCAGGCGATATTGAAACTTTGCTGGATTCACATGCAGAAAAAATGAACACGGCAGACATTTCTTTCGACCAGGCTAAAAAAATTTTATACGTACCTACGTTCAATGCAAAAAAAGTAGTTGCCTATCAATTAAGATAATCAAATGAAATATTAACGAATTTTAAAAGATTTGTTTAGGAGAATAAAACAAGAATCTTCAAATTTTCTCGTAAGCGCTGTCAAACCGGTACATAGTGTCTTCACTGTACGATAAGTTTCAACTGATAATTTTAAAATTCGCCATATTTGTTCCTTTACTGTGAAAAATTATTAAATCGTGAATGAAGAGAAATATGCGCTGATGGAACAAACCATGCGCTTGTATGGGCCCAATGATCCTGTCAGTTTGTGGGATTTCGGAAGATGCTATTAAGATATTTGCTTTTGGAAAATCCTCTCATTGCAAACGTTCCCCAATTATTTTTTTCTCATGGATAAGCGTTGCCAGTAGTGGCACAACGGTTATGCATACCCTAAAATATTCCGGTTACTTAAGACCGGCGATGAACCGAATAATGCCCTTATTATTAAATGTGCTTCAACGTGGTGAAGTGGCCGCCAATCCTGGTATTTCAGTTGGAGCAATTCCCCATGCATCATTATAGTAAACAGTATTTTTAATAGAGACATTAGAAGAATTTTTCAATTTTATTACAGACGAATTATCATTTGCGCGCACCATTTTTACTGAAGATATTTTTGCTCCCACCACATCATTAAGGAACAGCGCATATCTGCTGTCTCGTTTTTCATAATTAAAGCTACAATCCTTTATAGTCAATCCTTTTACGTGCCGCGCCCAAAGACCATAGGATGGTTGAATTTTAAGATTGGCCACATTGTACTGCCCCACACCAAGTTCAGGAGGTGCAGCGGCCGTATCAGAGGCAGGGTTTCCTCCTTTTACCAAAATATGAACATCATTGAATTCAATGTTTTTGATGTAGCCGGTATTTTGGCCATTCGGCAATTTAAAATTTAAACCTCCGTCAACAACTGATGAATTGGGTAGCGCATAACCCGCTACAATTGCCGTAGCTTTTCGTTGAGTGTCATCGTAAGGTTTCCATCTTTCTTTTTTTCCATAAGAACTGCCGCCATAAACTTCGGAAACATCGATGCCATTTAAAATAATGTTTTCGACTGAACCAATGTTTACATTGGTAACCAAAAGCTCATTATGTTTCACTCCGTTTTCATCAAATTTAAACCGCGTTACATCTGCGCCAAGGATTCTTCCGCGATTGGAAATAGAAATGAAAAAAGGTGTGGTAGTTCTAAGCATTTTAGAGCGTGAATGAATGCTTCCCGTGTGTCCGCAATTTAGATGGATGTCCTTTATGTGTGCTCCATCATTTGTAGAAATTGAGAAGCCGGCTTTATTGGCGCCCAAAACATAAATATTATCCACATGAATATCCATAATGTCATCTGCAGTTTCTGAACCGATTTGGAAAAGATTGCAATTGGTGTCACCAATAACATTGCGCACTTTATAATTTCGTGCAGGTCTTGTGAATCCTAAAGAGCAATCAGAACCCGGTTTTATAATATCATCAGAACTTACTTTTGAATAAATATTAGTAACTCTAACAAAATTGCACGCCATAAAATCGTAAATATCACGGACATTAGATTGATTAAATTTGCCAAAATAAGTATCGTGTACATTGAGAGAATCCGTGCCGGTAGCGAGCAAAGCAAAATGCCCGGCACGCTCAATCTTCAGCATGTTGTCAGTATTAAAATCCTTTGAGCCCTCTTTGCTGATATAATAAGGTTCATCTTTTTTTTCATCGTACCAAAGATCTTCCCGGCGATGAATACCGCCAATCTCCACATTGGTACAAAGCTTCATCACAAACATTTTATCGGCACGGTTGTCAGGCACATTGTTCATTACTTTATCGCTATTAACCAAATTGCCATCGCCGGTGATAAGGCCGTTGCCAATGATTTTCACATTGTTTAATCTCTCACCCAAGAACATGCAGTTTCTAAAATAATGATGACCTACATCCTGCTTGGTCAGCCAGTTTTCCGGATCCTCATACGGGCCTGTATCTGTTGGAGATAGCCCTGAGCGATATTTTTTATCACTGAACCAGGTGGCTTCCGGCGCATCGCTTCCTTTAAGTGCTTTAATCGTAGCGCCTTTATCAATATAGAGATACACATTGCTTTTTAAATGAAATGTGCGTACATTATAAATGCCTTCGCTAAAAAGAAGCGTGCCACCTCCAAGCTGGTGCAGGTACTCAATGGCTTCATTTATTTTCGCGGTATTATCTTCTTTGCCATTCGCATTCACTCCAAAATTCTTTACATCCAATTTGCCTGAATAAAAAGAAACTGTATTTGAAAATCCTTTGTACACGCCATCTTTTACCAAAAGTTTAAAAGTGTATAGCTTATTTGGCAATAGCCAGGAAATGGTAGCCCTGGCGTTTTTGTAATCCATTTTCGCTGAAGAAAGTTTCCAGGTTTTTCCCTTATCCAAGGATTGCATCAATTGAGCATTAAAAGGAATAATTGTGCCCCATCTAAAATTTAGTTTTGTATAAGTATCCTTCGTTTCATTGTATTGCAGATTTTTATCCAATACTCTTTCAAAATCAACAATGGTATTGGTGGCGGTAAGTACAGTGGTTTCAGCGCCAATGCCCGGGCTGGTAAGCACTTCAGGCTTTGAGGTATTATAAACTACTTTGAAAGAATATTTTCCTGCCTTTTCAAGGTTTACGTTATGGATCACTATTTTAAGATCAGCTCCATTTTTGGGCCTTAGATCGAGATGTTTCAATAAAAGAATAGAACCTCCGGCAGAGTTTTTGGCTACTCCAAAATTGCCTACTTTCTTATAGCGGTAATCAGAGCCTAACCTTCCCATAGATTGTGTGGCAAGATCTTTTAATTTTACATCACCTCGTCCAATCACATTGACGGTAGTATTATCAGGCGTTACATGGATTCCTTCAGGAAGATAAACTCTTACAGTGGTATTTGGGCTTCTTTGCCCTGCAGTAAAATAGAGAATTACATTTTTATTAGTGTTTACCGTTATCTCATTTTTTTCCAAACTAAGCCAGCCGCCTATGGCCATCGATTGTGTCGCTATATAATAAATTTTACTGTCTTTTTTATCCGGTGCGTTTACTACAAGATGATCGCCGTTTGCCAGATCGCCATTCTTTTTTGTAATGCCTTCTTTATCTGTAATCTTATAAGTCTGAACCGATCGATCTTTTGAAGTAATCTGTTCTAACAATTGTTGTACGGTTGTTTTCGTTGGCACCAATCCCTGATCTTCCGGTGTATCAACTGTAAACGAATAAGTGCTTCCTGAAAGAACTATCAATGAATCTTTTGTAATGCGGACTATGTGAGTAGCGTTATTTTTTTCAACAATATCCGTGTTAGATTTTGCCGTGTTTGTTTTTTGCGCAGTTACAGTAATGCTGATACAAACAGTAATTCCGAACAATGATACAAGTCTTTTCAGCATATTGATTATTTTTATAAAGCCGGTTTTTTTATTTGCTCACTACCTTATCTTAGCTTCGGTAGAGCTTTCTTACATCACAATTTAATTTCTTTGGTAGCTCCTTCTTTGATAAAATATGATTTTTTCTGATTGCCTCTTAGTACTGTAATCTTCAATCTGTTTTTTCCGGATCTGGTTATTTCCAGATCAAATTGATTTTGAAAAGCATGAATATTCCGTAATGCCATCTCATTCCATTCTTCGGGCAGGCGTGGTGTTATATTAAATGAATTGAAACCCGTGGGGCGCATGCCAAACATGCCTTCAGTAAATATTCTGCAATACAATCCGCTCTCTGCTGAAAGATGGCGCTGATTTCCTTCAGGATAAGCTTCTACTGCATAAGGAACATGCTCACCGAGCAATCTTCTTTCAGAATAATATTTTAAAAACCTTAAAGCTTTTTCAGTTTCGCCGGCAGCAAATACTCCACGCAACCCATACAAAGTGGAACGGTCCCAAAAAGTTTTATTACCCGCCAATGAAGCCAGTCCGTCTTCTGTCCATAAGCGGGGTGAGAATAACGCATTAATGGTTCCTTCTTTTCTATCAAAAATGTTCATTACTAAAGGTGTAGTAATCCAGGCACGCAAAGTATCATTTCCTTTATAATAACGATAGGTGTTTAAACCTTCTACCGTGCCTCCAAAATATTTTTCAATATTGGCTCTTAGGACTTTTGCTTCATTTTCATAAGCCTTTATTTCGGCGGACGGCTTACCCAATTGTTTCCCTAAAAGAACTGAAGAGCGCAAAGCATCATAATATAAAGAGCTGGTATTGAGATTGGCATTGCCCGCAGGAAACCTTCCTTCAAGTTCATCTTTGTTGCTCCATACCACGCCTTCATCATTCAATTTTCTTTTGCAATATTCCAGGCACCATTCTATAAGTGGCATTAACACTTTTGCAGAATCCACATTACCATAAGCCAGTGCGTATCTTCCCGCACCATAAGCGATCATCGCCATGTCACCTCTGTCTCCCGCGCCATGCCAGGTAGCATCGCCTTCCGCAATGATAGAACTGGGAATAGGTTTATAATCCGAATTCATGTACCTGGCAAACATGCGATAAGAATTCATCGCAGATCTGTTGGCAATGGTATCACCCAAAAAAGCAAAAAAAGGATTGATATATTCTGCCTGGTCGTTTGCCCAGATTGCGGCATAATAACGCAATCCGCCAGGGCTATGCATCAGTCCTCCCTTAGTGTTATAAATACTTTCTGTTCCTCTTATTTTGGCAAAAGCAAACATGGTATTCAGAATGGTATCAGGAGTTTCAAGAACAAGCAAAGACTGAATTTGAGCAACACGGTTTTTTCGTGCAAGTTCTTCTGCTTTCACATCCGCTGTAAGTAAATCGTGTGGCTTATTTATAGCCTGGTAAGTAACGGCAAATATCGCAGAATCACCGGCCGCCACGGTTTTCAATCCGTCATTGACGGTAGAAACAATAAAGCTATGTTGCGCGCCACTACTACGTTCCGGAACCGGCTTTACTTCCCGGAACATATACTCCATTTCTATTTTCAATGGTTGCTTTCCCGCATTGATAAATACTAATTTTTCAATAGCCATTGGTTTATCTACTGAGGGGAAAAAGGTTCTTTTTAATTTTAAAGCACCATCTTTTCCTATTTGACTATACACATCCATAATGCCTTTATGCCGAATCCAAATTGCTTTTTCAGGCTGATCATTTGAAACCGTTGCGTTATAAACGCCTGCTTTTAATAATTTATCATTGATCAAAATTCTCGGAAGGTCATCATCATTGATATTATACATCATGGAAGCGATGGTGCGAACCGGTAAAAGCCTGAAAGTAGGAAATACCATAGTTCTCACAAACCATGGCTTTGCATTACTGTCAACACCATATTGCATCCAGAGAGAAATTTTTTCGCCGCTCATTTCGATATGGTCGCTATGCGGCAGACGCCCGTTAATGTCCCATTTAATAGATCCATCAGATTCAATGTGCCACCGGTCGATTTGCTTTGGCAAATTGACCTGCGCAAAGCAAAAGGTGTTAATTAAAACGATGTTTAAAGCCAGTATTTTTTTTATTGCCAGCATATTTTACTTGCAGTTTAATGCACTTTTTATAAATTTTTTCTGAGTGCCTTTTTAATAAAAGTATCCTTCACGCCCATAGTTTGCCTAATATTTACATCCTGTACATTCTTCAAAATAAAAGAAGAAACACCGGCAGTTTTTTGTGCCTGGATATCATAAAGAATCGCCCCTTTTACATCATCTAAAATAAACGGAGGCCTATAATCATCTTCCATAAAACTTACCTGTACATCATGCATTTTTAAATTCTTTACATGGCGAATATAAAACCCGTACGAAGGCATGATCTTCCAACTGGCAGGTTCAGGATAATCCTTTTCATATTCAGGAACGGTACGGTTTACAGAATCCTTTGTACCCCCACCTTTATAATAAATTCTGATATTGCTTAATTGCAGATCTTCGATTTCATGGCCTTGAAGTCCGCTGATAATAGCCCCTTGCCTATTATCAATATTATAAGCAACTATATTGCTGATAATAATTCTTCTGCAAGCACCGACAGGTATTGTATCCGGCCCTCTCATTCTTGCTCCAAGACGAATAAAAATGGGTGCATTACCAATATCACGCATAGTAATGTTTGAGATCGTTACATCTTCAAGCAGTGCACCATCAACAGTTTCCAGCGCAAGCCCTCTGCAATATTCAAATACACAATTTGTGATGGTTATATTTTTAAATCCTCCGTTTGATTCTGTGCCAAATTTAATTCTTCCGGTCGGGGAATGGTTTTTTGTATTTTCTCTTTTGAAAGTACCATCCAATAATGTTCCTTCATCATAACCACTCACAAAACAATTTGTAATGGTAACATTTTCTGTGGCTTTCGTATAACCTAAAGCAAAAGTGCTTTTCAAACAAATCCCATCATCAAAGGGCGAATTAACGGAGCAATTGGAAACCCGAACATTTTTACAGCAATCAATATCAAAGCCATCACGGTTAGTATCTGCCTTTACATTATCTAAAGTAAGATTATCCACGCCGGTTGCAAGCAGGGCAAACCATCCTCCATGTAAAATTGAAATGTCTTTAATAATCACATTCCGGCAAAGCAAAAGGCTAATGGTTTTGTTAGGCTTGCCATCCCCTCTTCTGCCACTTCGAACCAATCCTCTTCCCCAAATTGTTCCGGTACCAATAATAGAAATATCATGTAAATGTTCTCCCCAAATAAAACTATTATGCCAGTGGCTATGGCCATAATCCTGGTAGGTATCATTTACACTTTTTTCAGGTTTATCAAATTCAGATGAATCCGAAGCGGCAATTAATGTTGCTCCCTGATCTATGTATAAACAAATATTGCTTTTCAGATGAATAGAACCACTGAGGTATTTTCCCGCGGGGAAATAAACGGTTCCTCCTCCTTCAGCGGCAGCGGCATCTATAGCTTTGTTGATGGCAACGCTGTTAATTGCTACTCCATCGCCTTTTGCGCCAAAATCTTTTACGTTATAAAATATCTTTCCGTTTTGAGCTTGCGCTACAAAGGAGATGCCCGATACTAAAGAGAATAAAAAAACTTTAATCTTATTTGATAATTGCATATCTATAGTTAAACATTATTTTTTAAAAAATTGCATTCATATTTATTTACCAGCCGGGATTTATTATTGGATTATTTTTTTGCTTTAGTAAAATATTTTTCATTTCTGAATCGTATCGTATTCACTCTTTTCAAAATATTCTTCATAACTTATTTTGAAAATCTGGCAATAAAGCCTCCACCTGGAACAAGATTTATTTCAATGCTATCTTTCGATGAATAAGAAGAATGTTCCATAATAATTGATGCTGAATTATTTGCATCATCTTTTGCAATCAGCGATTTATAGTTTCCTTTTAAAAAGTAAAGAGGAATTCTTATCTTTTGTTGCTTTACTCCATTCATTATGGCGAGAAACCAGGTACTCCCCTTTCGTCTTGCAAACACAGCAAGGCTGCCAATTTCAGATGGCGGTAATACGATTGTCTCATCCCACACAGCCGGAATGCTTTTAATAATTTCTGCTGCTGGATTGGCTAAAATGGTATCGGGATTTGCAGCATAAGTTAGTAATGGTCCAGTTAATATAGCCGCACTGGCAACCTGATGTGCCCACGTTGTATTCTGTCGCCTGTCGCCAAAATGAACAACAGTATATTCTGCGGGACCTGCAAGAAAACGGGTAAAGGGAATTGTGGTTTCGTGTGTGGCCCTGTCAACAAGCTTGCTGGCTTCCATTCCTTTCACACCTTCTCTTATCATTTCGTTGGGATAAGTTCTTGCTAATCCCGTCGGTTTATTGGCACCGTGAAAATCGCACATAACATGATACTTTGCCGCCTCTTTTAAAATAGCTTCATACAGATCAATCACCTCCTTTGCTTCACTGTCAAAGAAATCAATCTTCGCTCCTGCCACCCCAAGTTCATTACACTTTCTGAAAAAAGAATCTCTTGCTGCCGCGCTCCGCAAACTTTTTGAATGTTCCCAAAGCCAAATGCTTACCCCTCTTTTATTGGAATAATTAACCAGTTCTTTTATCTGATCTTGTGTCCATCTTGTCCAGAAACCCTCCAAAATATTATGCTCAAATCCTAATGCTGCTGCGCCATCAGTAAAATGTTTCATTACTTCCAGACTTCCGGTGCCGCCTCCGTTCAAATACTTCCAAACCGCACGGCCACGCTTTATCCATGCTGTATTTATTCCTTCAGGAAATAATTTTGGATCTGGTGGGGCATTAAGATTTGCAACAATATCACTGTTTACCAGACTATTCAAATCTTTTCCAATCATCACTACACGCCAGGGAGTAGTTATGGTTCCGCTAATAACTGCAGGCTGCCTTAAACGCAGGGTATCTGCAGGACTATATCGCAATTTATAAGGATAAGAAGTAGGTTGCTTATTTGCCAACCTAAGTACCAATCCGTTTTTGCCGTCAGCCTGCAAAGCCATTCCGGCATAATTTACCAAAGTTGCTTCTGTAATACTCGCATAAATCCCCTCCGGTAATTTAAAGGTTGCGGGAGGTGCTACCCATTCACCTTCACGAACACTATCAATTTGTTTTTTTACATGCACACTTTCATAGTGCATATTCAGGTCGTGGTACCAGATAGTACTTTTAGAAGGAATATTAAAAACAGTCGTCTCACCCGGAATACGCGACTCATTTTTTTTGCCAACAACAATTATTCTGAATGCTGCGCCATTATTAAACACACGAACTTCTAATATGCATTCCGGTTTATTATTAATGTAAATTTTTGCACCATTGCAGTGGTTAATTGCTTTTGAATGTACACCCCGCCACTGATAGGTTTCATTGATCTTGTATCGTTCGATTTTTGTTATAGTAATATTTTGTGTAACAGAAATCCCATCAACCGTCATTAAAAAAGGAGACGGATTAATTATAGTTTTCCCATTAAAAATAATTGCATAACTAAGGCCGTGCATTTGTTGAAATAATTTGAAATGAACAGCCCCATCCGGGCTTTGGACGAGGGTAGTGTCAGAGGCTAAAACATGCGTAGTGCAAAGAAATAAAAAGAGGAAATGGTAAAAAATAATTCTTTTTTTCATAGCAATCAAATTAATTACACGAAACGATTTTTATCCCAGTGCAATTGAATAATAATCGTATGAAAATGAAATTATAGTATTAGCAAACTATTCAACAATTCTGGCATTGCGCCTTAAATATTAATTTTTTGTAGGAATATTATGGTGAAATTTTTTCGATCATTATTAAAAATGCCATCATCAGGATGAAACTTAATTTATTAAAGAGTGTTTTTTTATTTATACTGAACTTACTAGTTTTAGCATCTTTTACTTATATTAAATCGTGGGAATCAAAATTCGTAAAAGTCAATAATGGCGTCGAACTGACTTATATTCCTGATGAAAAAGGAAATATTTTGCCAGACTTTAGCCTTGTTGGTTATTATGGCGGAGATAAGGCAATACCGAATGTTGCGATAGTAAAAACTATTGAACCATCACCCAATAAAAATGATGAAGAAATTATTCAAAATGCTATTGATGAGGTATCAAAAAGATCGCCTGATAAAAACGGTTTCAGAGGAACAATTCTTTTGAAAAAAGGTATTTATAATATTCAGGGAACAATCAAAATTGAAGCCAGCGGTATTGTTTTGAGAGGAGAAGGAAATGCCACAAAACTAGTAGCCACCGGAACTTCGCAAAGAACACTGATTGTTGTTTCAGGTAATGGAAGAATTAAGGAAATCCCCAACTCCAGGACAAAAATTACAGATGCTTATGTACCTGTTGGGACAAAATCTTTTATTGTAACATCAGCAAAAGAATATAAGACTGGCGATAGAATTATAGTTTATCGTCCTGCTACTGATCAGTGGATAAAAGATTTAAAAATGGATCAGATTGTAGAAAGAAAGGGTACCAAACAATGGAAGGCAAATGAATATAATATTGAGTTTGAAAGAACGATCACAAAAATTGAAGGTAATAAAATATTTATCGATAACCCGGTTGTAATGGCAATGGAGCCAAAGTATGGCGCACCTGAAATTTATAAATATACTTTTGACGGGCGGATTTCAAAGGTGGGAATTGAAAATTTATATTGTGAATCAGAATACAAAAGTGACACAGCGGAGAACCACGGATGGGAAGCAATAAAATTTGACAAGATAGAAAACGGCTGGGTGCGTAATGTTACTTCACGTTACTTTGGTTATAGTTGTGTAAGCCTTGAAAGGGATTCAAGAAATATTACTGTCACTGATTGTAATTGTTTTGATGCAAAATCAATTATTACAGGAGGCAGAAGATACTCTTTTTATAACACAGGGCAAATGAATTTATTTATGAATTGCAATACTACAGAAGGAAGACATGATTTTGTAACCGGCGCCAGAACCCGCGGACCTAATGTATTCTACAACTGTACCGCAAAAAATACACATGCTGATATTGGCCCTCATCACCGTTGGTCCATGGGGACATTATATGATAATATCGTTACTGATGGAGACATTAATATTCAAGACCGTGGAAATTATGGAAGTGGTCACGGTTGGGTAGGTATTACTCAAATACTCTGGAACTGTACTGCAAAAAGAGCAGCTGTTCAAAGTCCTTATGTGAATGGAAAGAACTATTGCATTGGTTTAAAAGGTGAAAAATATCCGGGCCGCTTTAATGACAGGCCCGATGGGGAATGGGAAGGTCAGAATCAAGATGGATTAAAGCCAAAATCCTTGTATTTGGCTCAGCTGAAAGATAGAAGAAAATAAAAAAGAACTTATAAAATAAGATACATTAATTCGTTTGCAATTCATGTTATAAAATAAAAAACACATCAAAAAATAAAAAAAAATGAAAATACTTTTTTTGCCTTTGCTCTTTATTTCAATTAACCTTTTTGCCCAAACAAAAAATGATCCTGAAGAGGTCACCCGTAAAGTTGCAGACCGCGTAATTGAAAATACCAGTTTTCAATTTATAAATAATGCAACTGGTGAAAAATTTGCAAGCACAAATGGAAAAGATACTTCTTCAAATGTAAAAGCGGAAAGTGGCTATAACAAATGGGCTTATGTAAATGGCGTTTTAAACACAGGTATGGTTCGCATTGCCAGTGTACTTAATGATAAAAAATACTCAAATTACTCAAAACATAATTTTGATTTTATTTTCAATAACATTAACTATTTTAAAAAATTATATGATGCCAAAGCACATAGACCTGAATGGAGTTCTTTTTTTAGCATGGGTAATTTAGATGCCTGTGGCGCTATGGCTGCGGGACTGGCTGATGTTTACATTTTTGATAATAAAAAAGACTTCCGTACTTATCTGGATCGTGCGGGAGATTATATCCTCCATAAGCAATTGCGTTTATCCGATGGAACGCTTGCACGTCCTCGTCCACGCAATGCTACAATGTGGGCTGATGATCTTTACATGAGCGTTCCCTTTTTAGCCCGCATGGGGAAAATAACCGGCGATAATAAATATTTCGATGACGCCATAAAACAGGTTGAGAATTTTAATAAATATCTCTATGATCCTGCGACAGGATTGTTTTTTCATTGCTGGTACAGTGATGTTCAAATGAACGGAGTAGCGCACTGGGGCCGAAGCAATGGATGGCTTGCCGTAGCACAAACAGAATTGCTAAATAATCTTCCTGCTAATCATCCAAAAAAACAGGAACTGATCAATTTATTGCTGAGACAAATCGTTGGTTACTCCCGCTACCAGGACACCACAGGGCTTTGGCACCAGGTATTAGATAAGCCTGATTCTTATTTAGAAAGTTCAGTAACCGCCATGTTTACTTATGCAGTAGCAAAAGCTGTGAATGAAGGATGGATCAATAAAACATATCTTACTATCGCTGAAGATGGCTGGAAGGGGCTGGTTTCCAAGGTAACTCCCGACGGACAAATACAGAATGTTTGCATAGGCACCAACATTGCTGATAACATCAGATTCTATTATGACCGTCCGAAAGAATTAAATGATACACATGCCATCGGTGCTTTTTTACTGGCAGGCGCAGAAATGATCAGGGCAGAGAAACTTAAAAAATAAAAAACAAAAATTATTCCTGCACAAAAAGAACAGCTGCAATAACAAATACAGGGACTGAAACATTGATGCTAAATTTTTCCATTAAATAAATGAGATTTGTGTTTCTTCAATAAGGAAGTTTTCAAAAGACTAACTAGGTCAGAACATTACAATTGCCTAATAAAGTATTTTTCGATGAAGTAAGGTAATCACGTTTAATGTTGAGGCCAAATCCAAAAATTTTGCCCCTCTATTTATCACTGTCCAACATTAACCTATGTTGATGGGAATAATTTTGACATAGAATTTATTTTATAATCCCCGAAAAAGTGGTCTGATTGGTTACTTATTCCCTCTTTAAAGATGATTCTCTGATAATTAGTTCCGTATCCAATATTTTCGTCTGAAATTCAACAACGGGTCTTTTGCTCTCAATCATTTCAATGAGTAACTGGGTCGCCATTTGACCTATTTCAAAAGCAGGTTGCTTTACAACGGTCATTGGTGGATTAAAAAGCTGACCAACTTTAGAATTTGTAAATCCCGCAAACCCCAATTCCTTTTTTAATTTCAAATCTTTAATCAATTCAAAACATAGGGTTGTTATCCGGTCGCTGGCAGTAAAAACTGCATCTGGTTTAACTCTTCCATTTTGCAACTCTGCAATTGCATTTTCTATTTCCGCCAGAACCATTCCGCCATAATTACAATACTTTACCAGAGAATCATTAAAAGAAATATTATGTTTTTGAAGAGCATCTTTATATCCCTTAAGCCTTTCTGATGTAATGGATAAAGAAGGGGAACTTGTTATGTGAGCAATTTTTTTATACCCCTGAAAAATGAGATGTTCTGTGGCATGAAACGCTCCTAAATAATTATTTGCAGTTACCTTATGTGTGTCAATCTCATCTGTTATTCTATCAAAAAAAACTATCGGCAATCCTTTATCAAACAGATCTTTTAAATAGCCGATATCTTCTGTTTCACTTGCAAGGGATATTAGCAATCCATCAACAGATCTTGAAGCATGATGTTGAACATTTACTTTTTCTCTTTCTTCTGATTCATGACTCTGGGTAATAATAACGTGATATCCCCGGTTATAAGCGATTGATTCAATTCCATTAATTGCTTCTGAAAAAAAATTATTGGCAATCTCACAAACCATTACGCCTATGACTCGGCTTCTTCTCTCTTTTAAACTTAATGCTACAGGGTTAGGCCGATAATTTATTTTTTCAGCATATTCTAAAACAATCTTTTTAGTTTCATCACTAATTTGATAACTACCTCTTAATGCTCTGGAAACTGTAGAGGCAGACAAGTTTAATGCTTTTGAGATATCCTTAATAGTAACCGAATCAAATTTCATAATTCAATTTATTTGAATTTAACCTCATGAATGGAGATAAAAATAATCATTTTTTACCTGAGTCTGTTAATAAATATTGAAACGTTTTGGTAACGATTGCATAAAAATAATTGACTTTCCGCTGCTGATGCCGCAGCGTGTCAGCCCTGCTTGCGACAACACTTTTATTGTAAGAGAAGCCCCAAAGACCCGGTTTATCCTCAACCGCTATCTCATTTTCCAAGGATAAGATCATGGCTTTACACATTTCAATACATGCTGCATGATTCATCAGCAGTGAAACCTCCAATGCACGACTTGCTTTGCCGATGGCATACACCGGGACCTTGTAGAGTTTTTGCTTGACCATAACCAGTAAAGATTCTATATACTTTTTTGCAATCGTATAATGCGCTTTTGAGCCGGTAACTCGGAAAGAAAAATCATAAATGAGCCCGGCATAGCGGGTTGCAAGTACCGGGTGACGAACTTGCTCTAACCTGGCTTTCCAATACGAAATAATGTCCTGCGTGATAATTTCCACAGAATGAAATTCATTATCCGTTCCATCTTCATTTTTGGTTACTGTGAGTGGCTTGAAGTATGTAGCGGTATTGGTATTCCTATTCCTTAGATATTAAGGGAGATGGTCTCTTTTCGGTTGCTACCAATATTTATTTACCCCGGTATTTCAGTCCGGTAGGCCTGAAATTAAACGTTGGTTTTTTCTTTGGAGCAGGATGCCCCGTAGTCTCCTTATTCACCGTTTCCACCTTCAATACTTCGGCACTCTCCACGTTAATGTCATTCCAAATCGGAGCTTCTGAACCCCAATAAAACCTGTGAACGGGGCTACCGTCCTTCAGTTTATCATATTTATAGGTTCCCTTACTTGTTCTCAGTGAAACATATTCACCTTCTTTGACCTGCTGTGAAGGAAAGCGATAGAAGTGTCTGTAGATGTTGGAGACGTTACCTTCTTCATCAAATGTCCTGTCAACTACAGCGTAATTACTCAGGTTGACTGTTTTGGTAGCCTTCAGAAGAACATATTCCTTAGAAGCATTGCCTTTGTTCTGGATTGTTACAATTTCTAAACTCATTTTTTTGTAAATTTTAAATTTGTCGTATATGACGTTTTATTTATCCTTGCTTTGGTAAATCACCTCTCGTTGCAGCTCGGTTCTCTCCGGGATATGACAAAAAATGAGTTGGAAAAGATTTGGTTGTTAATCATAGATTCCTATCTTTGTCCTGTCTAATTAAACACTTCCTGCTTATAAAGTGTGAACAGCCCTCGGAGTATGTACAATCCGGCACACAACTTTCTCCTTTATTTGTTCGTTCACAATCTTGAATTGGCATGTATTCTGTCAAAAAGCTTGCCGGGGACAAATTAATGTATCAGAAGGAGTAAAAACAGCAGTTTTGTCATTTATAAAACCTCAGATAGATATTTCAACCGGAAGATTTGCCACGTATATCACTAAAAGAATGCTGTTGTTATAAACTGATGTTTACGCGTTTTGTAATTTCGGTTTCTTAGGATTTCCTTCAACCAAAAGATTTAAAAATAGGTTTCCAAAAATGTTGTACAAGAACCGAGAAATACGATTAAATTAGCAGGAACAAATGATATTTTCTACTCCAAATTACTTTTAAAACCAGCCTCAATAGAAATAATTGCAGACTTTAACTTCCTGATTATATAGTTAGATTTAATGCCAGATTCAATTTCATACCAGTTACCCTCTTTAGTCTTTTATAATTTATACATAAAAACCTTCTCAGACTCCTTGGAGGAGGTAAATACATACTCTTCTAAAGTTGCAATCCCTTTCCCTAAAGAATTTTTCATTTCATAAGAATGAGTGCTATAATTAAATCTGTGCTCATCATCCAAAACAATCTCTTTTGAAAAAATGCTGGTCATAAATTATTTTAAAGTAAAAAATAAAAAGAAAATGAATCAAAATTTAATTGCTACACAAAAAGTATTCCTTTTTTCTAGTCATTCAGTAAAAAAATTGTTTCAAAAAAAGATGATTGTTCCTTTAAAACCAAGCATTTTTCCGGTTCCATTCCATAATCTCTCCTTCTCATTTCTTTGTTTAAAAAATGGTAAGATTTATTGCACAAAAACTACCATATAAAAATTGACCGCTATCTTTAACAATTTTGTACTTTTGCAGGAGTTCTTTGCGTCTTTATTTATCCGTGAGTAATTCAGTGAGTACTGATATTTTATATTTTGCAACTGATTGAAAATTAGATGCTTCAAATACTGGTTCGAATCCAGTCATCCCGACTTTTTCCACTCCATTACTGAACAACCATCAGAAAATATCAATCTTTTTTCCAAAGAAAAATTACATTTGTTTTTTAATTTTAAAAAAACATTTATGAAGCAAATTGTCGTAATAATAATTGCTGCTTTTGTAGTAATTCTTCCGGGATGCAAAACTGGCGGCGGCGGAAATCCAAAAGAAGTTCTAAATCATTTTTTTGATGCGCTTTCAAAAAAAGACATTAACGAAGCAAAAAAATATGCCACAAAAGACAGTGAAGGAATGCTTGGTATGATGGAAATGGGCATGCAAAACATGAATAACGATCATGCTGATAAAATGCTTGGGATGATACAAAATATGGAAATGGGTAATGCCACCATCACCGGCGATCGTGCAACAGTTCCTGTGAAGGATAAAAAGACCGGAGAAACTATAGATTTCCTTTTAAAAAAAGAGAGCGGCGATTGGAAGGTTGCCTTTGATATGGGCACTTTAATGGAAATGGCTAATAAAAAAATGAAAGAACATGGCATAAATAATATGCCGGGAATGGATAGTGGCCACAAAAATAGTAACCAGGTTGATACCGCCCTTCCGCATGTTCCTCAGTCACCTCAGATGCCCGATACTGTGAAATAAATACTGTTTGTTTTACCAAAAAACCTTCCTTTGCGGTTGTCTTTTTTATTTAGAAGAAAAAAGATATTTACCTTCATTTATAAAATGAAAAAATGAAACGCGCATTAATTGTATTTGGAGTTTTTATGATGACCATTTCCGGCTGCAACAATTCTGCAAATATTGATAAGAGTGACCCATTAGAATCCGGAAGGGGTTTTATTGAAGCATCTTTAAAAGGAGATTATGTCAAAGCACAAAAATATTTATTGCCGGATAGCACCAATCTGGAATACCTGGAGGGATTGAAAACCTTTAACAGCAAGATGAATGCCGAAGACAGGCGCGGCTACAGCGATGCGAATATTATCATTGATTCTTCCATTGCAAATTCAGATTCTGTTGATATTATTTATTATACCAACAGTTATAAAAACAAGCCTTCAAAAATTAAACTCGTAAAGCGCAATAATGAATGGCTTGTTGATTTTAAATATACATTTATAGGAAATTAACGGCTTCCTTTATTGGAAAAAATAACAAATGAAAATCGTATTGCTCGTTGGTTTAGGAAGTTTTATCGGAGGAATTTCACGCTACCTGGTTACGTTATTTGTTCAAAATAAAATTCTTTCGGCATTTCCTTACGGAACGTTAGCCGTAAACATTATTGGATGTTTTTTGATCGGTGCTATTTATGGTTTTAGTGAAAGAGGAAACTGGAATCCGGAATGGCGGATTTTTCTTGCAACAGGAATCATGGGGGGATTTACGACTTTTTCTTCTTTTTCAAATGAAACAGTAAGTATGCTTCGTGATGCAGAATATTGGCCGGCATTTTCATACGTTGCCTTGAGTGTGGTTATCGGTCTGGCAGCTACTTTCGTAGGAATCTCCTTGGTAAAATATTTATAAGAATGGAAAATAATCCTGATGCAAAATTGCTGCGTATTTTTCTGGGAGAATCAGATAAATACCATCATCAGCCGCTTTATGAAACGATTGTTTTTGAAGCAAAAAAACAATCGCTTTCAGGCGCTACGGTTACGCGGGGCATTATGGGTTTTGGCCCAAACAGCAAAGTACATACTGCGAAACTTTTTGATATTTCTACAGATCTTCCGGTAATAGTGGAGATTGTAGATACGCTGGATAAAATAAATTTGTTTGTGGAAAAAGTAGAGCAGCTTTTTGAAGAATCAAAATCGGGCGGTTTGATTACGATTGAAAAAGCGGAAGTGATCAGGTATCGGTCAGGGAAATAAAAATTTAAATTCATGGCTCAAAGCCCGGTTTTCCAACATTCAACCTTCAAGGTTGAACCTTGACCATTCAATAATTAACAGTCAATAACCAATAAATAACAACCAATGTACGTTCTACATCCATGGCATGGCGCTACCTGTGGGGATGAAGCCCCGCAAATTGTAAATGCGATGATTGAAATATCGCAGGGTTCAAAATCGAAATATGAAATAGATAAAAAGACGGGACTATTAAAATTAGACCGGATTATTTATTCATCATTTCATTACCCTGTCAATTATGGATTTATTCCGCAAACGCTGGGAAAAGACGGCGATCCACTGGATATTTTGGTTATGTGTTCAGAATCAATTCAGCCGTTGTGTTTGGTGGAAGCTTTTGTAATCGGCAACATGCAAATGATAGATTCGGGATTGATTGATGATAAAATAATAGCAGTGGCAGTTCGCGATCCGGGGGTGAATTACATTACCAGCCTGGACGAAGTACCGCAACATATTTTTAAAGTTTTAAAAAATTACTTCGAACAATATAAAGTTTTGGAAAATAAAAAAGTAGAAATAAACGATTTCCAGGACAAAGAAAAAGCATTTGAAATCATTAATGAATCCATTCAATTTTATAAAGAAACTTATCCTAAATAGCAGAAAAAAAACCAAAACAAACGAATGAAAAAATTGCTGCTTTATGCCTTGATCCTCATTGGATTTTCGTGCAAAAAAGATAAAACCCCCGGCGATCCTGAGCCGCAATATTATACAAGATGCGGAAAGCTGTTAACCACACCAACGCTCGATAGTTTCGTTCCCCCTACTTATTACGTTACCGCAATTGTCGCTTTCAAAGAAGGAAATGAAGTAATTCATTTTCATGGCGATGTGACGGGCGATCACGACAGTTCGTGGTTTTTACCAAGATACAGCAAAGACAGTACTTATTGTACCGAACCGATTAAAAAATAGAAAACTCCCGGGACATACTGTCTGAATGTTTGATCTACGATGTTTGCCTGAAGGACTGTTGGAGATGTTTATATTTTACAACTTTGCGGGGAGAAACTACGACAAAAAAATCACCTTCTTACCCGTGTCAATTACAAACATAAAGCATTCATGTTTTGTTTATAAACATATTGGTAAAATAATAAAGTTAATGAATTATTCAAATCCATGCTAAACAAAGCTCTCCAAAAAATATAAACTCAATTCTCAATTCAATTATTTCCTCATTTATAAAATTTGCATTAATAAATCCATGCCCATTTTCAAAAAATAATTCATTAAGCCGCATATTATTTTTAAAACTTAATGGACCTTTTCCATGCCATTTATAAATTGCTTCTTTAGTGCTCCAAAAGAGTGTTAGAAATTGATCCTGGAAAGTTGCAGGTTCATGGTTGAAGGCTGTCGAAAGTTTCAGTTCGGATTCACTCAAAAATTTCTTTTTTACCAATTGAATTTTGGGAGTTATCAATTCCACATCAATTCCAACCGGGTTATTTTCACTCACAATTGCCGCTGCGTAATTGCGGCAATGAGAAATGGAGAAATGAAATTTTTCATTGGTTAAAAAAGGCTTTTTTGACTCAGCTATTTCTATTAATTGGAAAGGGAAATCAGGATGCAAAATCTGTAGAAGATAGCGGCCCGCAAGGTGCTGCAGTCTTTTGTGAGGATGCATGATTTCTTTTTTGACCGAGACTTTTTCTAAAAAGAAATCTTCATTTTCAGTGATGTGCCATACGGCAAGTTTGATAGAATCGTTGATATTATGTTGATAAAACAAAGGCATTTAAAAAAAATTATCCTTCTTTTTGAGGTTTGTTGAATTATTTTGCAATTGTAAAAATAACCGCAATTAAATGATTTTATCTGATAAGAGAATTTTGGAAGAAATAGAAAAGAAAACCATCATCATCAAACCGTACAATCGTGAAAAATTAGGCAGCAACAGCTATGATGTGCATCTGGGGAGAAATCTGGCTGTTTATAAAGACAAAGTTCTCGATGCCAAAAAACATAATGAGATTGAACATTTTGACATTCCTGAAGAAGGATTTATTTTGCGACCAAATGAATTATATCTCGGTGTTACTGATGAATATACAGAAACACATGCTCACGTTCCTTTTCTGGAAGGTAAATCCTCTACAGGCCGCCTTGGTATTGATATTCACGCGACCGCCGGAAAAGGAGATGTAGGTTTTTGCGGCCACTGGACTTTAGAAATTTCCTGTAAAATTCCTGTTAGAATTTATGCTGGAATGCCCATCGGACAATTAATTTATTTCCCCCTGGAAGGCGATGTGGAAGTGAAATATGATTCCAAGAAAAATGCAAAATACAGTCATCAGCCGGATAAGCCGGTGGAAAGTATGATGTGGAAGAATAAGTTTTAGTAACACCTTCCAGGTTTTTAAAAACCTGAAAGGTGTGCCAAATAAATAATTTCCATCTTTTCATTCTTACATGAATTGAGAATATCCAAAAATGCTTTTTTCTTTTCTTTATCATCCGATAATAACTTCTCAGAATTTAGAAGAATTACTTTGATTTTTTCTTCCTCAATCCAATCTAAATCGCTGAGCACTTCTTCCAGCGCGTCTAAATTATATCCAAAATAATCGGGTAAAGAAAGCTGTTGCTGCAAACTATTATAGCATTCCGTAATGTTGGTACACGTATTTCCATCTATAAACACATAACGTACATTATTTTCAGAATAATATTGTGTGGGAATATTGAATATGAAGCTCATTTTATTTCTGTAAAAGTTTGATAATGATCATTCGTGTACCACGATCTTTGGTCACTGCCGGTTACGATTCGTTCGGTGCCACGGTTTTGTCCCTGTATTTTTGGATTCACATCCCACTCCTGGTAGGTAATTGGATTGCCCAAACTGTCATCCTGCGGCAAAATCTTTTCGCGGTTTGAAAACACAGTTCCCCCAACATATCCAGGCATCGGATGATGATTGGCTTTGATGTATTTCAAAACTTCATAAACTTTTGGTGGAATTTGAACATTACCGGTTTTTGCATTTTCTTCAGGGATACTTTTTGAAGGCGCAACGGAGGCTTTAGTGTTTATCGAAGAAGGCATAGCTTCAAAAATCTGTTTTCCGATTAACAGCCCCAAAATCAACCCGATAATAATTCCGAAAATTAACTGAGAATAATTTCTTTGCATAAATCAAAGATATACCAATGATAAATTATCACATAAACTCTTTACATCTTTTGGTTCAAATACATTTCTTTTCTATGCTATTTTTTTGGTTGAAATATCAAAAAGGCGCAGGTTATAAACCTACGCCCCTGGATAATTCAATAAGAAATTGAAACTTTAAGAGTTTTGATCATTATTTGGCCCTTGATTCTGATTGCTATTTGGATTTTTGTTGTTTATTCCGTTGTTTTGATTCTGCATATTTATCCTCTCCTGCCGATAGGTTTGCTCTGCGTTTGCAATAGCTTTTTCCCTCTCTGATTTTAACATCAGGATATTCTTTTTTCTCTGGGCTTTTGGTACACTTTTATCCTTTCTTGCTGCTTTAATCTGATATCCATAGTCTGCCTTTATTGCTGTTATTTGTGCATCCAAGCGGGACGGTCTGTAAGGTTCAAATCCATAACCATACGGATAAGCGAAAAAAGGATAGCCATATCCATAATTAAAATAGGGGTAGCCATATCCAAAACCACCATAGGAAAAACCAATAGCAGGAACTATAATAACCCGGGTATGTCCACGATGAAAACCTCTGCTCTTTTGAGCATAAGCGCCTGATGCAAGTGACACAGAAACAATCATCATAATTATTATCTTTTTCATAAAATTTATTTTTTATTTTTCTATTTCATTAGATGCTTAAACAACAAAAATTCACAGGAAAAAGATGCGGGAAGGCGAACTATAACAGTTTGTTTTTTAAGGATTGTTAAGGCCTTAATTAAAAAAATATTTGAATTAAAAAAATTATTGCATCATTGAAATTTTGATTGTCAAAATCATTATCGGTATTATGAAATTTTTTGAAATTTTTTTAAAAATAATTTTAAGTAAATAAAATACGTGGTGTATCTATAAGAGAAGCTGTTAGAAAGTTTTTTTATAAGAAACAAAGAAATATCGCCGAATCGTAATTTATTTTTTTGAAATTTGAAACAACAGCAAGCGTCTGAAAATGGAATGGCGCTGAAAAAATCTGAAAAATTTCGCTCATGAAAAAAATCATACTCTTTTTTTCTTTATTCTTTTTCCTTCAGTTTGCATTCTCACAAACAATTGAAAAAGTGGCCCCGGGAATCTGGAAAATCACTTATGGAATACCGGAAAAACATTTGCCAACAGAATTTAAAGAAAAACCTCTATTGCAGTCCATGCAGCAATTACCGGATAATAATACTCCGCCTTTTAATTTAAAAATTATTCATTTTTCCAAAATGCCTTCCGGTGTTTTAGCAGAAATGGATGTTGACAGCAATGAGCGGTTTTATGGCTTCGGTCTTCAGATAAATTCTTTCGAACAAAGAGGCATGAGAAGGGAAATCCGCACGTGTAGCTGGCCGGTTGGCAATGTGGGCTTCAGCCATGCACCCATGCCAT
>Ga0157370_10002318_pt1 | contig 23048 bp, 22 predicted proteins | sample C35metaG_FD_113463 | JGI IMG/M metagenome (GOLD analysis project Ga0157370, IMG submission 113463) | Corn rhizosphere microbial communities from Kellogg Biological Station, Michigan, USA - C3-5 metaG | ecosystem: Host-associated > Plants > Roots > Rhizosphere > Soil | place: USA: Michigan...
CGGCAAGGGTCGCTGCCGACGACATGACCGCTGCGGCGAGCGGTGCCGGGTAGCCCTTCGACTTCATGCCCGGAATCAGGATCGAGCCCAGCGCCGCGACGTCGGCAACCGCCGAGCCCGAGATCTCGGCGAAGAACAGCGACGTGCCGATCGACACCTGCGCAAGGCCGCCGCGAATCCAGCCGAACAGCGCCGAGGCGAACGCGATCAGCCGCCGCGAGATGCCCGACGCATTCATGATCGCGCCGGCGAGGATGAAGAGCGGAATCGCGAGCAACGGAAAATTGGTCGCGCCGTTGTAGGTGACCAGCGCGACGTTGGGTAGCGCGGAAAATCCGTGGCTCACCACCATCGCAACGACGGCGACGATGCCGAGCGCGACCGCGATCGGCACGTCGATGATCACCAGCGCCAGCACGCAGCCGAACACCGTCAGGATCGAGCTCATCGCGGTTCCCGGCCGCTATTGCGTCGCGTCGCCCAGCACCGCCGCAGGCGCCGCCTCGGGCGCCGTTGCGCGGACGAGCTCGACGAGGCGCAGCGCTTCGGCGACCACGATCAGCACCGACGAGATCGGGATCACCGATTGCACGACGCTCATCGGCACCTGCGGCAGGCTCACCATGTCGTCGGTGGCGAGCACCGGCAGGACGTGCGCCCCGATGACGCCGAGCAGCACGAAGAAGCCGATGACGAGGAGCTGCGCGACGATGCGCGTGCGGCGCTGCCAGCGCCACGGCATCGCATCGACCAGTTCGGGACAGCCGATGTGCGCGCGCCTCACCGAGCCGAGCGCCGCACCGTAGAACGTGAGCCAGGCGAGGAGCACCGAGGCGACTTCGTCGTACCACGACAGCGCGTGACCGGCGAAGCGGAACACGACTCCCGCGGACACTTCGATCGAAAGGGCCGCCATCAGCACGATGGCGATCCATTCGAGGACTCGTCCGTACCGCGCGCGGAACGCCGCGAGCACAGTCGCGCCCGCAGCTGGCGCGCCTGTTGCCCGCGGCTCCGCGGCGCTCGTCATCAGCGCAGCGTGGCGGCGCGGTCGATCAGCGCTTTCGCGCCTGGCACGTCCTTCTCGAACTCGGCGTAAATCGGCTGGCTCGCCTTGACGAACGCCTCCTTGTCGACGTCGTTGACCTGCATGCCGGCGGCCTTCAGCTTGCCGAGAAGCTCGGCCTCGTCGTGCTCGGCAGTCTGATAGACGAACGCCTGCGTGCCCTTCGCGGTGTCCTCGAGGATCTTCCTGACGTCGGGAGGCAGTGTCTTCCAGTGGGCAATGCCGACAGTGACATAAGCCGGCGTGTAGACGTGGCTCGACATCGACAGGTATTTCTGCACCTCCTGCAGCTTGGCCGACCAGATCTGCGTCAGCGGGTTCTCCTCACCGTCCATGACGCCGGTCTGCAGCGCGGTGAACAGCTCGGAGAATTTCATCGGGCTCGGGTTCGCGCCGTACGCTTCGAACATCCTGACGCGCCACTTCCCTTCGGGAACGCGCAGCTTGATGCCCTGCAGATCGGCCGGCACGCGGATCGGACGCTTGTTGTTGGTGATCTGCCGGAAACCGTTCTCCCACACGGCGAGGACTTCGAGGCCCTTCTTCTCGATCGCCGGCTCCATCGACGGCCAGAAGATCTCCTTCTCGATCCGGTGCATCTCCGCACGGTCCTTGACGATGTAGGGCATCTCGAAGAAGCCGAGGAGGTCGACCTCCGAGCTCATCACCGTCGACGGCAGTGCCATGTCGAGCGTGCCGAGCTTCAGCTTCTGCAGCATCTCCTTGTCGCCGCCGAGCTGGCTCGAGCCGTAGACGACGACCTTCGCCTTGCCGGCAAGCGCAGCGTTGGCGCGGCGCGCGAACTCCTCCGCGCTTTTCGCGAACAGCGAGCCGGGGTTGCCGACGTGGCCGAACTTGATCTCGAGCTGGGCGCTTGCCGGAAGCGGCGCGGCGCCGAGCGCGAGTGCAGCAGCGAAGACCGCGAAGAGCAGGCGGCCTGGACGGCGGACAGAGCGTTTCATCGCATTTCCTCCCTGGTCGATCGGCGCCCGCTCGCGGGTGACTCCCACCGCTTCGGGATCACGCTTCGCGTGGATGCTCTCGCGGTGGATGGTACAAGAGCGTGCGCTGCAACATCAATCGGATCCGGAGCTCCGGGATGCGGTCTCGCCGCGGCCGCGGCGCGGCACTCCCTATAATCGGCGCGACCCATCGATCGGAGAGTCACCGATGCTCGAGGAGCGCCTCGCGCAAGCCGTGCGCGGGGAAGTGATGTTCGATGCCGCGTCACGGGCGCGCTATGCGACCGACGCGTCGATCTACGAGATCGTGCCGCGAGGCGTGCTCGTGCCGGCGTCGGACGACGACGTGCGCGCAGCATTCGACGTTTGCCGCGAGCTTCACGTGCCCGTCCTCGCGCGCGGCGCGGGAAGCTCGCAGTGCGGGCAGACGGTCGGCGACGCGCTCGTCGTCGACCACAGCAAGCGGCTCGACCGAGTGCTGGATCTCGATCCCGAAGGCGGCACCGTCACCGTCGAGCCCGGCGTCGTGCTCGACGCGCTCAACGCGCAGCTGAAGCCGCACGGCCTGTGGTTCCCGGTCGACGTCAGCACCTCGGCGCAGGCGACGCTGGGCGGCATGGCCGGCAACAACTCCTGCGGGTCGCGCTCGCTCGCCTACGGCAACATGGTTCACAACGTGCTCGCCATCGACGCTCGGCTCGCCGACGGGACCGAAGCTCGCTTCGGTCCCGCGGAGACGATGCGCGGGGCGCCGCCGCGCGTGCAGGCGCTCGTCGACGGCCTCGATGCGATCGGTGCGCGCGAGAAGGACGAGATCGCGCGCGTCGTACCGAAGATGCTGCGGCGGGTCGGCGGCTACAACGCCGATGTCTTCAACCCGCAGAGCGTGCGTCCGTACACCGGCGACGGCAGCGTCAACTACGCGCAGCTCCTGGTCGGCAGCGAGGGTACGCTCGCGTGGACGCGAAGCCTCACGCTGAAGCTCGCGCCGCTCCCCGGCCATCGGACGCTCGGCGTGCTGAGCTTCGGCACGCTTCACGACGCGATGGACGCGACGCGCCACCTCGTCGCACTGTCACCCTCTGCGGTCGAGCTCGTCGACCGTACGATGATCGACCTCGCGCTCGCCAACCCTGCGTTCGGCGACGTGATGGCAAGTGCGATCGCCGGCTCGCCCCAAGCGATCCTCCTCGTCGAGTTCATCGCCGAAGACGCCGCGTCCACGCGAAGCCGCCTCGACGACCTCGAATCGGTGGTTGGTGATCTCGCGTTGCCGGCGCGGCTCGTCAGGCTCGTCGACCCAGCGCGTCAGCGGGCACTGTGGGAAGTGCGCAAGGCCGGCCTCAACATCATGATGAGCGCAAAGGGCGACGCCAAGCCCGTGTCGTTCATCGAGGATTGTGCAGTGCCGCTCGATCACCTCTCCGAGTACGTCGACCGTCTCACCGCGATCTTCGCGCATCACGGTACGCGTGGCACCTGGTACGCGCACGCGTCGGTCGGCACGCTGCACGTGCGGCCGATCCTCGACATGCGCACCGACGGCGCCGCGAAGATGCGCGCGATCGCCGAGGAGGCGGCCGCCCTCGTGCGCAAGTTCAAGGGCGCGTTCTCGGGCGAGCACGGCGACGGACTCGTGCGCAGCGAATGGGTCGCGTGGCAATTCGGCCCGCGGCTGACCCGCGCGTTCGAGGAGATCAAGGCGCTGTTCGATCCTGCCGGCATGCTGAACCCGGGCAAGATCGTGCACGCGACCAGGATGGATGACGCGACGCTGTTCCGCTTCCCGCCGGGCCATCGCACGCTGCCGGTCGCGACCGCGCTCGACTGGTCGGCATGGAACGTGACGAGCGATCCGGCGACCGGCCGCATCGGCCCGCCCGGCAGCGGCGGCGACCCTGCGCGCGGCTACGCGAAGGCGGTCGAGATGTGCAACAACAACGGCCACTGTCGCAAGTTCGACGCCGGCGCGATGTGCCCGAGCTACCGCGCGACGAAGGATGAGAAGCACGTGACGCGCGGGCGCGCGAACACGCTGCGCCATGCGCTCGCCGGGCGCTTCGACGGAGGCCTCGCATCCGCCGAGGTGCACGACGCGCTCGAGCTTTGCGTCGGCTGCAAGGGTTGCCGCCGCGAGTGCCCGACCGGAGTCGACATGGCGCGGATGAAGATCGAGTTCCTGCACCACTGGCACGCGGTCCACCCAGCTCCGCTGCGCGACCGGCTGATCGCGTCGCTCCCGCGCTGGGCGCCGCTCGCGTCGCGCGTCCCGGCGCTCTTCAACCTGCGCGATCGCGTGCCCGGCCTCGCCCGTCTGGTCGAGCAGGCAATCGGCATCTCGCGCCACCGCTCGCTCCCGCGCTGGCGGCGCGACACCTTCCTGCGCGATCGGCCTGCCGACGCTGGCACGGGGGTGCGTGCGGTGCTCTTCGCCGACTGCTTCACCGACCGCTTCGAGCCCGAGAATGCGCGCGCCGCGGTGGCGGTCCTGCAGGCCGCGGGCTATCCGCCCGCCGTCCTGCTGCCGCGCCTCGACGACGCCGAACCCGCGCGACCTCTCTGCTGCGGGCGAACCTGGCTCGCCCACGGTCGGATCGACGAGGCCCGCGCCGAGGCGCTGCGCCTATGCACCGCCCTCACCCCGTGGGCCGATGCCGGCGTGCCGGTCGTCGGACTCGAGCCGTCGTGCGTGCTGACGCTGCGCGACGAATACGCGGCGATGCGCCTGCCGGCGGAGTCCCTGCGCGCGGCGTCGAACGTGCTGCTCGTCGAGGAGTTCCTCGTTCGCGAGCAGCGCGCCGGGCGCCTGCATCTCGCGCTCGTCCGGCCGGAAGGCACGCGCGCGCTCGTCCACACGCACTGCCACCAGAAGGCGCTCGGCGCCGCCGACGCGACGCTCGCCATGCTGCGGCTGATACCGGGTCTCGACGTCGCCGCGATCGAGGCGAGCTGCTGCGGCATGGCGGGGGCGTTCGGCTACACCGCATCGCACTACGACGTATCGATGCGGATGGCCGAGCTCGCGCTGCTGCCGGCGGTGCGCGCGGCGGATGCGGGCACCATCGTCGTCGCGCAGGGCACGAGCTGCCGGCACCAGATCGCCGACGGCACGCGCAGAACGAGCCCGGTGACCGCGACGCACGCGATTCGCGTGCTCGAACGAGCACTCGCCAGTGGCTGATGCCGACGACCGGCGCAATCTCGCGCCGATCTCCGAAGGCACGCTCGCCTATTACGAATCGCGCGCGCCGCAATTCTGGGAGGGCACGCGCAACCACGACGTGCGCCAGAACCTCGATGCGCTGCTGCGCGCGATCGACGGCGAGCCGCCGTTCACCGTGCTCGATCTCGGCTGCGGACCGGGGCGCGACCTCCGCACGCTTGCGGAGCGCGGCCACGTCGCGATTGGTCTCGACGGCAGCGCGAGCTTCGCGGCGATGGCACGTGCATACAGTGGCTGCGAGGTGTACCAGCAGGATTTTCTTGCACTCGACCTGCCGGCTGGGCGCTTCGACGGCATCTTCGCCAATGCGTCGCTGTTCCACGTTCCGCGCGCGGAACTGCCGCGCGTGCTCGGCGAGTTGCGCGCGAGCCTGAAGCCGCGCGGCGTTCTGTTCGCCTCGAATCCGCATGGGCACGACGAGGAAGGATGGAACGGCGGGCGCTACGGCTTCTACGCCACTCCCGAAACGTGGCGAACGATCGTCAACGGCGCAGGATTCTCGCTGGTCGACGAGTACTACCGGCCCGCGGGCCTGCCCCATGCGGAGCAGCGGTGGCTCGCGACCGTTTGGCGCCGCAGCGACTGAGGCGGGCTTCGGGTGCTATGCTCGCCGGCATTCGAGCCACGCGCCGGAATGGCCCCGGCAAGCGGCCGCCACTGCAGGAGGATCCGCCATGTCACGCCCGCTGCGGGCTGCGCTCGTCGCCGCCTGGGTCGCACTCGTACCCGCCCTCTCCATCGCCCAAACGCTGCACATCGGCCTCGCCGAGGACCCCGACGTGCTCGATCCGACGCTCGCGCGCACGTTCGTCGGACGCGTCGTGTTCGCGGCGATGTGCGACAAGCTGTTCGACATCGACGCGAAGCTCGCCATCGTGCCGCAGCTCGCGACCGGGTATCAGTGGTCCGCCGACGGCAAGGCGCTGACGATCACGCTGCGCCCAGGCGTGAAGTTCCACGACGGCGAAACGATGGATGCCGCCGCGGTCAAGTACAGCATCGAGCGTCACAAGACGATGCCGGGCTCGAATCGGCGTGGCGAGCTCGCCCCGGTGTCGAAGGTCGAAGTGGTCAGTCCGCTGACCGTGCGCCTCGACCTCTCCGCACCGTTCTCCCCGCTGCTCGCGCAACTCGCCGATCGCGCCGGGATGATCGTCGCGCCGAAAGCCGCGCAGCAGGAAGGCGACAAGTTCGGCAATCATCCCGTCTGCGCGGGGCCGTTTCGCTTCGTCGAGCGCGTGCCGCAGGACCGCATCGTCCTCGAGCGCTTTCCCGACTACTGGGACAAGGCGGCGATCCACTTCGACCGCATCGTCTACACGCCGATCCCCGATGCGTCGGTGCGGCTTGCCAACCTGCGCTCGGGGCAACTCGACCTGATCGAGCGAGTCGCGCCTTCCGACATGCCGCAGATCGCGCGCGACCCGAAGCTCAGGACATCGAAGATCACCGAGATCGGCTACCAAGGGATCACGATCAACGTCGGCAAGAGCGATCTCGCGAAGCAGAATCCGCTCGGACGCGATCCGCGCGTGCGCGAAGCCTTCGAGCTTTCCCTCGACCGCCAGGGCATCGTGCAGGTCGCGATGGACGGTGAGGCCGATCCGGGCAACCAGTGGGTCGCGCAGTCGAGCCCGTTCTACGCGAAGAACGTGCCGATGCCGGCGCGAAACCTCGCGCGCGCAAAGGCCCTGCTTGCCGAGGCCGGCGTGCCGCACCCGTCGTTCACGCTGATGACGGCGACAACGGCCGACGCGCAGCGCATCGCGCAGGTCGTGCAGGCGATGGCAAAGGAAGCCGGCTTCGACGTGAAGATCCAGTCGACCGAGTTCGCGACCTCGCTCAATCTGGCCGACAAGGGCCAGTTCGACGCCTACGTGCTCGCCTGGAGCGGACGCGCCGACCCGGACGGAAACATCTTCAGCTTCGATGCCTGCAAGCAGCCGCTCAACTACGCCGGCTACTGCAATGCCGAGGTCGACGATCTCCTGAAGCGCGCGCGGACGGCGCCCGACGTGCCGACGCGTGCAAAGCTCTACTCCGAAGTCGCCGCGATCGTGCTGAAGGACCGGCCGATCATCTATCTCTACCATCGCCACTGGCTGTACGCCTACACTAGCAGGCTCACCGGGTTGCGCAGCATCCCCGACGGACTTATCCGCGTGCAGGGCCTGCACTTCGAGTGACGGCTGGCGCGAGAGCGCCGACATGCTGACCTTCGTCGCACGGCGCATCGCGACGATCGTGCCGACGCTGGTGTTCGTGTCGATGCTGATCTTCGGCCTGCAGCAACTGCTTCCCGGCGATCCGGCGAAGGTGCTCGCGGGCGAGGAGCAAGACCCCGCGGTGATCGCGCACCTCCGCGCGACAATGCACCTCGACAAGCCGCTGCCGATACGCTACCTCTACTGGATGCGCGGGGTGCTGCACGGCGATCTCGGCGAGTCGCAGCGCTCGCAGCAGCCCGTCACGACGCTGATCGCCGAGAAGCTTCCGGTGACGCTCGAGCTCGCCTGCCTGGCGATCATCATCGCCCTCGCGATTGGCATCCCGGCGGGCGTCGTGGCCGCGGTGAAGCGCGGCTCGGCGTGGGACTACGGGGCCAGCGTGTTCGCGCTGTGGGGACTGTCGACGCCGAATTTCTGGCTCGGCATCATGCTGATCCTGCTCTTCTCGGTGACGCTCGGATGGCTCCCCGCATCGGGTTACGTGAGCCCGTTCGAGAACCTTCGCGAAAACCTCGCGGCGATGATCATGCCCGCCTTCGTCCTCGGCAACGCGATCGCCGCGGTGCTGATGCGCCACACGCGCAGCGCGATGCTGCAGGTGCTGTCGCAGGAGTACGTGCGCACCGCAAGGGCGAAGGGCGTGTCGGAGCGCGCAGTGATCCTGCAGCACGCGCTCAGGAACGCGCTGATCCCGATCATCACGCTGGGCGCGCTCGAGTTCGGCACGCTTCTCTCCGGCGCCGTGCTGACCGAGCAGGTATTCACCATTCCGGGTTTCGGCAAGCTCATCGTCGATGCCGTGTTCAACCGCGACTACGCGGTCGTGCAAGGCGTCGTACTCGTCACCGCGACGGCCTACATCGTGCTCAACTTCGCCGCCGACGTCGCCTACGCATTCGTCAATCCGCGGATCCGCCTCCGATGACCGGCGCGGCCGCCGATCGACTCGTCGCCGAGACCGGAGTGCCTGGCCTTGCCGGCGTGCCGGCCCCGGTCGCGCTGACGGGGCGCACGCATTGGCTGAAGAGGCTCCTGCGCCGCCCGGCGGCTGTGGTCGCGCTCGTCGTCATCGCCGGATTTGTCGTCACCGCCGTGTTCGCGCCGTGGATCGCGCCGCAGGACCCGCTCGCAGCGAGCTTCTCCGAGGTGCGCAAGCCGCCGTCGGCCGCCCACTGGTTCGGCACCGACGAGATCGGGCGCGACATCGCCTCGCGCGTCGTGTTCGGCGCACGTGCATCGCTCCTCGCCGGAGTCGTGTCGGTGCTGATCTCGCTCGCGATCGGCGTCCCCGCGGGACTCCTCGCAGGTTACGCCGGAGGAGCGATCGACATGCTGCTGTCGCGATTGACCGACGCGCTCCTCGCCTGTCCGTTTCTGATCCTGGCGATCGCCCTGTCGGCCTTCCTCGGTCCCAGCCTCACCAACGCAATGATCGCGATCGGCATCTCGGCCACACCCGCGTTCGTTCGCCTCGCGCGCGGTACGACACTGGCGGTCAAGGCCGAGGATTTCGTGCTCGCCGCCCGCGCGATCGGCAACGCCCCATGGCGGATCGCGCTTCGCCACGTGCTGCCGAACATCGTTCCGCCACTGCTCGTGCAGGCGACCCTCGCGATCGCCGCCGCGGTGATCGCCGAAGCGAGCCTGTCGTTCCTCGGTCTCGGCCAGCAGCCGCCGCAGCCGAGCTGGGGCAGCATGCTCAATACGGCGAAGGACTACCTCGACAACGCGCCGTGGATGGCGCTGTGGCCGGGGCTGTCGATCTTTCTGCTCGTGCTGTCGTTCAACCTCGTCGGCGACGGCCTGCGTGACGCGCTCGATCCGCGCGAGGCATGAACCGACGACCGCCTGCGTGATCTAACATTGCATGGTCGCGACGGAGGAACAATCGATGAGGACAGTCGGGCTGCGCAGGAAGGCGACGGTGGTGGCCGTGGCGGCGCTCGCGTGCGCGCTTCCGCTGTCGGCACCGGCAGCGGACGGTGGCTGGGGCGGAGGCGGCCATGGCAGCTGGGGCGGCCATGGACACGGCAGTTACGGTCACGGCTACTCGTCGGGCCACGGGTATTACGGCCACGGTTCTTACGGCCATGGGTACTATGGACGCGGCTACTGGGGCGGCGGCGGATGGTCGGGCAGCGTCTGGCTCGGCTGGCCCGGGTATTTCGGAGCATGGTGGCCTGGCTATGCGATCGCCTATCCGTATGCCGCGCCGGCCTACACCTATCCGGCCTACACCTATCCGGCGTACAGCGCTCCAGCTTACGGCGATCAGCCGTACGTCGCGCCGTCGACTCCGCTTGGAACGACGGTGCGCTACTACTGCCCGAATGCCGGCTATTACCCTAGCGTGCCGGCCTGCCCGCAAGGCTGGCAGCGCGTCGCCGTGCCGAACGGCGCACCGGGCGAGTGATCCGCGCATCGGAGCGCCGTTGCGAGCCGCGCGATAGCGGACTAGTATTAATCATTGCAGCGCGGCGACTTACCGGCGTTTCCGAAGGGAGAATCTCATGAATTCGCACAAGCTTGCGGGAACTGCGCTTGCGGCCGTCCTGCTGACCGGCGCAGCGCCGGTGCTGGCGATCAACTGTTACTCGGTGGTCGATCGCAACGATCGGGTGGTCTACCAGAGCGTGCGCTCGCCCGTCGACCTCAGCGCCGCCGGCGCCCCGGCGCGCGATGCGCTGCGCGCCAAGGGCGAGCAACTGATCGCGATGAACACGCGCACCTGCCCCGAAATCGATACGTCGAACCTCGGCGGCGACCACAAGCCCGCGACCGTCGCCGAGATCGTTGCCGGCATGCGTCCGGCGCTGCGCTATGGGCGACCGGCGGGCGCCGAGGCCGCGAACATCACGAACGCCGGCGGACTCGACCTGCCGAGCATCGCGGTTCCGGTCGCGACCGACGGCGGTGTCTCGACGTCAGGAGTCCCCTCGGGCATGTCGCTCCGCTGAGCCGCGGGCGCGTTACGCGCGTTTCCGGTCAGCGCGTGTCGTCCGTCGCCGCAGCGGTCGCGCACTCGGGCACGCGACCCCAATAGCCGTCGCAGAAAGCAATCCGCGCCTTCTGCCGGCACAGCAGGCGTTCGAGGAAGCCGCCGCGACAGGCGGTCATCGCATCGTCCATCGATTGCCAGCGCGTACGAGTCACTTCGGTGATCGCGACCGGCGTCGGCGAAGGCGCCGACGCAGCGAGGCTCGCCGGATTCGGCGCCTGCGCGCGGGCCGTCGCGGCCTGATCGGCTCGCTGCGCTTCGCCGCGCCGTCGCGCGAGCGGCACATGCGTGCGCGGCGGTGGGTCGCTCTCCCGCCGCGGCATGGCGCCGCGCGAGCGCTCGGGCGTGGTCGCAGAGGATACCTGCGGAGCATCGAGCGAGCGCTCGGGCGTGGCCGTAGCGGAAGCCTGCATAGCGGCGAGCGGCGCGCGAAGCGGCGGCGCAGGCGCACTCGCACCGATCACCGCGCTCGGCTGCATCGCGCGCATCGGGTCCCTGGCGACCGCGGCATGAGGCTCGCCCGGAGCGAGGCGACTGCGCGGCAAGACATACGCCGCGGCCACGAGCACCGAAGCCAGCATCACGACCGCCGGCCAGCGACGCCGTTGCGCCGACACTCCGCTCGAAGCGCGGACCGCGGCAGCGTCGGAGCGCGGTGCGCCGACGCCGGTGGCAGCTTCGTCGTCGACTCCGATGGCGTCGGCTTCACCGCCGTGGCGCGCGCGCTTCAGCGCCGCACGGCACGGGCCGCACAACCGCGCTCCCGGCAACGTCGCCTGTCTGCAGATCCGGCACCTCATTGCGCGCGTCGGCGGCTAGCCGGTTGTCCGGGTCCCACCTCCAATTATGACGCCGTCATTATACCTGCCGGAGTCGGCCGGGCTTGCGCGGCGACGAATCCGTCCGTCGGCTCGACGGCGCCCCCGCTGTCGGGGGCGCAGCCGTCGCGCCGGCCGATCACTGCCCTTCGTTCTGGCGCTTTTCGTCGCCCTTCTTGCTGTTTTCCGGCGGCTTCTGTTCGCCGCGCTGGCGGTCTTCGCCGCGGGATTGCTGCGGCGGCCGCTGCGCCTGCTCGACTTGCGGACGCGGCGGCGCGCGCTCTGCCTGCGGATTGGGTGCGTGCTGCTGCTGCGCCGGCGGCCTTGGCGGCTGCTCGACTGGCGGGCGCGGGGCACGCTCTGCGGGCGGCCTTGGTGGCTGCTCGACCGGCGGCCGCGGCGCGCGCTCGGTTTGCGGATTGGGTGCGTGCTGCACCGGCGGCCGCGGCGCGCGCTCTTCAGGTGGGCGCGGCGCCGGTGCGGGCCTCGGCTCGCGCGTCTCGGTACGGCTCGACGTCGGCGGCGCGTGCGGCGCGGTCGATTGTGGTTGCGCACGCGGCTCGGGCGGGCGCGCGGTCTCGGGGCGTGTTGCAGGCGCGCGACGCTCCGCTGCGGGCGCACGATTCGGTGGCGCCGCTTCCGGAACGGGCGCGCGCGTGGCGCTCGACGCGGGCTTCGGCGTGACGATACGAACCGGCGGAGCCGCAACGGGTGCCTCGCGGCGTAGAGCGTTCGCCTGCGAGTGATTGATCGGCTGTCCGGCATTGCGTTCGAGCACCGGAAGCTGGCGGCTGATCGGAACCGGCGGCGGCGGCGGCGCCACACGCGCGACGACGCCGCGTCGCTCGACCGCGGCGGGCGGAGCCGCGCGGCTCACCGGCGCGGAGCCGGTGAAGGCCGACCGCTGCGGAGCGACGCGTGCGCCCCGAACGACCTGCGCCGCCCCGAGCGCGGTCGCAGGCACTGCGACGAGCGCCCGATTCACCGGTTCCGCACGCGCAAACGTTGTCGGAGGGACCGCCGTCACGCCGTTCGGCGCGTGCATGTTCACGTAGTTGACGCGCGGCTCGTTCGAGCGACCCGGGCGCGCATAGTTGTTGTAGATATTCGTGATGTTGGTCGTGTTGTTGATGACCGTGTTGCTGACGTTCACCTGCCGGAAGTAATTCCGGGTGACCGAATACGGCGGCCGGTAGATCTCGCGCGGGCCGAGCGGGAACCAGCCGATCGCCGGCCCCGACGAGATCGCGACTCCGAAGCCCGTGCCACCGACGAAGGCCACCAGTGCCGGCGCGTAGCACGGAGCGACGCTGACCGGCCCGGGAATCCAGCCCCAGCCGCGATCGACGTAAACCCAGCGACCGTAGTGGAACGGAGCGAATCCCCACGGTGCGTCGTCGACCCAGGTCCAGCCCCACGGCGAGATCCACGCCCAGTGGCCGTAGCGGTACGGCGCCCACCCGACGGCGACGGCGGTCGGAAACCAGACGTTCCCGTACTGGGGAACCGTGGACCACCTGCCGTAGCTGTCGAGATCGGCATAACCGACGACTTCGGGCGACACGTAGCGCGCAGCCTCGGCGTTCTCGAAGCGACGCTCGCGCTCCGCTGCCCAGCGATCGAATTCGTCGTAAGGCGGCGCGGCCGAGAAATCATTGTCGTGGGCGTCGGTGCCGCGGAACCGGTATGCCTGCCCGGCGGTGACATCGTAGGAGACGTCGTTGCCGTAGGCGACACCCATGCCGTCGCGGACGATGACCGTCGTCGCGTTGCCTTCGGCGTTGCCTTCGGCGTCGACATCGACACGATAGCGCCCGGGCTGCGTCAACGAGAACGCGATATTGGGCGAATCGATCTCGACGATCGCACCCTGCGCCATACGCCGCAGATCGACGTCGAGCGTTCCCTGCTGAAGCTGAACCTGCGTCACCCGGTCGTCGAGATTCGAAACGGTGATGCTGGTGAGCGAGCCGAGGAACCACGACCCGTTGTCGAGCGAGAGCTCCACCTTCGCGTCGTGGTCAGCCCACAGCCGGTCGCCGGTGACGATCGGCCGGTTGACCTGGGCCTGCACCCATTGATCGTCGCCTGCCGGCGAGTAGCTCACTTCACCGCCGAACCACGCGAGCCGTCCGACGCGCGTCGGCGGATCGGCGGTGTCGGCGCCGGGAGGTGTCTGCGCGAGCGCGCTGAAGGAGATCAGCGACACCACCGCCACCAGCATGCTGGCGAGGCGACCAGGGGTGCGCCGGACGGTCCGTTGCGTGCCGATCATCGTCATCGTCCTGCTCCTGTCGGTTCGTTGCAAATCGTTACGCATTTCTTTGCCCGCAAACGGCACCGCGTGTATTTTCTGCTCGGCTTGCCGTTGCGAACAGGCTCCTGCTACGCTGCGTTCCACCATGGGGACCGCCTGTAGCAGGCTTCATTGCGCACCAACGTTCGAAGACGCGAACCGGATGACAGGCGGGCGGGTCGAATGCGATGCATCCGCACGACACGACGAATGTCGGCGGCGTGCGCCGCCCACTGCGAGATCGACATGACACGCACGATTGCAGCCGTGACGCTTGCCTTCGCGCTGGTCGCGACGGCCGCGCCAGCCATCGCCAGCACGATGCCACCCCCGCTGCCGACGCTCGATGCCGCACAGTCGTCTCGGCTCGACGAGCGCATGCAGCTGGTGCGCCACGAGATCGACGGGCGCGTCAGCCGCGGCGAGATGACGGCGAGCGAAGCCGAGCGCCTGCTTGCATGGCGCAAGTGGCAGATTGCGCGCCAGCTCGCAGGACTCGCGCCGCCTAATCCTGCTTTCGTCACGCCGAACTATCCGCCCGAGCCGGGCGAGCCCGGCGTGCCGCCGGACTATCGTGCGGCTCCACCGGCGCCGATCTACTACTCGGTCCCGTATCCCGTCTATGCGCCGGGGCCGGCATACGCGTGGCCGTACGGCTGGTACGGCGCGCCGTGGCCCGTGTTCGGCTGGGGCGCGACGATCTGCGGCGGAGGGTTCGGCCGCCATTTCCGCGCCGGCATCTGCCTGTAGCGGGGCGCGCAGATGGATCGGCAACCGCCTGCTGCGCTCGTCACCGGCGCCGGAAGCGGGATCGGCAAGGCGGTGGCGCTGGCGCTCCTCGACGAAGGCTACCGTGTCGCGCTCGCGGGCCGACGCGAGGCAGTGCTCGAGGAGGCCATCGTTGCTGCAGGCGCGGCGGGGGCGCGCGCGATCGCGATCGCGGCGGACGTCACCGATCCGGGCTCGGTCGACGCGATGTTCGAGCGCGTCGCATCGCGCTTCGGGCGCCTCGACGTCTTGTTCAACAACGCAGGCATCAGCGCGCCGCCCCAGCCGCTCGAAGACCTTCCGGTCGAGCGCATTCGTGCGGTGATCGACACCAACCTGCTCGGCGCCTTCCTGTGCACGCGCGGCGCGATCCGCATGATGAAAGCGCAGTCGCCACGCGGCGGGCGCATCATCAACAATGGCTCCATCTCGGCGCACGCGCCGCGGCCCGACTCGGCGCCCTACACGGCGACCAAACACGCGATCACCGGGCTCACCAGGTCGACGTCGCTCGACGGACGCAAGCACGACATCGCGTGCGGCCAGATCGACATCGGCAATGCGGCCACCGACATGGCAGCGCCGATGGCGCGCGGCGTGCCGCAGGCGAACGGCACCATCGCACCCGAGCCGCTGATGGACGTAGCGCAGGTGGCGCGCGCCGTTGTCTACATGGCGAGCCTGCCGCTCGATGCCAATGTGCAGTTCATGACGGTGATGGCGACGAAGATGCCCTTCGTCGGCCGCGGCTAGCGCGACCCCGGTCAGCGCACTTCCTGCGTCGACGGGCTGACCGGGCACTGCGCAACCTTGCCCCAGTAGCCATCGCAGTAGCGGATGCGCACGCGCTGGTCGCAGATCACGCGGTTGATGAAGTCCTCTCGCGTGCAGCGCGACAGGTCATCGCTCATCTTCGTCCAATGATCGTCGGCTTGCGGTGCGGAAGGCGCCGCCGTGGCCATCCGCTCCACCGGGGCTGCCGCGGGAACGGGGGCCTTCGCAGGGGCCTTCGCGGACGCCTCGACATGCGCCCGCGCAGCGCTGCGCGGGCGCTGCGCGGGCGTCGGTGTAATGACGCGCGGACCCGTCGTGGCACGCGCGCCGGACGGGGCGCTCGCCGCGGACGCGGCCGTTGCCGACGACGCTGCGCTCGCGGATTCCGGTGCGACATCTGCCCCCGCGGGCAGCGCCGACGGCGGCGGCAGCGGCGCTGCGCTCTGATCGGTCGGAGGCGGCACGTTGCCTGCCGGAACCTGGACGACCTTCGGCTGTGGAACCGGCGCCTCGCTGCCGCTCCACGCGCCGGTCAACAGCTTCCAGCCGCCATAGCCTGCGAGCAGCACGACGACGCACGACGCGACGATTGCAATCGCCGCGCCGCGCGCTCGCCGCGCGGCCGCACGCGGCTGCTCGGCGCCGCAGCGCGCGCAGTAGCGGGCATCGGCCGCATTCTCCGCACCGCAACTCGCACAGTTCATTCGCCTGTCTCCACTGCGCCGGCGCCGCGGGCGCCGTTACCCGGATGATGATCGCACACAGGCCGCGCGTCGCTGGTCCAACGCGTCGCGATCTCGCATACTAGGCGCCACCGGGGCCGGGCGGACCTTGCATCGCGTCCGTCGTGCCCGGAGCTATCGACGAGGCTCACGACATGCCAACCGACCGCGACACCGACAACACGCTCGATCTCGCCCGGATCGAGCGCCTGACGCGCGAGCTTCTTTTCGCGCTCGGCGAGAACCCCGACCGCGAAGGGCTCGCCAGGACGCCCGCCCGCGTCGCCCGGGCGCTCGCCTACCTCACATCGGGGTACCGCAGCGACGTCGCGACGCTCATCAACGGCGCGATCTTCACGCAGACCACCAACAGCATGGTGATCGTGAAGAACATCGAGGTCTACAGCCTCTGCGAACACCACATGCTGCCGTTCTTCGGCCGCTGTCACATCGGCTACATCCCGACCGGCCGCGTGTTCGGCGTCTCCAAGCTCGCGCGGCTCGTCGACATGTACGCGCGCAGGCTGCAGCTGCAGGAGCGACTCACCGAGCAGGTCTCGCAGGCGGTGCTCGAGTCGGTCGACGCGCGTGGCGTCGGCGTGATGATCGAGGCGCGTCACCTGTGCATGATGATGCGCGGCGTCGAGAAGCAGAACTCGGTGATGGTCACCTCGTCGGTGCTCGGAACGTTCCGCGATTCGAACGCCACCCGTGAGGAATTCCTCGCACTGATCGGCCAGCGCGGATAAGCCGGACCCCGATCGGTCGGCCGCGCGGCTGAACCGCCGATCGGCAACGCGATTGCAGCACACACCGCGGCTACTCGGCGACCACGATCGCCGTCCGTGCCGAGGCGCGGCCCGGCTTCAGCAGCATGACGAGCGGGATCATCACGAAGAAGCTCGCCACGATGATCCAGAACGCATGGAGCAGGCCGAGCATCGCCGCCTGCTCCTCGACTTCGCGCGCGAGTACGGCAAGCCCGGCGCCGGCCGCCGGAACCCCGAGCGGATGCAGGAACTGCTGGACCTGGAACCGATAGGGGTCGATGAAGCCGCGCAGGATCTCCCAGTTCACCTGCGCGCTCCGCGCGAGTGATACGCTGATGATCGAGATGCCGATCGACGCGCCGATCGAGCGGACGAGGCTGTAGACGCCGGCGGCTTCGGTGGCAAGGCGCCGCGGCAGCGTCGCGAACGCGATCGCCGACAGCGGCACGAACACGAATCCGACGCCGATGCCTTGCAGGAGCAGCGGAACCACCATCACGCCCCACCCCGCGTCGAGGTTCATCCGGGTCATCATCCACGCGCCGACGACGCCGGCGGCGATGCCGAACCAGATCAGCGGCTTCGCGCCGACGCGGCCGACCAGCCTGCCGACGATCAGCATGCTGACGAGACTCCCGATGCCGCGCGGCATCATCGCGAGCCCGGTATCGAGCGTCGGATACTGCAGCAGGTTCTCGAACAGAACCGGCTGCAGAAGCATCCCCCCATAGAGCGACAGACCCATCGCGCCGCCGACGATCGTCGCGGCGGCAAAATTGCGGTCGGCGAAGAGCGCGAGGTCGAACAGCGTCTCGCGACGCGAGGCGAGCGAGTGCGCGATGAACATCGCGAGGCCGCAGACGAGGGCGACGAGCGCGGCGCGGATCGACGTCGACGAGAGCCAGTCCTCCTGCTGGCCGCGGTCGAGCACGTACTGCAGCCCGCCGATGAACAGCGCAAGGAAGACGAGACCCCACCAGTCCATCGCGCGCTCCTGCACCGGTGTGTCGGGAACGTTGCGCGCAGCGAGAAACAGCGACAGCGCGCCGACCGGGATGTTGATGTAGAAGTTCCAGCGCCAGCTCGCCGCCTCGGTGAGCCAACCGCCGAGCGTCGGACCGAGAATCGGCGCGACCATCACGCCCATGCCCCAGATGGCGAGCGCCTTGCCGCGCTCGTGCACCGGATAGCTGTCGACCATGATCGCCTGCGACAGCGGCACCAGCGACGCGCCGAACAGCCCCTGCAGCAAGCGGAAGAAGACGATCTCGGCGAGCGACCCCGAAACGCCGCACAGCGCCGACGACACGATGAAGCCGCCGATCGACACGAGCAGATAGCGGCGGCGTCCGAGCCGGTCGGCGAGATAACCGGTCATCGGCATCACCACCGACGACGCCACGATGTAGCTCGTCAGCACCCAGCTGATCTGGTCGGTCGATGCCGACAGCTCGCCGGCCATGTGCGGCAGCGCGACGTTGACGATCGTCGTGTCGAGCACCTGGATCACGGTCGCAGCCATCACCGCGAGCGTGACGAGCATGCGCGGGCCGCTGGTCATTGCCGCAACTCGTCGAGCTTCGCGCGTACGCGCGCGAGGAGCTCGCAGAGCACGTCGAGTTCGGCCGCGCTCAGCGTCGCGGACAGCTCGCGCCGCAGCGCGAGCACGGTGCGCCGAATGCGCTCGAGGAGCGTGCGCGCGCGCGGCGTTACCACCACCGCCTTCAACCTGCGGTCGCCCTCCACCTCGCGCCGCGTGACGAGGCCGTCACGTTGCATGCGATCGACCAGCGTCACCGCGGCCGGTGCGCCGATGTCGAGGCGCTCGGCGAGGTCGCCCTGCACGAGCTCGCCGCCGGCGCGATCGAGCCACAGCAACGCCTGCCACTGGACCCGGGTCAGCCCGAGCGGCTGCAGCCGGCGATCGAGCTCCTGGCGCCAGCTCTTCGTCACGCCTGCGGCAAGGACGCCGAGCGCCTCGACGCGGTCGCCTGCCACGCGGGAGGCGGCCGCGTGCGAGGCAGCCGGCACGCGCGCCGGCACCGCACGTGGCTTTGCCGGCAGCGCGTGCGGCTTTCTTTGTATACGAATCGTTCGCATACGATATTGTTTCCGAATCGGCGTGCGCGCGCAAGCGCCCGCCGGCCCTGCCGCGTGACCGGCACCACCATCGCGGCAGCGTGCGACAATCCGCGCTCCGCCACCGCCCCCCCTTCCGATGCCATCCCGCAGCCGCCCGACGAAGCGACCGTCCTCCGCCACCGTGCACGTGCAGGTCTCGCAGGCAGCGGGAGCCGGCGGGCGCGCGTACGCCGTGCGCCGGTCGCCGATTCACGGACGCGGCGTGTTCGCTACGCGAACGATCGCGAGGGGCGAGGACATCGTCGAGTACCGCGGCAGGCGGATCTCGATGGAAGTCGCCGACACGATGCCGGACAGCGATCCAGACAACCCGTATCACACGTTCCTGTTCGAGCTCAACGACGGGCGCGTGATCGATGCCGGTGTGCGCGGCAATGCGGCACGCTGGATCAATCACAGCTGCGCGCCGAACTGCGTGCCGTACGAGGACGACCGCGGGCGCGTGATGATCGCCGCCCGCCGCACGATCCGCGCAGGCGAGGAGCTCGCCTACGACTACCGCTTGAACGTCGAGGGCCGGCGCACGAAGAAGCTGCTCGCTGCGTACCGCTGCCGGTGCGGCGCACCTCGCTGCCGCGGTTCGATGCTCGGCCCCGCAGAGCCCGCCGGCGGCCGCCGGCGACCCCGCTGACCGCGACACTCGGCGTCAGGTCAGGCCGGCCGCTCCGACGATCGCGGCGGCGACCAGGATCCACACCGGATTCACGCGAGTAAACGCGAGCGTGACCGCGCCGACTGCCGTCAGCGCGAGCGACCCGGGAGAGCGGTCTGCGCCCTGCGCGAGCGTGTATCCGCTCGCCAGGATGAAACCGATCGCGATGGGCGCCAGCGCGCGGCGCAGCACCGGCAGGACCCGCGTCGTCTGCGCCCGCTCGGCCCAGCGCGCGAACCCGTAGCACAGCACCGACGACGGTCCGCAGGCCGCGGCGGTGGCGACGAGTGCGCCCGGCAGGCCGGCGACCTTCCAACCGACGAGCGACACGAACATCGCGTTGGGGCCTGGAGCGAGTTGCGCGAGCGCAAAGAGATCGGCGAATTCGGCGCTCGTCATCCATCCCTGCACGTCGACGACGACGCGGTGGATCTCCGGGAGGATCGCGCTGATGCCGCCGATCGCAACCAGCGAAAGTGCGGCGAAGCGCAGCGCGAGTTCGACCACGACCGGAGCGCCGGCAATCATGTCGCCGCTTTGGCGATCACGCCGACGCGCGCCATTCAGCGGCGATGCTGGCGGCCATCAATGCCAGCGCAACCCAGACGAGCGGCCAGTGCAGGACGCCGACGCCGATGAACGCCGCGCCTCCGGTCAACACGCCGCGCAGCGGCGGCCGCGCCTTGATGAACAGGCGCACCGCCGTTCCGACAATGAGCCCCGCCGCGGCCGCCGACGCTGCCGCGATCGCGTGCCGCGCGAGCGGGTGATTCGCGACCTCGGCGTAGAAGATCGCCATCGCCAGCATGACGGCGATCGGCACGAACAGAATCCCGGTGACCGCGAGCAACGCGCCCAGCGGACCGTGACTGCGACTGCCGACGATCACCGCGAGATTGACGACGTTGGGTCCCGGCAGCACCTGGCACAACCCCATCGTCTCGGCGAATTCGCGGTCGGAAAACCATCGACGCTCGTCGACGACGACGCGGCGCGCCCAAGGCAGTACGCCGCCGAAGCCGAGCAGGCCCATCTTGAGGAAGCTCGCGAACAGCGCGCCCCGTGTGATGCCATCGAGCGGATGGCGACCGGCCGGCGGCGGAGCCACGTCGTCGAGGGGCGGGGTCATCGCAGGCGATCGGCGTCGGGTGATCCGCCGTGCCGGGTTTGGCGGCGGACCATTCGCATTGTATCGGTCACCATCGGCTGCGCGGCCGCCCGCGGGCGCATTCGGATCCGCCCGCGAGCGACACCCGCATTTGCCTCGACGCTGCAACGACGGCACAATCGCGGGCCATGACGCGCAAGTCCTCCGCCGGCAAGACGGGCACCGTCAGGGTGCTCGAGTTCGATTCCCGCGTGCTCGCCGACAATCGGCTCGGCGACCCGCATCGGCGCAAGCTCCCCGTGTGGTTGCCGCCGGGCTACGACGACGGCACCGTGCGCGGCAAGAGTGGCGGACGCGGCAGACGCTTCCCCGTGCTGTTCGATCTCGTCGGCTTCACCGGCTCGGGGCCGGCACACCTCAACTGGAAGCCGTTCGACGAGAACGTTCCCGAGCGTGCCGCACGTCTCATTGCCGAGCGCCGGATGGGCGCGGCGATCATCGTGTTTCCTGACTGCTTCACGTCGATGGGGGGCAACCAGTACATCAACTCCAGCGCGATCGGCCGGTACGCAGATTACCTGACGCGCGAGCTGATCCCGTTCGTCGACCGCGAGTTCCGCACGCTCGCCTCGCGCGATCACCGCGGCTGCTTCGGCAAATCGTCTGGCGGCTACGGTGCGATCATCCACGGCATGCGCTACGCGCGCTACTGGGGCGCAATCGCCGATCATTCGGGCGATTCGCTGTTCGACCTCTGTTACCTCACCGATTGGCCGCGGACGCTGAACGAACTCGATCGCCACCGCCGTCCCCCGCGCCGCGCCGGACGTATCGACGTGCTGCGCGACGAGCGCGGTGCCGCGGACGGCCGCGACGACGGGCGCATCAAGCGCTTTCTCGAGCACCTATGGTCGCACGAGAAGCTCTCCGATGCGGAGGTGCACACGCTGATGAACCTCGCGATGGCGGCCAGCTACGATCCCGATCCGGCCGCGCCGCTCGGCTTTCGCGTTCCGTTCAATCTCGAGACCGGTGAGCTCCTGCCGGCACGCTGGAGGCGCTGGCTGCAGCACGATCCGGTGCATCTCGTCGGCCGCTTCGGCGACGCGCTGCGGTCGCTGCGCGGCATCTACATCGATTGCGGCTGGCGCGACCAGTATCACCTGCACTACGGCGCGCGGCTCCTCTCCAAGCGGCTGGCGCAGCACGGCATCACGCATACCTACGAGGAGTTCGACGACAACCATTCGTCGATCGATTACCGGATGGACGCAAGCCTGCCGTTCCTCTACCGGGCGCTCAAGCCCTGATCCGCAAGCCCGCCTCGTATAATCGGCGGTGTGCGCCGCGTTGCGGCGCGCTCCGGACTTGCTCGGAGGCGCGCGATGAAATGGGGTGATTTCAGGCAAAGCGACAACGTCGAGGACCGGACGCAAGGCGCGCCCGAGGGCTCGGGCGGTGGCGGCGGCTTCGGGATCGGCGGCATGCACATCGGCGCCGGTGCGCTGATTCTGATCGTCATCGTCGGGTGGCTCTTCGGCATCAACCCGCTCACGATGCTCGGCCTCCTTTCCGGAACCGGGACGCCGCCGACACAGAGCGCGCCCTCGCCCGGCTACGGACCGCAGACCGGCGCCGCCGGCGAAGCGCCGCAAAGCGCGACGACGCAGGCCGCCGTCAACAAGGAGTTCTCCGCGCGCGTGCTCGGCGACACCGAAGACGTCTGGGGCGCGATCTTCAAGGCGATGGGCTCGCGCTATGAGCCTCCCAAGCTGGTACTGTTCCGCGGCTCGACGCCGTCCGCCTGCGGCCGTGCCGAAGCGGCAGTCGGACCGTTCTACTGCCCCGGCGACCGCGATGTATATCTCGACACTTCGTTCTTCGCCGAGCTCCACCAGCGCTTCGGCGCTCCAGGCGATTTCGCGCAGGCCTACGTGATTGCCCACGAAGTCGGTCATCACGTGCAGAACCTGCTCGGTACGATGCAGAAGTACGACGCCGAGCGCGAGCGCGCCAACGCGGCGCAGGCCAACGCGCTGTCGGTACGCCTCGAGCTCCAGGCGGACTGCTATGCGGGAATCTGGGCGTTCTTCGCCGAGAAGCGCAACCTGATCGACACCAGTGACGTCGACAGCGGCCTCGCAGCCGCGGCTGCGGTCGGCGACGACCGCATCCAGAAGATGACCCGTGGCACCGTCGCCCCCGATTCGTTCACCCACGGCTCGTCGGCGCAACGCCAGCGCTGGTTCAAAACGGGGCTCCAGTCGGGCGATCTGCGCGACTGCAACACCTTCGCCGCGGCCAGCCCCTGACGCTGCGTGCCGCCGGCTACCGGCGCCGCTTGCCACGCGTTCTGCCCCCGCCTATGATGGCCCCGGAAGGGGGGCGTGACATGAAAATCGTGTTCGTTCTGTCCTTGATCGCGACGGCGGCGCTTGCCGCAGGCTGTGCGACCCCGCCGCCGACGCGCGCCGACCTCGACGGGCGTTACGTGTGCAACGCTGCCCGCATGGCGCAGGTC
>Ga0157370_10002319_pt1 | contig 23046 bp, 21 predicted proteins | sample C35metaG_FD_113463 | JGI IMG/M metagenome (GOLD analysis project Ga0157370, IMG submission 113463) | Corn rhizosphere microbial communities from Kellogg Biological Station, Michigan, USA - C3-5 metaG | ecosystem: Host-associated > Plants > Roots > Rhizosphere > Soil | place: USA: Michigan...
ACCATGAACACCGCCAGCGCCCGCTCGATGCGCTCGATCGTGCTCAGTTGTAGCGCCTCGACTCGGCAACCGTTCTTCAGCACATGAAAGAAGGTTTCCACCTCCCAGCGGGCGCGATACCAATCGATCAGCCGCGCGGCTTCGGTCACGTTCGTATCCCTCGATCCAGCGCGTGCTTTCCTTGATACCGCCACGCTTGCCTCGGGCGTCCTTGCACTCACGCGACCACATCCAGGCATTGAGCACGCCCAACGGCTCACGCTGCGGCGTGACCGCATAGGTCGCGTGAACGTACATGCCGCGCTGTGCTTCATACGACAACGGCCCCAGTCCAGCGATCTCCTGCCCGTTAAAGTTCAGCTCGGTCGTGTCATCCAAGCACAGCACCACCTCGCATGCCCGCATCCGCTCGGTCGAGCTCTGCCAGTGCGGCTCCATGACGTCGGTCCATTCCAGCTTGTCCTGCGCGAAGAACCGATAAGCCGCCGCCGTCTCAGCCCAGCCGCCGCACGCCAGCGGAATGCTCGCCGTCCGATTGCCCGACAGCTGGGGTGGGACCAGTTAATCCGGCTAGTGACGTAGCCGAAGAACCAAGCGACAAGAAGTCCAAGGCCGATTGCTGAAACGACGCCCGCAAGTCGCTTCATTTCATTTCCCAGAAGAGAACCTGTTTCGATTTACCCAATTCCGAATATCCCGAACCAGCAACGACTATGCTCCGCGCCGATTCATCATTTCACTTGCGTCAACCTTGGTGAGCGTAGCCGTATAGGTAAAATACAACAGTAAAAAAAATCAAAGCCGCAAACCATATCATCCATTTTCGTAACGTCCAGCGCTTCCATGCCGCACCATTCAACAGCCCGAAGAGTAGCGCGGGACCAAACAAGGAAAGAAATAATTGTGTTCCTGCCAACCAAGACACCGGGCACTTACCAAGCTCATGACAACCGTTGACAGGGCGGCCTGATTGCGGCCAATGCATATGACTGAAAACATAAAGACAAAGCCACGTCAAGAATAATCCAAATACCAAGCCCGTAATGCCAATCGCAGTCCGCTTCACTTGATCTCCCAAAATAGTATTGACTTTGACTGACTCAAATCGGAGTAACTCAGCGCATTCGCAAAATTAGCACCCTGACGGAATGACGAAATTCCAATTCTTCGTCCGATAGTTGCTAGTGCATCGGGCACGCTGCTGATAGTCAACCGCTCGCCGTTCCATAGATCAATGTGCCCACCGCTTGCATTAGCAGCACTCTCACCATCGCGGGTCCAGTAACGCGAAAACTGAATGATGCCGGTACGGCCCTTAACTTTCGCCTCCCAATCCTTCCCCGTAATGTTCTCTGCCGCTGGCAGTTCTGCAATGGGCCGCAACTGAAGCCATTCGCCCAATTCGTCAGCCCGCGTCGCAGTTGCCTTGCCATCAAGCAAGATACGCCCGATGGTTGGCTGACCGGACAGCGGCTTGACCAGCTTTTGAGAAAACGAGTTCATCTCAATGCCGACGCGATGGAATGTCACGCTCATGCGTATCGCGCACTGATCGCGATATGCTGAATTATCGTATGGGTCGCCTGATGGATATGCTTCCCATAGTTCTTGAAAAGTCAACGCCTTCAACGGCACTTCCTTGACCGAGTGCGGCGTCGCGTTCGTTCTGACGACTGTCTTCTTATTCGGCATCAGTCATCCCACCCTGCTTTGCAAAGGCTTCGTCGCCCCAAAAAACGGTGTAGTCATCTGCGCTGTAGGTGTACACGCGCGGCAAGTGGCCGCTTTCATCCAGTCGTCCCGAGAACGTCTGACCGTCGCTTGTCTCGATGAAGTAGGGATACCCTTCTGACGCCCCGCGTTCAGTCGCGCGGACCTGTTCGTCAAACGTGTCCTTGGCTTCCGATGCGGTGGCTGCACCGGTTGCGGCAAGACCGTCTCCGGCTGCCGTGACGGGCGAGATGACACCCAACGTCTCGGCCATGTCGTCACACCATGATTCTCCGGCGAGCGTAGCCACAATTCGCGGCGGCGTCGGGCACTTGCAAAGCACAATGTCACCGTCTGCGGCAGTCTCGCTCAAAAAATCGAGACGGCGGGGACCGCCCGTTTTAGCAATCACGCCCTTGCTTTTGCAGGCTTCGCAGTACGCCTGTCCGCCTATGAGAGCGACCTGACGCCCTGCATCACCGAAAGTGACGACCGGCCCTGCATAGGGCAGCACCTGTCCGCCGTGTTCCAAGCTGTCGCCGACGACAGCGATTCGACGCATCATGAGTTGTCTTCCTTCGGGATTTCAGTGTCGTTGCTGCGACGGCACGAAGTGCGGGTCAAGGAAGCCAAGAATAGGTGGCAAGCCGTCTAGGACCAGAATTTCCATGCTGGATTGCAGGCTTTCTGCGATCACGTCGCCATTGCTGACGTCGCTTCCGACTATCGCAAGCGGCTTGCCGTCGTCAATTGCCGCGAAACCGGCACCCGACGTGATGTGGGCGACTGTGCCATCCGGGTAATGCACTTCATCACCGACGCGTGAAGCACGGAGTTTATTGAAACAGGTCGCCGACGTAGCGGTCTGTACCGTGCCGCCGAGTTTGGTGCGAGAACCGAGTGTTGCGACTGCGTGACGGCCCAGAACGGGCAACGCTGCAACGCGTTCCCGCTCCGCAGTGGCCGCAAGGGCGTCCGGCGGAAGATCGTTGTATTCCAAGTTCATCTCTCAGGTCGTTATCGCGCCGATGAATTCACGGCGCATGTTGTTCGTCTTTCGGAAGTGGCGCCGACTATATCCGATTCATCGGATCAATCGCAATACTCCGTGACCGGGCGACTTTGGCCGCCCGAGAGCACCGTGCTCGCTGTCTGCTAGCCACTCAAACGGGCATGCGCCAGCGACACCGCCTGAATCTGTTCCATCGGTCCGGCGACATCATCGGCATCGAGACTCACGTAGTGCCGGTGCAGAACGTCGCCCCGCTTGGGCGCATGCCCAAGGATGCGGCGTAGGATCGCGTCGGCGACGCCTTGTCTTGCCGCGACACTGGCAAGCAGCTTTCTCAGATCGTGCAACGTGAAGGCTGGCGCTCCCGCCCGTATCGCCATTTCGGTGACGTTCCACGAACGCCCACTACCGCGCAACTCGTCCAATCGCGTAAACTTTCGTCCGGCGAATGGTCGGGAGTTGTTGTCCAAGTCTTGTCCAAACACTGTCCAAGTTCATTAACCGATTTGGACAGGATCGAACGCTTCGGCAACAGTAAGTCTTTGATTTGTAAGACCGTCAACCCAAGGCTACGCACGGAAACCAGAATGTGCAAGGCGGTGGATCGGGGGATGGTCATCACCGAGGTGAAGGTGATGGAGAAGCACGGCGGGAAGTCGGGGGATTGGGTGGCGCAGGGTTAAGCTTTCCTCGCAACGGTCGCCAGTCGCCGCAGGCGGCGGGCCAGCGCCCGCGAGACCACCGGCGTCAGGTTATCGGCGCTGGCCGCAGCGGCCGCCGTCTCGCGCAGAAAAAGTGCGCACTCACGAGCCACGGCTTCGCGCTCATTGTCGGACGTGATCATGTGATAGGAGTCGTCAAGCCAGATCGTTCGCAAAAACGGCGCCCCGATGTTGGCCTCGACGAACCGGGCGTTATGCGGGCTCGAAGTCTCATCGTCGATGGCATGGATAATGAGGCAGTCGGTCCGGATGCCCTTGAGCTTCTTTCGCACTGAGCCGGCCAGGCGACTCGCCTCGTGCAGCGCCGGCATGCCGATGGACGCAGGTCCGACTTCGCTGATGTCGTTTTTTTGCATGGCGCGCGCGATCTTCGAGCGCAGTACTTCATTGCGCAGGCCATAAGGTTCCTGCTCACGGTAGCGGTAACGTGAGCGCAGGGGCGTGTAATAGACGAAATCCAACAGGAAGCGATACCAGGGAATCGCCCAGCCGTCATATGCAAGCGTGACCGACAACAGCAGCACCGCGCGGGCAGCCGGTCGCACATGTGCGACAGCGGCCGCCAGCGTTGCGCCCATCGATAGACCGCAGATGGAGACGTGTCGGTGGCGCGCGGCAAGCGCATCGAAGGCCGCAACGGCTGCGCTGATCCATTGCTCCATCGGTTGATGTCCGGTGCCGGCGCTATAGCCGGGCAGCTCCGGCGAATGGGTGGCAAAGCCTTCGTCAGCAAGGAGCCGCCCAAGAAAGCGCAACTCTAGCGGTGAGCTCGACAAGCCATGCAGGAGCAGAACGGCGTGATCGCCATTGTCGGCACGCGAAACGTCAGGGGTATCGATGTCAGTCATCTGCTCGCAAAACCAGGAACTCGCCGGACGACGTGATGAAGCGGTCGCAAACGCATTCAACCGGGCGCCAATCGTCGAGGGCCCCGGAAACAAAACGCATGCGATGATGACCGGGCGTCAGGAGCCCGCTCACGCGCGCAAGATCCTCCGGGTGCACTTGCGTATGCTTCGCGCCCAAGGCGACACCCACCTGCAGTGATGCGTCGTCTATGACGCCACCGCGTCTCGCGGTGGCTGCTGCGGCTACCAAGCTGCCCGGCGGCAACGTGTTGTTCGGGTCGAGCGCCTTGATGACGATGAGCGAGCGGTTGTACTGCGCGATGTAATGCAACATGCGGTGCATTTCATCGGTCGCCCGGCGGGCAAGTAGTCTCTCGTTGTCGTGCCGCAGGAGCATTTCGTAGCGCGACTTCGCCACGGCTGCGAGCAGTTCGGCGCGATACTGCGCGCGCCGCAACCGCTCAACGAGCGTGATGACGAGAATGGTAATTAGCGGGTACGAGATCAGCAACCGCAAGTCGGATGCATCGATCACGTCCAGGTGTCCATACGGCGGCACAAAAAGGTAATCGGCCAGGCAAAGCCCAAACAACATCACGCATACCGCGGGCGCGAGTCCGCAGTAGTACTCGACGAGTACAGCGGCGATGAGAAAGGCGGTCCCCGGCATAATCGGGCCCAGGAGCGGGTGCAACACGGCCCGGATGATTGCGGCAATAAGAAGCGCCACTGCGGCGACGACCCACCTGTCACGACCCCGCGGCGCCCACCGTTTTGAGTTTTTGACTTCCATGCATCCGACGGGAGAATAAACCTTTCAAGTTGTTAACGGCGATATCGCACAGAGCTTTAGCGAAGACCCGCCCCGCCAACAGAAGTTCGGGGGCTGACGAGAACCATGCTTTCGCCACTTCCGTGCGGCGCCTACCGTGGGCCCTTTCCAGTGCGCGGGCGAGTTCGAACTTGATCCAAGGCCCAGGCAGATCGCGCATCATAACCTTCGCGGCAATAGGGCATTCAGTCGTCGCAGTTGAACCGGTGGTGTCGAGGCTTGGCGCCGGCGGGCTAGCCTTACTCACGGACCCAACCCAGCGCGATAAGCCTGCCGAAGAGCCGGCGATGGACGCCAGTGGCCAGCCGGTAACTCGCCCCCAGATACCAGCGCGTTTCCCGCAACGTCACCCAGGCACTGAGCCCAGCGACCGCGAGCGCGCCGAACATGTCGAACGGGAAGTGAACCCCCAAATAGATGCGCGCCCAGGCGATGGGAACACCCAATAAGCCCAGCGCAACGCCTAGGCTTCGCGTGCCTCGCTGCAGCAGCACACTGAAAGCAACCGCCCACCACAAGGTCAGGTGATCGCTCGGGAACGACGAGTCGGCAACGTGGGGAATGAAGGTGTGTCCTAGGCCCATCACGAAAGGCCGCGGATGCGACCACGCCAAAGCGATCAGTTGGTTGACGAACAGGCCCGTCAGTCCCGATGCGGCGGCCATCAGCATCGTCTTGCGCGTGTCCTCGCCGCCGCGCAGCCAGCCAATACCGATCAGCAGCGGGACCGCCCAGACAAGCCGCTCGGCGAGAAAGACGGCTACGCGCAACGTCAGCGCGCTAGGGTGCGCGGGCGCGTTGAGCCAGAGAAACAGTGCTTCGTTGAGTGATTCCATGGGGTCTCCGCCGGATCGCCTCATAGCGGACGATCCGGCCATGCCGGGGATTTAAGCTGGGCGTTGCAGGAGGAGAGGCTACACGGCCAAGCTTAGCTGCGGCTTAGCCGAACGGCGCGTCGGTATCGATCCGCTGGCCCCGCGGCTCAATCGTCGCCATCGTCTTCATCGTCGGCCGTCTTCGGTGCCGGCCCGTAGCGCTTGAGCAATTGCTCCCTGAAGCCTACGAGCTTGGGCTCGTCGTCGCACAACTGGTATAGCGCCGACAACTGGGCCGGCCAGTCATGTAACACGCCCGCAAAGATCTTCAACCGATCGACCGTGTCCAGCGCCTGATCCGGCTTGCCGTCGAGCGCAAGCAGCACCGCGTAACGCCGCAGCACTGTTTCGCCCGGTAATAACGCGAGCGCCTGTTCGTGCATGGCCAGTTTCGCCTTCAGGTCGCTACTGTCGATCGGCAGCAGCGTGGCCATGCCGTACTCGCCCCATGCGCCGAACAGCACGGACGGCGCAGCCCGATATTGGTCAGCCGGATGAGCACCGTAGTAAAGCACTTCGGCGCGCGCGTAGTCGCGATAGATCGGATGGAGCGCAGCCAACCCTCCCGCGACCAGCAATGCCTGCCACCCAAGTGCAAGCCGTGGCGGCACGAACCCGAGCGGCCTCGTCTCCAAGATGCCGAAAACGAACATCGCGGGCAGCAGGAAAAACATGTACTGCTGCGGATACTCGACGAGCGCATGCATCAGCAACGCACCGATCAGCGCCAAGCCAAACACGCGCTCGGCCGTATGCGGTGCGCGCAACACACGCCAAAGCCATGCCAGCAATCCGAGCAGCACGATCGCAATGCCGACGATGCCTGTCTTCGCGAGCAAGTCGATCACGATGTCGTGCGAATTGTTGGCGATTTCAACGTCGCCAAGCTGCTTGACGAGCGCAAATTCGAAACGCGGGAACTCCCCCCAGCCGACGCCGAGCAGCGGATGATGAACGAACATCGTCCAGCCGTATTTCCACATCGCCAGACGCAGCACGAACTGCCCCTTGTCCTGAAAACGATGCGCGGCCGATACATCGAGATCCAGGTGATAACGCGTGTTCGCCCAACGCACGGCCACGTTGACGGCGAAGAACACGACGACGAGCGCGACCGGAATCATCCAAGGGCGCATGCTGCGCCGATAGGCACCGTCACGGGGCGGCACAACCAGGGCCATCCAAAATCCCGCGACGACGATGACAGCTGTCTGCAGCCAAGGCCCGCGCGACACGGTCAACGCCTGCCCAAGGGTGCAGATGGCCGAAACAGCCCCCCATAGGAGCACGTTCAAGCGGCGCGTCTGCACGAGATACATCGCCCCCGCCAGGCCGAAAGCGATGACGGTCGCGAGGTGATTGGCCTGCGCCATGTTGCCGAACGGCCGCCGCTCCGTCGCCACGTTGTAGGCCACAACGAATGGCGCGAAGCGTGCTTCCGCGTGAAAAAGCTGCACGATCTGGCAAAAAACGGCGAACAGCCCACCGACGACGAGCGCGCCCGCCATCCAGCGCAGCGCATGCTCGGTCTCCCCCGAGCGGGCGAACCCGTAGCCGGCCTGTGCGGCCATGACGGCCGCCAACAGAAAGCCCGCGCCGAGCCAAGCCATCGACGGCTGGGCAAGGGGCAGCACGAACGTTTGCAGCACGAGCAAGGCGCCGAACGCCAGCGGGACGAGCGCGACGGCCGGGATGGCGTACGGCACGCGCGGCCTAGCCGAGATCGTCAGCAGCAGCACCGACGCGCCGACGAGCAAATAAAGCGAGAGCGCGGTGAACTCGGCGTAGAAGGTCGGAATCGGGTACGTGTGATTGGTGACGGCATACGGCAGCATCGCCGCGAAAGCCAGCGACGTGAACGACAGATAACGAGCAAAGGGTGATGTCATGAGAATAGGGGCCGTCGGCAACCGGCGCACTATACAAAAAATTCCAGTCAGTGTGCGCAGCTATCTGTCTGTCGGCCCTCCGCCGCGCGTCTGCTGCCCGCCCTCAAGTCCGGCATTCGGGTGGCGCAAGCTTGCCCGGCAACGTTGCAGCCGCGATCGGGCTCGGCCCTGAACCCGGCGCAGGCAGCGAGGACGATTCCTTGCCCGATGTGAAGCATTCCCAGGTCAGCGCCCCACCGTGCACGACGCCCGGCTCGAGCGCGACGCGCGCGGTTGGCGGATCGGATGCATCGGGCAAAGACGGCACGAGCACGAGCGTTTCCGTTCCCACGGGCGCCACGCGCGTCGTATAGCGAATCGCGATTTCTCCCGTCTCGTTGTCGACAGCGATGGTTTCGACGTTGCGGGTGCCGGGCGGCCCGACATAGCCGCTGCCGAACGCATTGCCCGCGGCGGCGTTTTCGGCCACCGCAAGCCGCGCGCCCGACGCGAGCGACAGGCCCTCGCCGACACGGCTGCGCGCCAAATAATCCTGATAGGCCGGCACCGCATACGCGGCAACGATGCCGACGATCGCTAGCACGATCATCAGTTCGATCAGCGAAAAACCGCATCGGCCGGTTCGATACCGCACCGGGGGCGGTGCTTCGTTCGACACACGGCGCGACGGGACATGCGTCAGGCCGCGGCGCAAAAGACGACGGACAAGGGAAACCACGACGGCTGACATCGGCGACTACGCTCCGTGAACAACGGCCCGCCAGCGAAGGGGCGAGCAACGTATCGAAGCGTATGCGCCCGCCCCGCCGCGGGGCAGTCGACCGAACGGCCAAGGCGCGAGCGTGGCGGTGGCGGTAGCGGCGGGGGTACCGGCGTGTCAACGGCGCGGCGCCGCTGGCCCCCCGCTTGCAATCAATGACTGTGATGCGGTCCCGAGGCGCCGGCTGCCGCGCGCCGTAGCGCGCGCCGCTTGAGCCAATAGCCGATGCCCACGACAAACAACACGCCGGCGATGTGCGCCCCATACTCGGCGGCCGGTGCGTCTAGCAGCGGCCAGCGGTCGCCCGCCGGATCGTTGATGATCAGTCCGCCCGCGATCCAACCCAGCAACGCTGCCCCTAATGTGACGATGACGGGAAAGCGATCGAGCATGCGCAGCACGAGCGTGCTGCCCCACACGATGAGCGGGATGCTCACCACGAGCCCGAATATCACGAGCGCGATGCGGTGTTCCGGATCGGCCGTTTCGGCCGCACCCGCGATGGCGATCACGTTGTCGAGGCTCATCACCGCATCGGCGATGATGATCGTTTTGATGGCCGCGATCAGCTTGTCGGCCGGTTTGATGTTTTCATGCGCATCGTGGCTCGGCGCCATTAGGCGTACGCCGATCCACAACAGCAGCAGCCCGCCGCCGAATTTGAGGAATGGGACGTCGAGCAATGCGACCGCGAACGCGATGAGCACGACACGCAGGATGATCGCGCCCGCCGTGCCCCACAACACCCCCTGCATGCGCTGGGCGTCAGGCAGCTTGCGGCAGGCAAGTGCTATGACGACGGCGTTATCGCCGCCGAGCAGAATGTCGATAATGACAATCTGGACAACCGCACCCCAATGGAGCGTCGAAAGGAAGTCGTACATGGCGTTGAGTATGAGGGCAATCCCCGTTCCAGGATGAAAGCGCACGGACCGCACAGAAAAAAGCGAGGGAGCATCGCCTGCTCCCTCGCTTCTGCTCGTGTTCGGCAGCCTTACGAAAGAATTACGCAAGGATACCAAAAACGCTTATCTTTGGCGCCGACGCACCGCATTACCGCCGGTGCGAGCACTGCCGCTTACAAAATCGACTTCAGTAGACGGGCCATCTCCGACGGGTTCTTCGTCACTTTGATGCCGCAGGCTTCCATGATTTCGAGCTTGGCATCGGCCGTATCGGCCCCGCCCGAGATCAGCGCGCCGGCATGGCCCATGCGCTTACCCGGAGGCGCTGTCACACCGGCGATGAAGCCGACAACCGGCTTCTTCATGTTGTCCTTGATCCAATAAGCAGCGTTCGCCTCATCCGGGCCGCCGATCTCACCGATCATGATGACAGCGTCCGTATCCGGATCGTCGTTGAACATCTTCATGACGTCGATGTGCTTCAGACCATTGATCGGATCGCCGCCGATGCCGACCGCCGACGATTGGCCGAGGCCGAGCGCCGTCAATTGCGCCACGGCTTCATACGTCAGCGTGCCCGAACGCGACACGACGCCGATGCGCCCCTTACGATGGATATGGCCCGGCATGATGCCGATCTTCAGTTCATCGGGCGTGATCGTGCCCGGGCAGTTCGGCCCGAGCAGCAGCGTCTTGCGGTTTTCACGGCGCATGCGGTCACGCACTTCGATCATGTCGCGAACCGGAATGCCTTCCGTGATGCAGATAGCCAGATCAAGGTCGGCCTCGACGGCTTCCCAGATCGCCGCTGCCGCGCCGGCGGGCGGCACGTAAATGACCGACACCGTTGCACCCGTTTCGGCCTTCGCTTCCTTGACGCTCGCGTAGATCGGAATGCCTTCGAAATCTTCGCCGGCCTTCTTCGGATTCACGCCCGCGACAAACGCTTCGCGACCGTTCGCATATTCACGGCAAGCACGCGTATGGAACTGACCGGTCTTGCCGGTGATGCCCTGCGTGATGACCTTTGTGTCTTTGTTGATCAGAATCGACATGTATTGACCTCTGTTCGTTCGGGCGTCGCGCTGCGCCCCCCCTTCGGTGCCATGGCACACCCCGGGGCGCGCAGGCGCCGCCATGCGTATCCTTGAAGCGCGCTTAGTTGCCCGCGGCAGCCGCGACGACCTTCTGGGCGGCTTCTTCCATGCTGTCCGCCGCGATGATCGGCAGGCCGGATTCGGCGAGCATCTTCTTGCCCAAATCTTCGTTGGTGCCCTTCATGCGCACGACGAGCGGAACGTTCAGGTTCACCGCCTTCGAGCCGGCGATCACGCCTTCCGCGATCACGTCGCAGCGCATGATGCCGCCGAAGATATTCACGAGGATTGCCTTCAGGCCCGGGTTCTTCAGCATCAGCTTGAACGCTTCGGTGACCTTCTCGGTCGTCGCGCCGCCGCCGACGTCGAGGAAGTTGGCCGGCTCGCCGCCGAACAGCTTGATGGTGTCCATCGTTGCCATGGCCAGGCCCGCACCGTTCACGAGGCAGCCGATGTTGCCGTCGAGCGAGATGTAGGCGAGATCGAACTTCGATGCTTCGACTTCAGCCGGATCTTCTTCGTCCAAATCGCGGTACGCAACGATTTCCGGATGACGGAACAGGGCGTTCGAATCGAAGTTGAACTTGGCGTCGAGTGCGATCACCTTGCCGTCGCCCGTGACGATCAGGGGGTTGATTTCGGCGAGCGATGCGTCGGTTTCCCAGGTGGCCTTATAAAGACCCTGAAGAATCGCACGCGCTTGCGGAATCGAGGCGTCGGGCACGCCGATCTTCTTCGCGAGATCGTCGGCGTCGGAATCGAGCAGCCCCGTCGACGGATCGACCGCCACCTTGTGGATCGCTTCCGGCGTCTTCGCGGCGACTTCCTCGATGTCCATGCCGCCTTCGCTCGACGCCATGACGACGACCTTTTGCGACACGCGGTCGATCACGAGGCCGACATAAAGTTCCTTCTTGATGTCCGCGCCTTCTTCGATTAGCAGGCGGTTCACCTTCTGGCCTTGCGGACCGGTTTGGTGTGTGACGAGCTGCATGCCGAGGATCTGGTTCGAGTACTCACGAACTTGCTCCAGCGACTTGGCCACTTTCACACCGCCGCCCTTGCCACGGCCGCCCGCATGAATTTGCGCCTTGACGACCCAGACCGGGCCGCCGAGCTCTTCAGCGGCCTTGACCGCGTCATCCACCGAAAACACCGGCTTGCCGCGCGGTACCGCGACACCGAATTTCCGCAGGATTTCCTTACCCTGGTACTCGTGAATCTTCATGCGTGATTCCCTTCAGTCTGAGAGTTGGATTGAACTTCGTGATCGTGATCGCGCAATGGCCTCGAGCCGACCGTATCGGACTTGGACTTCGTCGTCTCGGTCATGCCCATCGGCACCTCGCCCGCCGACGTATCGCTCGTTGCGTGGCCGCGTGGGGCGTGTCCGTACCAGCGCGGGTAGAAATGTCGCACCGCCTCGCCCTCGAACCGCAGCGCGTGGCAACGGCCGAGCTGGAAAGGCGGCTCGTCGAGAGGCGCGCCGGCGCCGGTATCGGTGGCGCTGTCCCGCGTATTCCAAACATCGCCGGCGAATGCTTGGATCGCGGCGGTCGGCAAAATGGCGCAGAGTTCGGTGAGATGCGTGCAGCCTGCCGTTTCGGCGAGCAAGCGCCGGGCGTGGCGGCGGAAATCGTCGAACAGGTTGAGACCGATGAGCGCGCGGTAGGCAGGATTGGCGGCTTCGCAGTGACCGGGATAAGGTACCCATTCCGACGACGCTTCGGCGTCGACGATGGTGAGCGTGCGGTCGATAGTGATGCGGAGCCAGAGTTCATGGATCGGTAGGCCTTTGGGCCGGACACCGGGTGCCAATGCGACGTCGCGCGGCTTATGATCGGTCAGGCACGCCTCGATATCCCACAGGCCGTCGTCTCGTTCGAAGGCTTCCACTCGGATTGCGCGGCGATGGCGCAACTGACGGGAAACGGGCGACGAAAGCGGCATGCGAGGGGGGGCGGCTGAAGAGAAAACCGGACGATTTTAACATACTGAGTATTTCAGGACGCCGGCCCCTTTTCTCGGCCGGCCGCTCAGCGCCGGTCGCGCCGCCGCACCCCGCTCACGCCCCGCTCACGCCCCGGTCGCTTCCCCGTCGCTTCCCTTAGCCAGGGCCAAGCCCGGGCCCTTCGCTCAGTCCTTGTTCCAGGCCTTCTTCCGAGCGAGGTTCTGACGGCTACTCATCGCTCCAGTCGTCCTCGCCCTTCAGGATGTGTGAAATCGTCGCGTGCGAGAAACCACGCATCGCAAGAAAGCGCGCCTGCTTGGCGCGATCGGCCGCCGATTGCGGCAGTTGACCGAACTTCTTACGCCATACCGCTTGCGCGCGAGCCCGCTCGGTGTCGCGCAATGTCGAAGCGACCGCTTCGACAAGCGTATCGTCAAGGCGGTGCTGTCGTAGCTCGTTGACAATGCGGCTCGAACCCATGCGGGCCGAACGCCGGTTCATCACACTTTCGGCGAAACGCGCGTCGGATAACAAGCCTTCGCGCTCCAGCGCGTCGAGAAGCGGATCGAGTGCGTCACCCTCCTCGACGAACGGCGCCAGCTTACGGCTTAACTCCGTGCGGCTGTATTCGCGCCGAGAGAGGTAATCGATCGCTCGCATTTTGAGCGAACGCGTGGGCCGGCGCGAGTGGCCGCCCGGCTCGGACGCGGAAGACGACGAATCGGGCGCCGCGTAATCCGACGACGGATCGAGCGGATCGCCGCCCGGCGGATCGCCGCCCGACGGATCGGAGCCGGACCGCGCTCCGATATCCGACTTAGCGCCGGGCCGATCCCAGCGCCGCCCATCACGGACGCCGAAGCGGCGGCCGTCAGGCTGACCGCCCGGCACGGGCCGGCCTTTGCGTATCACGCGGCTTACTTCTCTTCGTCAGCCACTGCAACGGCACCGGCACCGGCACGGCCAGCCGGCATCGCGCTGACGCCAAGCGACTCACGGATCCGGTTTTCGATCTCGCGTGCGATGTCGGGGTTCTCGCGCAGGAACTCACGTGCGTTGTCCTTGCCCTGCCCGATTCGCTCGCCGCTGTAGCTATACCAGGCGCCGGCCTTGTCGACGATCTTCGCCTGCACGCCGAGATCGATGACTTCGCCTTGGCGAGAAATGCCTTCGCCGTAGAGGATGTCGAAGATCGCTTCGCGGAACGGCGGCGCCACCTTGTTCTTGACGACCTTCACGCGCGTTTCGTTGCCGATGACTTCGTCGTTCTTCTTGATCGAGCCGATACGGCGGATATCGAGTCGCACCGAAGCGTAAAACTTCAGCGCATTACCGCCCGTCGTGGTTTCGGGGTTGCCGAACATCACGCCGATCTTCATCCGGATCTGGTTGATGAAGATAACGAGACAGTTCGTGCGCTTGATCGTGCCGGTGAGCTTGCGCAGCGCCTGCGACATCAGCCGCGCTTGCAGGCCCGGTAGCGAATCGCCCATTTCACCTTCGATTTCGGCCTTCGGCACGAGCGCCGCGACCGAATCGATGACGATCATGTCGATCGAGCCCGAGCGCACGAGCGCATCGGCAATTTCGAGCGCCTGCTCACCCGTGTCGGGCTGCGAGACGAGCAGATCGTTGACGTTTACGCCCAGCTTCGATGCATATTGGATATCGAGCGCGTGCTCGGCATCGATGAACGCCGCGGTGCCGCCGATCTTTTGCATTTCGGCGATGACTTGCAGCGTCAACGTCGTCTTACCCGACGATTCCGGCCCGTAGATTTCGACCACGCGCCCGCGCGGCAGGCCGCCGACGCCGAGTGCGATGTCAAGGCCCAGCGAGCCCGTCGACACCACTTGAATGTCCTCGGCCACCTCGCCATCGCCGAGCCGCATGACCGACCCCTTGCCGAACTGCTTCTCGATCTGCGCGAGCGCAGCGGCGAGCGCTTTGCTTTTTTCGGCAGTCAGTCCAGCCGGGCCTTTCTTGCTTTCTTCCATGAATCGTCCTTTGCTATGATGAGCGGGCGTCTGAGGCGGGCGGGCCGGCCGGTGAAGCATAGCGGCCACAGGCTAGTGGCAGATGCTCACGGCATATCTTCCGGCTGGCGCACGAAACGCAGACACTGTATAAAAAAACAGGGTTTTTTGCAAGCCCGACACGACGGATTTGCGTTGCGGCAACGGAAACGCTGTGGCGCCTCGCGAACCGTCTCCCCTCAGATCCTATAAGACCAGCGGAGACACCCGCCCAGCGCCGGCACGCAAGTACCGGTAGGCCGCGCGGCGCACACCATGCGAATACTCATTGCCGAAGACGACAGCATACTCGCGGACGGCCTCGTCCGATCACTCCGCCAATCGGGCTATGCGGTCGATCACGTCAAGGGCGGGAGCGAGGCCGATGCCGCGCTCACGATGCAGTCGTTCGACCTCTTGATTCTCGATCTGGGCTTGCCGCGCATGTCCGGGCTCGAAGTCTTGCGCCGCTTGCGCGCGCGCAATTCGAGCTTGCCCGTGCTGATTCTGACAGCCGCCGACGGCGTCGACGAGCGCGTCAAGGGGCTCGATTTAGGCGCCGACGATTACATGAGCAAACCGTTTCACCTGAACGAGCTCGAGGCGCGCGTGCGAGCGCTCACGCGGCGGGGCAGCGGCGGCGGTCCGACCGTCGTGCGGCATGGCTCGCTGGCGTACGATCAGGTCGGACGCGTCGCGTCGGTCAACGATCAAGTGATCGACCTTTCCGCACGCGAGCTCGGCGTACTAGAAGTACTGCTGCAGCGGATCGGGCGGCTCGTCTCCAAAGAGCAGCTCGTCGACCACCTCTGCGAATGGGGCGAGGAGGTCAGCAACAACGCGATCGAAGTCTACGTCCACCGCCTGCGCAAAAAAATCGAACCGAGCGGCGTGCGCATCATTACGGTGCGTGGCCTCGGCTACTGTCTGGAGAAACCTGCTGCGAACTGCGCGGGCGCACCGGGGACAACGGCTTCAGCCTCGGCGGCGGACGCCTGCGCGCCCACTGTCGCGGCGGTACCCGTCCCTCCCCCGGCACAGCCCGGCGCGATCGCGAACACCCGGCCCAAGTAGGCATACCGTGGCTTCGCCCGCTTCCGCGAAAGACGACGCTCGATCCGAGCGCGCGTCCGGCCCGCCGCTACACGCGCCCCCTACGCAGCAGAGCGCCGACGCCGAGCGAGACGCCATCTACGCGAACCCCTTCGCGCCGCCGGACGAAGCCGACGCCGCCACGGCGCGCCGTCCCCGTTCGCTCTTCGGCGAAATCCTCGACTGGATGCTCGCGCCGCTATTATTGCTGTGGCCGATGAGCATCGCCGTGACCTACCTTGTCGCCAAGACAATCGCGAACGGACCGTTCGATCGCGGGCTCGAAACCGACGCCTATGTGCTCGCGCGGCAAATTCACCCGGTAAATGGTGTCGCCACGCTGAGCTTGCCGGAAGCCGCCCGCGATTTTCTGAGCGGCGACAACGTCGATAAAGTCTTCTATCAGGTGCTGGGCACGCGCGGCGAGCTCGTCGCCGGGGTCAGCGACATGCCGCTACCGCCCGAGGACGACCGCCCGCAGCCCGGCCTCGTCGAATTTCGCGATGCCGTGCTGCACGGCAACGACATCCGCATCGCCTATACGACGGTGGAACTCGCGCCAGGCGGCGAGAAGCACACGGTGCTCGTCCAAGTGGCCGAAACCTTCGACAAGCGCAGCGCTCTCGCCAACGACATCATCAAAGGCGTGATCCTGCCGCAGTTCGTCATCTTGCCGTTGGCGATCGTGCTCGTCTGGTTCGGGCTCTCGCGGGGGCTCGCCCCGCTGACAACGCTGCAGGAGAACCTGCGCGCTCGCCGGCCGGACGACCTCTCGCCGCTCGAAGCGTCGAGCGCGCCACCGGAAATCGAGCCGCTTGTCACCTCGTTCAACGATTTGCTCACGCGGCTCGAGCAGAACATCGATCTGCAAAAGCGCTTCATCGCCGATGCCGCGCACCAGATGAAGACCCCGCTCGCCGGGCTGCATATGCAGGCCGAGCTTGCGCTGCGCGACGACGTTTCGCCCGAGGTACGCCGTTCGCTCGAGCAGATTGCCACCGGAGCGGATCAGGCCGCGCGCCTCGTCACTCAATTGCTCGCGCTGGCGCGTGCCGAGAACCGGATGTCGGGGCAAGTCTTCACGCATGTGGAGGTGACGCACTTGGCCCGCTTGGCGGTGCGCGACTGGGTGCGCGCGGCACTCGTCAAGCAGATGGACCTCGGCTACGAGGGTCCCGACGAGCCGGTTTTCGTCGAAGGCAATCCGGTGATGCTGCGGGAAATGCTGTCGAACGTCATCGACAACGCGATCCGCTATACGCCGGCGGGTGGTCGGATCACCGTTCGCGTGGCGGCACAGCGAGGGACGGATCAAGTCCTTATCGAAGTTGAAGATACGGGGCCCGGCATCGCGCCGGCCGAGCGCCCGAAAGTAGTCGAGCGGTTCTACCGGATTCTTGGGCGCGAAGGCGACGGCAGCGGCCTGGGCCTTGCCATCGTTCGAGAAATCGCAACGATGCACGGCGGCACGCTGAGAATCGACGACCACATCTATCAAGCACTGCCGCACCGGGCCGGCACGCTCGTGCGGATCGCGCTACCGATTTCGCGGAGCACCCCGGAGTTACCCTGAGCATGCTGGCCGACGACGTCACCGTCGACACCACAAGACCCGACGATGCCGGCCATATCGCCGAGGTTGGTAAGGTTTACAACCATAAACGCGACAAAGCAGATCTCCTCCTGATCTAACAAATAGGCAACAAAACCACCTTGCGCGTCAGTGCGCCGTAAGTTTGCCTTCCAATAATCGACGACGGGGATGCGCCGGGTCCGGCCGCCTGCGAACGCATTATCAAAATTATTTGGAGACGACTCATGGCAACCGTTGGCGGGCAACTTTCGCGCGCGCGGATGACGAGTGACGAGAAGCGGGTGATCTTCGCGTCGTCGCTCGGCACCGTGTTCGAGTGGTACGACTTCTATCTAGCGGGTTCGCTCGCGGCGTACATCAGCAAGAGCTTCTTTTCCGGCATCAATCCGACAGCCGCTTTCATCTTTACGCTGCTGGGCTTTGCGGCGGGCTTTGCGGTGCGTCCGTTCGGCGCGCTCGTGTTCGGGCGGCTCGGCGATATGGTTGGCCGCAAGCACACCTTCTTGATCACGATTGTGATCATGGGTCTGTCGACGTTCGTCGTCGGCTTGTTGCCCGGTTACGCGTCGATCGGCTTTGCCTCTCCGGTCATCTTCATCGCCATGCGGCTCTTGCAGGGCCTCGCGCTCGGCGGTGAGTACGGCGGCGCGGCAACGTATGTGGCGGAGCATGCGCCGGCGAACCGTCGCGGCTATTACACGTCGTGGATTCAAACGACGGCCACACTCGGCCTGTTCCTGTCGCTGCTCGTCATCTTGGGCGTGCGCACGACGATGGGCGAAGAAGCCTTCGGCGCTTGGGGCTGGCGCATTCCGTTCATTGCATCGTTGATTCTGCTGGGCGTCTCGGTCTGGATTCGCTTGCAACTGTCCGAATCGCCGGCGTTCGTGCGCATTAAGGCCGAAGGCAAGACATCGAAGGCGCCGCTGATGGAATCGTTTGGTCAGTGGAGCAATCTGAAGATCGTCATTTTGGCGTTGATCGGCTTGACCGCCGGCCAGGCCGTGGTCTGGTACACGGGTCAGTTCTACGCGCTGTTCTTCTTGACGCAGACCCTCAAGGTGGACGGCGCGAGCGCCAACATCCTGATTGCGTTGGCCCTTTTGATCGGCACGCCGTTCTTCGTATTCTTCGGCGCACTGTCCGACCGGATCGGGCGCAAGCCTGTGATCATGGTGGGCTGCCTGATCGCCGCGTTGACCTACTTCCCACTGTTCAAGGCGCTGACGCACTATGCGAACCCGGCGCTCGAAGCGGCCGAGCAAAAGTCGCCGATCGTGGTCGTCGCGAACCCGGACGAGTGCTCGTTCCAGTTCAATCCGGTGGGCACGGCGAAGTTCACGAGTTCCTGCGACATCGCCAAGAGCGCGCTCGCCAAGTCGGGCTTGAACTACGCGAACGTGGCGGCGCCGGCTGGGACGCAAGCGCAGATCAAGGTAGGCGATACGGTGATCGACACGTTCGATGGCAAGGCCGCCGATGCCAAGGACAAGGCTAAGACGTTCGAGAAGACGCTTTCGGGGGCGCTCAAGAGCGCGGGCTATCCGCCGAAGGCCGATCCGTCGCAATTGAATTGGCCGATGACCGTCGCGATCTTAGCGTTACTGGTGATTTACGTAACGATGGTGTACGGACCGATCGCGGCGATGCTGGTGGAAATGTTCCCGACTCGGATCCGCTATACGTCGATGTCGCTGCCGTACCACATCGGCAACGGCTGGTTCGGGGGCTTCCTGCCGGCGACGGCGTTTGCGATTGTCGCGGCGCAGGGCAACATCTACTCGGGGCTGTGGTATCCGGTCGCGGTGGCGCTTGGCACATTCGTGATCGGCATGTTGTTCGTGAAGGAGACCAAGGACTCGGATATCTATTCGAGGGACTAAAGGGAAGATGAGGGGCCGTGCGCGTATGGCCGCCGGGGAAGCGGATGCGGACGCACGAGGTGGTTGACAGCGCGGCCCGTCGTCGTCATAATCCGTCTTCTTTCGGCGAATTAGCTCAGTTGGTTAGAGCGACGGAATCATAATCCGCAGGTCCGGGGTTCGAGTCCCTGATTCGCCACCATATTTGAAAAGGCTTTGCGGGTAGTCCCGCAAAGCCTTTTTCTTTTTATCGCCCTTGCGAATCCACTTAACGGGCCGGTCTGCTTCAGACGCGAACAGATCACGCTTGCCGTCCATAATCAGCCACTGCCCTCCGCGGCGAATGCGGCTGTCGGCGAGTAGGGGCGCTCGCCGCGATCCCGATAATTGGCATCATCGAGTCGCCAGCAGAGGATGACCATGAACCCGAACACGCCAATAACAGGCGGGTGCTTATGCGGCGCATGCAGATACACCTCCGATTGGCGATAGCCGGCCGCAATACGAAGAGGGCCCGCCGCCCCCTGTGCGCCCTATCGACCGGTAGTGTTCGCCTCATCGCCTGGTCGGCGATCATCCTCTGGACGCTCCCACGGTGCTTGCCCTCCCGCCCAAAACGTTCCGATGCGCATACGGCCACATGGCTAAAGCGGTAGGTTGACCCGATCGCGGCCCGGCGGCGCAGTAGCAGTTACTGCCGTGCAAACAAATGCGGGACCCGTCCGTCTTTCATCGCCTTCTTTGTGCCTAGCGGGCATAAAATCGGCTTTAGCCATGTCAAACTCCACCTTTGCTCCGGACGGAATCCCCCCTGTGCTCACCAAACCAGCGGCAGAGGACGAGCGAGTGCCTCTGGCCTTCGCTATTGTGGGAATCGGCGCTTCCGCAGGCGGACTGGAGGCGATCTCCGAACTCATTTCCGAGATCCCGCTTTCGAGCGGCCTAGCCTTCCTTGTCGTACAGCATCTCGATCCGCACCGTCGTAGCCTGCTACCGGAGATTCTGACCAAACACACCACGATGCCGGTTCTCGAGGCGACCGAGGGGATGGCGATTGAGGCTGATCACGTCTATGTGATTCCACCCAACGCCCGCATGCGGGTTACGCAGCAGCGCATCAACCTACGGCCACGAGTCGGCGTGCTCGGCCCGCCTATGCCCATCGACGACCTACTGGAGTCGCTCGCCAGCGACCAGGGCGCCAACGCGATCGGCGTGATTCTCTCGGGCAGTGGGTCCGACGGTGCCCTTGGCCTTAAGGCGATCCAGAACGAGGGGGGCATTACGTTCGCCCAGGATGAAGCGTCCGCCCGTTTTGCCAGCATGCCTCATGCCGCCATCGGCACAGGCTGCGTTGATCTGGTTCTTCCCGCGCGGCAGATCGCAGAGCAGATCGTGCGTATCGGCCGGCAGCCCCGTACCCGTCCCGATCAGCCGATGCCGGCAACGCAGGCTGAGAACAGTCTGCGGCAGGTGTTCCGCTTGCTGCACAAGGCATGCAACGTAGACTTCACGCACTATAAGCGCGGCACCATTGAACGCAGGCTGTCCCGGCGCATGGCGCTTCGTCAGACGTCGTCCGTCGCAGATTACGTGGTCGTGCTCGAATCCGATACGGCGGAAGTGCTCGCACTCGGACGGGATCTGCTAATCCAGGTGACCCATTTCTTCCGCGATCCCGAGACATTCGAAGCGCTAACTCAGATCGTGTTTCCGAGGTTGCTGGGAGACCGCGAACCGGATAGGCCGATCCGGTTGTGGATTCCCGGCTGCGCAACGGGCGAGGAGGTCTACTCGATCGCGATCTGCCTGCTCGAATACCTGGGTGAACGCGCAGCGGATGTGCCGATCCAGATTTTCGGCACCGACGTGAGCGTCGATGCACTGGAGATCGCTCGCTCGGGACGTTATATCGAAAACATCGCGCGAAACGTGTCGTCCCAACGTCTGCAACGCTTCTTTGTACGCGACGGCGATTATTATCGGCTCGACAAGCGGATCCGGGATCTCTGCACATTCGCACGTCACAACGTTGCCACCGACCCGCCGTTCTCCCGGATCGATCTTCTTAGCTGCCGCAATCTTCTCATTTACCTGGACCCGGTTCTGCAGCGAAACGTCATGCCGCTGTTTCACTACGCGTTGCGTTCCAACGGCGTGCTGATGCTCGGGCCATCGGAAACGGTGGGGGCCTTCTCCGACCTGTTCGGCGTCATCGAAAGCAAGCACACGAAGCTGTACAGCAAGAAGCCGCGTTCCGGACTCACGGGTGCCCGTTCGCTCAGTCTAATGTCTTCGCCCGAATCGGCGGTTCAGCCCATGAGCTCCACGCAGGATCGACGCGCGCCGCCGCTAGGCGAACGGCTGGGGCGCGAGGCTGCCCGCAAGGCGCTCGCGCGGTATGCACCGCCCTATGTCCTATGCGATGACCAACTGAACATCCTAGCGTTTCACGGCGACACCGGACCGTATCTGGTCAATCCTGAAGGGCCGCCGAGCAGCAATCTGCAACGGCTCGCGCGACCGGAAGTATTTCTGGCCATCAGCCAAGCCGTCCGGCATGCCCGCCAGAGTGGAACCCCGTTGCGCAGGACAGGACAGCGCGTCGAAACTGCGGGGAGCGCGGGCCAAGCAGGTATCGAGGTTCATCAGATACAGATCGCCGGTGCCGATGAACGGTGGTTTATCGTCTTCTTCGACGGCGCGCCGCAACGGATCGCAGAACGCAGTCAAACTGCGTTCGGGGATGGCTCGATCAGGTCTGCCGTGCTACGCACCTTAAAGCGGGGCTTCGCCCGGACGGACGAGCGGGATCGCGGTGCCCAGGACGCCGAAATCGCGCGTCTGAGAACCGAGCTGGACGCGACTCGTGAACAGCTTCGGGCAACGATCGAGGAGCATGAGAGCGCCCGGGAGGAACTGAAATCGAGCGAGGAGGAACTGCTCTCCAGCAATGAAGAATTCCAGAGCACCAACGAGGAACTCGAGACAGCCAAGGAGGAGCTTCAATCAGTCAACGAGGAACTCTCTACCACCAACGACGAATTGCGCTACCGGGTCCGTGAGCTCAAGGCCGTCCACGATGAAGTCGCCCGCGCACGCGACTACGCCGAGGCGATCATTGAAACGATCGCCGAACCGCTCCTTGTACTTGAGGCGGATCTGCGCATCGCTCGGGCAAACCGTGCTTTCTATGAGGCATTCGCGACCACAGCCGAGGCGACGATTGGCAAGATGCTGTATGTGGTAGGCAACGGCCAGTGGGATATTCCTGCGCTGCGCACGGTGCTCGAAGAGGTTCTTCCTGAGAGGACGCGCGTTCGCGATTACGAACTCACGCACGAGTTTCCGCGCATCGGCACCCGCACCATGCGCCTGAACGCCATGCGCATCGCCTGGCCCGCGCAGGCGCTTGTCTTGCTCACCATTCAAGATATGACCCAACAGCGCGATGCAGTGACGCGACTTGAAGCGGCGGATCATCAAAAGGACGAATTCCTCGCCATGCTCGCCCACGAATTGCGCAACCCGCTTGCTGCGATCCGAAACGGCCTACAGCTATGGCAACGCGGTGATGCCGACGATGCGACCGTCAAGGCCGCTCAGGTTGCCGCTCAGCGTCAGCTGGCCAATGAGGTGGGCCTGGTTGACGATTTGCTGGACGTATCTAGAATCACACGCGGCATCATCACGCTCAAGGTACAGCGCATCGACCTGGTAGAGGCGGTTCGTCACGCGGTCGCAACGATGCAGGCGGAGATTGGAAGGCGACAGCACGCGTTGCTACTCGAGTTGCCAGAAGACGGCCTGACAGTCGACGGCGATATGATGCGGCTCGAGCAAATCGTGACGAACCTGCTGGGCAACGCGATCAAGTACACC
>Ga0157370_10002320_pt1 | contig 23045 bp, 16 predicted proteins | sample C35metaG_FD_113463 | JGI IMG/M metagenome (GOLD analysis project Ga0157370, IMG submission 113463) | Corn rhizosphere microbial communities from Kellogg Biological Station, Michigan, USA - C3-5 metaG | ecosystem: Host-associated > Plants > Roots > Rhizosphere > Soil | place: USA: Michigan...
ATGCTCACCTATGAAAGCACGCGGCCTTGGGCGAAAGCCATGAAAGCCGCCGTGGTTTCTCGGAAAATGCCGCCTTGGTTCGCCGATCCGAAATACGGCCATTTTCTTAACGACCCGCGGCTCTCCGATGCGGATGTTCACACCATCGCAGCCTGGGTGGACGCCGGCGCTCCGGAAGGCGACACGAAAGATAAGCCTGCGCCCATCCAGTGGCGCGACGGCTGGAACATCCGGCCCGATCTAGTCATTCCCCTGCCCAAGCCCTACGTAGTCCCCGCCAAGGCGGTCATCCCATGGCTCGATTTCGTGGTGCCGACCAACTTCACCAAGGACACCTGGGTCGCCGCGGGCGAAATCCGTCCGGGCGCGCGTTCGGTGGTCCATCATGCCACCATTACCTTCGTTCCCCCTGGCCCAGACACGGAAGCTCTCAAAGCTCTCGCCACAGGCGAGCCGGTCACACTGCCAAGAGGACTCGCGGCCCAAGCGTTAGTCGCGCTCGGCCCCGGTGCACCAGCACGACGTTTCGACGATTATGATGCCGCGATACTGGTTCCGGCAGGCTCGTACTTGATCTTCAATATGCATTACACCTCCAACGGAACAGAGACGTCCGATCAATCCAAGCTGGGACTAGAACTCGCGAGCGCGGAGCCGAAGAACCAGTTGGTCAGCGTCCTGGCCGGCGACGAAGGCAGCACCAGCGCGGGGAATCTCAAGATTCTTCCGGGCGATGCAAATTCGCCTGGACATGGATCCGTGACCTTCGCTGCACCCGTGAAACTGGCTTCTCTTAATCCGCACATGCATCTGCGCGGCAAGGATTTCGTCTATCGCCTGGTTTATCCAACCGGGGAAACGCAGATTATTCTCAACGTTCCCAAGTACGATTACGCCTATCAGCCCGGCTATCGTTTCGAGAAGTTGCTCGATCTCCCGGCCGGCACGCGCCTCGAAATGGACGGGCACTGGGACAATTCGGCCAACAACCCCAACAATCCCGATCCCACGGCGACAGTCCGTTGGGGCCAGCAGATTTGGGAAGAAATGTTCGGCGGCGGAATCTCCCTGCTTGTTCCGCGAGGCGTCGATCCGAAAACCTTGGTCAAGAAGGAAAATCTTCGCCAACGCCCGGCGGATGCGGCGAGCTTGAACGCACCCAAGAATTAGCCTACTTCTTCTCCGCCGAATTGCGATAGGGCTTGGCCATCTTGACGAACTCACTCGCCACACTGGCCGCTCCTGCCACGCCTGAAAACGGGCCAACGCCCTTCCCCGACAATAGAACGATGGTCGTGTTCTGGTGCTTTAACTCAAACGGGAAATCCCATGCGAAGGTGTAGCCGACGTCCAGCACCGTGTCTGCGACCTTTCGATCATCCACAATGCGGATGTTCAGCTTGTGAAAATCCTTGTTCCTGCCGAGCGCCGCTTTCAGCTGATCAGCTTTGAAATATTGTGCTCTTTGTGCGTCCACATACATTGTTTTGAAATTTCGCAGGATAGACTCCCTGTCTTTCGAGGCGCTCAGGAGGTCTGACTTTTCCGGCGCTTCGGGCGTCGCGCCGGAATTTGACACATTTGCAGGAGCCGGCGGGACTAGAGGCTGGTTTACCGTCGCAACGGTGGCAATAGGCGGTTTCAGGGTAGAGCCGTTTGCAAAGGATTTGGCCGCGGCCATATCTCCGAGTCCAAGTACACTATCGATCGGCACCGCGAAATTCAGATTCTGCCCGCCCGTCAGGGAGCCCACGACCAGTCCGAGTGCATTGCCCCGACTGTCGATCAGAACTCCGCCACTCGAACCAGACGATGCGGGCGCAGTGAACTGGATTAGCCGATATCCGTTACCCGCTCCCGGAACTTCATCCGCAAGGCGATATGCAGAAACAACGCCGGTCGAAGCCGACCACTGCAGCGATGCGGGGTGCGACACCACAGCCACGGCGTCGCCCGCCTTCGCCTGGGCGCCGATCGCGATGGGCAGTACAGGCAGGGCAGCCGCAGTGATTCGGATCGCCGCAACGTCACGTCGTGTATCCACGCCGAGTAACTGCACTTGATCGAACACTTCTCCAGTCTTGAATCGAACCTGCAAGGAGTAGGCGTCCTTGATGACGTGGTAGGCCGTAAGCAAGATCCCATTCGGACGAACCACCACCGCGGCACCGAGGGAATTAGCGGATTGACCCGGTCCCCTGCCCGCTAGCACTAGCGCCACAGATGGGTAGGCTTTGTCGACAATCTGATCCGTGCTGAGCGTCTCCGGGGACTGGCTAAATAGCGAAACACTGAAGCAGAGCAGCAGTGCGAATCCGCCGGCCATTAAATCGGAGCCTCTCATAGCGCGAATCTCCTAAAACGGAACACAATTCGAAATAATACGGAGATTGTATCACAACTCTCGATGACATCGCGCAAACTAATCTCTCAACGAAGACTAGGCTCCGCGCTCGAACAGGATCTTCGCCGGAGCTCGCGGGACATACTTTAGTCCGAATTGCTCCGTCGCGCATCGTTGAATATGTGCGACAGCTTCCGCTGGCGAATCCGTCACCAGAATTTCCCCCAGATCCCGCGGCGAGATAGCCGCGTTCACCAGCACCGATTCGCGCAAGAACGCGAGAAGAGGCGACCAATATTCGATCCCGAACAAAACCACGGGAAAATTCTTGATCTTGCCGGTCTGAATCAGTGTCGCGACTTCAAACAGTTCGTCCAGCGTGCCAAACCCTCCCGGAGCCGCGACGAAGCCATAGGAGTACTTCACCAGCATCAGCTTGCGAATGAAGAAATACCGAAACTCTACCCATTTATCAAGATACGGATTGGGCTTCTGTTCTTGCGGCAAGACGATGTTGCAGCCGATGGAAGTTCCTCGTGCTTCTTTCGCCCCTCGATTCGCAGCTTCCATAAGACCGGGACCGCCGCCCGTCATGACCGTGAACTGAGCCCTCGCAATCCTAGCGCCAAGTTCCCGTGTCAGCGCGTAGTATGGATGATCCGGCGAAAATCGCGCGGACCCAAACACCGTAACGCATGGCCCGACAAAATGGAGCGCGCGAAATCCGTAGATCAGCTCCCGGAAAATCCGGAAGGCTCGTCCGAGTTCATATCCGCGACTGCGCGGGCCTTCGAGAAAAAGTTCCTCTTCCGGACTTGAAGTGGATTTCCCCCATTGCGAATTCGGCACCTCGGGCTCTGCGATGTATTCTACGGGCATATGGGCTCTATCGACGATAACCCTTTTATGGTGCAAAATGTCCGCGCCTTATTCGGTAGCCGATCCGCGGCATGCCTTGCCAGATGCACCGTTCAGTCTCCTGTTCACGGATTTCGGAGTCCCCGGAATGCCGGGTATCCGCGGCGGGTACACGTTTCGCTGGCAGTTTTCACTTTAGTTTGCCTGTCCGCACAGGGCGCGTCCTGTCCTGCGCTGAAAGGGAGGGTCTATCGGCGGCCAGGATGTTAACGAAGTCGTTGTCGTCGCTCACTGTTTCTGCCCTTAGCCAGGAAAGCACTACCGCGGCCGTGCGCGAACGGCCGACGACGGGCAGGATCCACAATAGAAGGATGCCTCTCTCCAACAAAGTAGTCCTGATCACCGGCGCTAACGGCGGGCTGGGCACGGCGGTGACGAAGGCGTTTCTAGACTCAGGAGCGCGCATAGCGGGGGTCGCCAAGACGATCCAGAACTCCGACTTCCCGCATTCCAAGTTCATCGGATATTCGGCGGAACTGGGAAGCGCTGATGCCGCGCGCACGGTTACGGCGGCCGTGATCGCAAAATGGGAAAGGATTGATGTGTTGGTGCATCTGGTCGGCGCGTTCATCGGCGGAAAATCCGTCGCTGAAACCGATGACGCCACGTTGGAGCAGATGCTCGAAGTGAATCTGCGAGTCGCGTTTTACATGTTCCGCGCGGTGCTGCCTGGGATGCGCAACCAGGGCGCCGGCCGAATTTTGGCGATCGGCAGCCGTACCGCAGCGGACCCGCAGCCCATGGTCGGCGCTTACTCGGCGTCCAAGGCGGCCCTGGTTTCGCTGGTCCGCACCGTCGCGCTCGAAAACAAAGACCGCGGGATTTCCGCTAATGTGATTCTTCCCGGAACGATGGATACTCCCGGGAATCGCGCCGCCATGCCGGATGCGGATCCAGCAAAGTGGGTACATCCGTCCCAGGTTGCCAGTCTGTTACTACACCTGGCTTCGGACCAGGCTTCGCAGATCAGCGGAGCCGTGATCCCGATCCTCGGCGGCGATCTCTAAATCGCCGCGGTATAATGAGAACGTATTCACTGATTCGGCTTTATCCCCAACCTCTAGCAAAGACCTTCTATTTTGATTTCTGTAAACGACCTCTCTATGCGCTTCGGCGCCCGCATCCTGTTCGAAGACGTCACCACCACGTTCCAGCAGGGGCGGCGTTACGCGATTACCGGTCCCAACGGGTCGGGGAAGTCGACCTTCATGAAGATCCTGACAGGTGAAATTGAGCCTTCCAAAGGTTCCGTGACCCGGCCGAAAAAAATCGGCATCCTGCGCCAGGATCAATTCGCGTTCGATTCCTACCGCGTGCTGGATACCGTGATCATGGGAAACGGCCCGCTATGGGACGCACTGCAGGAGCGCGAAGTCTTTTACGCGAAGTCAGAGCTAACCGACGAGGACGGTATGCGTCTAGGCGAGTTGGAGGGAGTCGTCGGAGATAACGGTGGCTATACGGCGGAAGCCGACGCCGCTACCCTGCTCCAGGGCCTGGATATTCCTGAGGAACTGCACGAGCGTAAAATGTCCGAGCTGCAGAGCGGCCAGAAAGTGCGCGTTCTGCTGGCCCAAGCGCTGTTCAGCAATGCTACGGTGCTGCTCTTAGACGAGCCCACCAACAACCTGGATCTGGATTCGGTGCACTGGCTTCAAAGGTACCTGCTGGCTTACACCGGCTGCCTGCTGGTGATTTCCCACGATCGCCATTTCCTGAACGAAGTTTGTACTCACACCGCCGACATCGATTATCAAAGCATCATTACTTATACCGGCGCCTATGACGAAATGGTATTGGCGAAGACTCAGATCCGGGCGCGGGTGGAAGCCGGCAACGCCATACGCGAGAAGAAAATCGCGCAGCTAAACGAGTTCATCCAGAGGTTCTCCGCCGGGACCAGATCCGCGCAAACGACGTCGCGCAAGAAAGAAGTGGAGCGGCTCCAGACCTCCGATCTCGCGAGATCCAACATCCAACGCCCTTTCATCAAGTTTCAGAACGAACGTCCCTCTGGGCGACATCCGCTGGAGATCAAGGGACTCTCGAAGACCTACGACGACCTGAAGGTGATTCAGAATTTCACTGCGTCCATCGCCCGAGGCGAGAAAATTGGTCTTCTGGGACGCAATGGCGCTGGGAAGACGACCATGCTGAGGTCGCTCCTCCGTAACGCAACCGGTTACGTCGATGCGCCGGATCGCGAGTTTCCGGTGGATGGCGGCACGGTCACGTGGGGTCACGAAGTTACCGTGGGATACTTCTCACAGGATCACAAAGAATCGATCCGGCCCGGTTTGACCATTATCGAGTGGTTGCACGCGTTCAATCCAGGCGCCTCACAGCAAGAGTTGCGGGGTCTTTTGGGGCAGATGTTATTTAGTGGAGATGAGGCGACCAAGCGTACCGAAGTCCTCTCGGGCGGAGAAGCCGCGCGTATCATATTCTGCCGCTTGATGCTTCAGAAGCCGAATTTCCTGATGCTCGATGAGCCTACGAATCACTTGGACCTGGAATCGATTAACGCCCTGAATATCGCGCTCCAAAAGTACGATGGGACGGTTCTGCTGGTCACGCACGATCATGATCTGGTGGAAGAAGTCGCCACGCGCATCTGGAATTTCGATAACCACGCGATCGAGGACTTCAAGGGTCCGTACGCCGAATTCCTTACGCAGCACGAAACGACTACGGCATAGGATAACGTCCATCCAGTCTGGAGGGTAGTTACCGGCCGATGATCCCGTCCGTCCTGTAGATGCGAGCCCTAAAGGGTTCGAAGGCACATAATTTGCCAGAAGGAATATGAACCATGACGAACAAATTGCCACTCCTAATCGGGGCCCTCACGTTATCGAGCCTAGCCATAGCTGGTCCAAAGAGCTACGACGTGGTTCTTAACTCGCCCACGAAAGCTGGGAATGTCCAACTCGCGCCTGGCGACTACAAAGTAAAAGTCGAAGGATCCAATGCTGTCTTCACCGATGAGCACACTCGCGCATCGTTCACTGTGCCCGTTACAATCGAAAACAGCAAGACGAAATTCAACTCGACAGCACTCGATTCCACGACGCAGGGGAACACCGCGCAGATCACATCCATTGAATTGGGCGGATCCAAGATGAAGCTTGAGTTCAGCAAGTAGTCCGGTCCGAAACTAGCGCTGTGAGACCAAGCGAGGCTCAGAGCGCTGTTCGGTGACTTGCTGGGCGGGCTGGCCTGCTCCTTCAGGCGACAGGCGAACGGTGACGCGGTGCCTGACGCCATCGTCCGTTAAACGGATGGTCGAACTTTCAACCGGGCGGCCATCCAAATCCATTCGCGGAGCCGGACCTTTTTCGCGTTTCACCGTAATCTCGTAGGTTGTGGACCGATACTTATACACTAGCTCGAATCCTGGCCAGTCCTCGGGAATCGCAGGACAGATTCGTAACTGATCTCCGCGCAAACGAAATCCGAGAACCTCTTCCAGCCAGATACGATACATCCACGAGGCCGATCCGGTATACCAGGTCCATCCCGCGCGACCCGTCCTTCCCGGAGCGAACGAGACATCGGCTGCAACGGCGTAAGGTTCGCCTCGGTAACGCGCGACACTCTTCAGATCGCGGGTGCGCTCGATCGGATTCATCATCTGCAGCAGATTAACTGCGGCTTCTCCATTACCTAGGCGGGCCCACGCCATAGCAAGCCACAGCGAACCATGGGTGTACTGTCCTCCGTTCTCGCGCACGCCTGGAGGGTAGCCCATAATGTACCCGGGATGCGGCTGGGAATTGTCGAAGGGCGGAGTAAACAGGAGCACGAGTTGGTCGTCTTGAGGAACGAGCTGGCGGGTAGCTTCCCGCATGGCCTGCAACGAACGCGCGGGATCGGCCGATCCGGAGATTACCGACCAGGACTGCGGAAGTGAATCGATGCGGAGTTCCTTGTTGTTATGCGAGCCCAAGGGAGATCCGTCGTCGAAAAACGCGCGCAAATACCATTCGCCGTCCCAGCAGGAGTGCTCAATCGCGCTCGCCAGTTCATCCGCACGTTTCCGCCAGAGCGAAGCGCGTTCGGGGTCGCGTTTGTCGGCCAGCACCGCGCAAGAGCGTAAGACGGTCATGAAGAACCATCCCAGCCATACGCTCTCTCCCCGGCCTTCCGCGCCCACGCGATTCAGCCCGTCGTTCCAGTCGCCGCTGCCGATCAGCGGGATCCCGTGCGATCCAAGCCGCCAGCCATGTTCGATGGCGCGTATGCAATGCTCCCAAAGCGGAGCGCCGCTTGCGGAGACCCCGGGAGCCGACATGTGCTCTTGTTCATGTGCATCGAGTACGGGGCCTTCGAGAAATGGCACTTGCTGGTCCAAGATCGAATCGTCCCCGGTAATCTCGATATAGCGTGCAACTGCGTAGGGGAGCCACAGCAAATCATCCGAACAGCGAGTCCTGACACCAAGGTCCGATCCAGGATGCCACCAGTGCTGCACATCGCCCTCGGCAAATTGGCGCGATGCTGCAGTGAGGATGTGCGCATGCGCCAGTTCGGGAGCCGAATATAGGTACGCCATCGTGTCCTGCAACTGATCGCGGAAACCAAAGGCCCCGCCGGACTGGTACAGCGCGGATCGTCCCCAAAAGCGGCAGCTCAAGCTCTGGTATAAGAGCCAGCGATTCATTAGAAAATCGGTTGAGAGATACGGCGTTCGCACCTGAATCGATCCGAGCCTGTCGTCCCACCACGCCCTAGTCGCCGCGAAAGCTCGCTCCACGTTCTCGGCTGACGAATAGAGGCGCACTAAATCGCGGACTCCGTCGACGCTAGTGTGCTCGCCCAGCAAGAATATGATCTCGACTGTCTGGCCCGCCTCAATGACCACCGGGACCTGCAGAGCCGCGACTGGGTCCATGCCGGCGCCGCAGCGGTTATCGAGGGTTACGTAATCGAGCGCCGCAGGATTTGCCCGGGAACGGTTTCGACCCAGGAATTGCGTGCGATCGCCGGAGTAAGACGAGGCTCGAGGAGTCGCCGCCGCGAACGCTACGGAAGTCGCATAACTTTCGTGCCAGCTTTGCCGGGCCAGTAATGCCCCGGATTCCTGATCGAACGCCGTTTGCACGTGGAGCTGTTGGTCTTCCCGAGTCGCTCCCAAAGTCCACTCCGCGGAGTAAGTTACGCTGAGCTGTCTGCGACGCGTCGATTCATTGTGCAGGCGCAAGCGGCAAATCTTCACGGGGTCGCCGCCGCCAGTCTGGGTAACCGGGACGAATACAGTCATCTCCTGGGCAATTGCGTGGCTGTTATGTTCGAAGACGGTGTAACCCTGGCCGTGCCGGGCGCGATATGCATCGTGTTCGCGGATGGGTGCCGCGGTGGGCGTCCAACGCGCCCCGGATTGGTCATCGCGGATGTACACGGCCTCGGGCGGCAGATTGCTGACAGGATCGTTAGTCCACGGAGTCAGACGATTCTGCTGACTGTTCCCGCACCAGGTAAACCCCAATCCCGTTTCGCTCACCAGTGTGCCGAAACCCGGATTTGCCATGACGTTAATCCAAGGCGCCGGAGTCATGGTGTCGGGAGCCAGATAGATGGCGTACTCGCGTCCGTCGGCCGTGAAGCCACCCAATCCGTTGAAGTACGGAAGTTCGAGGAACGGCAGTTGCGAAGAGGGATCCTCTGTCTGGACCGCCAAAGGCACAAAAGGCCTGACTGGCGAAAGCGTTTCGGTACCCGAGAGCTGACGCTGCAAGGACCCGCGGTTGCCGCTCAGCACGGCATGAGAAGCGGCCAACAGCAAGTTTCGATGATCCTCGGCAACCAAATGCCAGTCCAACAGATAGACGCCGCCGGCGCGATTCCCGCTGGCCTCGCGGGCGTAGGCATCAATCTGCCGCTGCAGCTGGAAATGCAACGGGCGATCGTAACTTGCCGGTTCCTGATTCAAGATTACGAGATCGGCGTGGAAGCCCCGCACGCGCCAGTAAGTGTGTGCCAGAAGCAGTTCCCGAATCAAACTGAGATTAAAGGAATCCGCAATCGTCACCGTTACGATGGGCAGATCGCCCGAAATGCTGTACGTCCAGAGTGAGGATTGTCCCAGGCGATTCAGCCCCAAACGTCCAGGGGATGGACGCATCCGCGCATTCGGATAAAGCAGATAGCCCGCCAATTCCTGATAGCCTTGAGCGGCAGTGGACCCGATTTGCAGGAATCGGAACTGAAGCTGCGCGTGGGTCCATGCCAATTCGAACGCCCGTGTAACCGATTCCTTGCGGCGATACTTCGCCACCAAGGCCAGGAGCGCCTCTCGTGAGTCCGCAGCCATCGTCAGAAAGACGAGTTCCTGCCGCTCACGAGGATCCAGAGTCTCGCGGCAGCGAATCCCGAAGACGGGATCGAGCACGGCGCCCTCGGATCCAGTCAGGTCGCGCCCCAGTGCGGCCGGAGCGTGAACCGTGTTCCCCCGACCCAGAAACTCAGCTCGATCGGTTTCATGCTTGAGCATTCCGCTCGCGCCCACTAGCATGTGCGCAACCCAAATTGGAGGATCTTCCGGTGAGCGCGGCCGGCGGCGCGCGAGAAGAACATCATCCTCCTGGGTCGTTTCCACGAACATCTTGCTAAAGGCCGGATGAGCGGAATCGGCGGTCTCTGGCGCCAGAGCCAATTCCATGTAGCTGGTGATCTCGACCAGCCGCGAACGAACGCTGCGATTTACGATGATCAGCCTGCGCAGTTCGACATCGTCTTCCGGTGACACCGTGACGCTCATGACCGTTTCGATGCCTAGCACGGTGCGCGAAAAGTCAACTCGATCCTCTGAAAACGTCACCGAACTTTTGCCCAATGTTCCGTTTAACGGCTGGGGGGTTGCCGACCAGGCCGTGCCCGTTCGTACGTCTCGAAGATACAGATAAGTTCCCCATTCATCGAGCGTGGTGTCCGAACGCCAGCGCGTGATGTCGAACTGGTTCCAGCGGCTATAGCCCGCGCCAGAGTTTGAAACCATCAACGCGTATCTGCCGTTCCCGTAGAGGTGGATTCTGGGGACTGGCGTTTCCTTGCTGAACGTAACATCGCCCGCATCTTCTCCGACGGTGGCGTGCGCTACTGCAAGTTTGGTGTGCGCTTCTCCGCGAATCGGCTTGGTGATGGGGATCCGCTCAAACAGAAGCGACTCCACGGCGCGAATGCGGGGATCCGCGTGGAACCTCCGCTGCATCGCGCCATGATGCAGCACGTTACCGATGGCCACCAGGCTCATTCCCTGGTGGTGCGCCATATAGGCGTAGATGACCACCCCCGGTGTCCCATCTCTCTTTGACTCCCGTGAAAAATCAATCGACTCGTAGAAGCCCATCGGGCCATCCAGGCCCAGCTTGTCGAGCTGCTGGAGGTTGGGAATGGCACTCTGTGGATCGATCATTAGCGCGAGTACGGAAGCGTACGGCGCCACCACCGGGTCCTCATCCACATCCGGTTGGATGGCCAGATCGGGAACTCCGAACGCCCTGTATTGATAGATCTGATGGGCATCCAGCGCGCTATAGGCCGCTTCCGATATCCCCCAGGGAACTTCCTTTTCGTGCCCGTAATCGATCTGCCTGGCGACGGCATTGCGGCATGCTTGATCGAGCAGGGAGCTTTGATACGTGCGCATGAACAAGAGAGGCATCAGATACTCGAACATGGTTCCGCTCCATGAAAGAAGCGTTTCCCAGTGCGCTCCTGCCCCGCGCGGCCTTCGAAGCGTGAACCAATGCTCCACAGGGACATCGTTCTTGGCGATCGCCACCAGACTGGCCAGTCGGCTCTCGCTTGCAAGCAAATCGTAGTGACTCGTGAACTCCAACGGCCCGCCGACCACGTATCCGACGGCAAACAGACGGCGGCGCTCGTCGTACAAGAACCGCATGTTGATCCCTTGGGCCAGTCTGCTCACTCCTGCGGCGAGTACCTCGAACTGCTGGAGTGTTTCCGCGGCTTGTTTTCTCGCCTCCCTGTATTCGTGATCCACTTGATCCAGCCACGCCGCTGCTTCCGGCCGCAGACCCGGAACACCGCGCCGCATGAGGATAGTTTCCGTGGGCGCCGATCCGATTTCGGCGAGCGCGTGCAAAGACGGAATGTCCTCCACCGCCTGACGCCTTAGATCCACCAGCTCTTCACTCAACGAATGGAGAAAGGAATTGGGAGGCCGTGAAAGCGTCTCCATCCACAACAGATATCGATTGACGGTGGCCGACCAGGAGGCCGCCTCCCGCGCCAGTGATGACGCCCAATAGGCGGGCTCGTCCGCGGGTGCGGTCTGCCATTGCCGGACTTCCTGGAGTTGTGCAGCGGCTAGAGCTGTCATGCGTAGCCGCGCGATGAATTCGTGCTGCGCCAGGTCTCCGCGAAGCAGGCGGCGCACCGCGCGCAAGGGTACCGAAAGGGAAGGATCCTCGCCGCTTACTTGCGCCAGGATTGCCGCGGTATCGGCCAGTGCACGGAGACTTTCGGTTCCCACAAGCGGCGCCCGAACGGCCTCCTTGCAGCCCTGTTCGAGGACCCACAAGCTGGCAAGCAGGTTGCCGCTATCGACCGAAGACACATATTTGGGCGAAAGTGGTTCGCGCGTTGTGGTGTTGTACCAATTGAGAAGATGTCCCTCATATCGCTCGAGCTGTTCGATGGTGGCGAGCGTCGCGGCGCAACGGCGATATAGCTCGTCGGCTGTCAGATATCCAAAATCGCGGGCAGCCAGGGCCGCGGTTAGCCACATTCCGATATTGGTCGGCGATGTGCGGTTCGCCACCTCCACCCGCAGCGCAAGCTGGGAATTATCGGGGGGCAACCAGTTCGAATCCGGACCCACGAGGTCGTCGAAATAGCGCCAGGTACGGCGTGCCTGACCGCGCAGATAGGCGACTTGCCGGGCGGAGATTTGCTGTGCCGCCGGGGCCCGGGGGGGCTGACTGAACCACCTCAATACCAACGGCGATACGGCCCACAGCACTAGAAATCCGGCGGAGGGAGCAAATGTTCCCCGCGCCAGGAGCGCTAACGTCAATATTAAAGACGCTCCTGACACCGCCAGCATTTGGTTTTGGGTGGTGCTGCTATGGCGGTGCGCGTGCGCTTCGGCGGCTTCGGCAGTCTGCCACTCCAGCATATGGCGGCCGCTGACGTGGCTTCGATACCAGGCGCGAACGATCGCATCCGCCGAAATCCAAGCTTGGTGCGGCAGAAACGCGACCATCAAGCTTGCCCGCAAAAGCTCATCCGCGGCGCCTCTCCATCCGCTAACCGTACCGTGCAGTTGGCGCGCCCAACGATCGAGCAAGGGCGCGAAGGCGGGTATCGCCACTGCCAAGGCGACCACCAGGCTCGAGATTCCGGGCACCCGCGAAATCAGCCATCCCACCAGCAAAAGTAGCAATGATGCGACCGGAACCAGGCTGCGCCGGAGATTATCCAAAATCCTCCAGCGGTGAATGATCCTTAAAGGATTGCGCTCAGGCCCGCCGGGAGCAGGTACCTTTCCGAAAATCCATGGCGCGATCTGCCAATCCCCGCGAATCCAACGGTGCTGACGCCTGACGAAGCTCGAATAATCGAGCGGAACATTTTCCAGAAGCTCTATGTCCGTGGCCATGGCGACCCCGGCGTAGGCTCCCTCGATCAAATCGTGACTGAGCAGAGTTTCCGCCGGGAAGCGGTTCGCAAACACAGTCCGGAACGCCTGCACATCGTAGATGGCTTTGCCGTGAAAGATGCCTTCGCCGAACAGATCTTGCTGGACGTCGGATACGGCGCGGCAATACGGATCCGTGCCGGCGGCATCCGACATGATTTGGGTAAATCGCGTCGCCGTTGCCCCGGGTAGAGAGACGCTCACGCGCGGCTGGATAATGGAATACCCTTTCTGTCTCACGCGTGTTTCGGGATCCAAAGAGACTTCATTCAGCGGATGAGAAATAGTCTCGACCATGCGGCGCGCGGTTGCTGGCGGCAATTGGGTGTCTGCGTCCAGCGTGATCACATAGCGGATCTGCCCCGGAAGGCGCCCCAGCTGAAGAATTTCCAGAGTCTGCTGTCCGGCCAAAAAATCGTTGAGGTCTTCGATCTTGCCGCGTTTACGCTCCCGGCCAATCCAGGACTGCTGGGTTTCGGACCAAATGCGTGGCCGATGAAACAGTAGAAACCGGTCGCCCGGATAGCGAGCGTTCAGACTGGCGATGCCATCTCGCGCAGTCTTGAGCAGAGCGGCGTCTCCTGGCGCGGACACTTCCGGGGCGTCGGTGAAATCCGAGAACAACGCATAGGAGAGATTCGCCTCTGGATTCGCCAGAAAGCGTACTTCGAGTTTGCGGATCTCGCCCTGGACCACGGCCTCGTTTGAAAGCATCATGGGAACGACAACCAACGTGGCGCGGTCCGATGGAATCCCCTCTTTATAGTTCATCTTGGGAAGGATGGCTGGGGGAAACAGCGAAATCACAAGAGCGTTCACGATTTGAATGGACAGCTCACTGAGCGGGAACAGGGCGAGTACAGCCAGCACCGCCAAAGTCCAATGCTGAACGATTCCAACTTCGCCCGCGAAAGCCATGGTCATGGCCGCAAAACAAACCGTCAGCGCGGTTATGCCGCTAAGGTAAACTTCGGTCGCATGCCGGCGAACCGAGCGATGGAAGCGAGTCTGAAGGCGGGGGTGGGCGTTGGCGCTTTGCTCCAACTGCGAGATGCCCTCGGCCAGTAAATAGTGCGTCACATGCCGGCGAGACGGATCTTCCGCGCCATTGGCAATGGAGATAGCCAGGAGAGCGATCTCGATTTCTTCTTTTCCACTGTTGCGCGCAGTCTGTTCCACGATCCGGCGGCAACGATCGCGGGTGGCGAAGTCGCTGTGGGAGTAAATGCCGGCCGGATCGCGCCGCAGCTCAGCTTCCACCAGGCTCACCGCCTCAAAGATGGTAGTGAAATCAAGGTGAGAGAGCAGACGAAGGCTGCCGAAAGCCTGCGCCGTTGCCACGCTTTCCGCTGCTTCGCGCGCATGTTCGGCGCGAACCACCTCCGTGAGTGGCTGTTGGAGACGTTCTTCAATCCAATGCTGTACGCTGGCGAAACTGTTTTCTTCACCCTGAAGCTGTTCGGCAAGCACCATCAAAAAGTGATGGGCGCGAACGTATCCCTCGGATTCCATCCTGGCCAGCATCCGATTGAATTCGTCGTTTCCGCGGCGGGACGCGGCAGTTAGACGGTCGGCCCACAACTGAGCTGCTTCACGGCACCGCTGTGACCCTGCTACGCTCGTCGCCAAGGCCGCCAGGTGCTCGATGATCGCCATGCGTAGGAACAACGGAAAGGACCACAGCTCGGCGATGCGCAAGGGTTCTTTGGTTTGAGCCTCCCGAAGGTGGGCGATAATCCTGGACTCATCCAAGGACCCCAGGCTACGCCGGATCAAATCCTGCGCGAGGCGGTACGCTCGCGGCCGTGTGGAGGCGGGGCCCGAATCCGATAGCATTCTGCGATATTCGCGTGGAAGATTCGTACGGATCTCACGCAGATGAGACCGAATCAGATACTGGTTGTCCAAGAACCAGGCAGCCGCCGGAGCCGGAGTATGTCCGAGCCCCAGTGCTTCACTGAGGTCGGTATGTGCAGACTCGATAAGCCGCTGGCTTTCGCGCAAACTGAGGAAGGAACTCGCGGAGGCGGCGTCGTCGGCGGCGGCGTCATTGGAGCACGGCGGGACAGGGCTTTCTAGGAAGACCTGTTCAGGCAGGACAAAAACGCCGGTGTGGCCTACTTGCCGTAAGGCTTGAACGAGTGACAGCGATTGTTCCGGCGGGACCTCCGCCAGTAACAGGCGTTCGCCTTCGAGAACAAGTCCGGCATGCGGCTGGACGTCCGGCCGCGAGTCATTCGGTCCCCGCACCAGACGCACACGGCGAACTCCCGCGGTGTGCGCCACGCGGCGAATTTCGGCGGTCTGATCTTCCTCGGCCGGGAAGAAGGCCAGGACAGTTCGATTCGATGTTTTCTTTCTGAAAGGGCGATGGAGTCCCCAAATCACTCGGCCCGGCCTCGTATCGCCTGGGCCACCAAACTGAGCACAAAAAGGGCACCGAATAGAACGCTAGCTCCTTTGGCAGATGCCACCGTGGGAGTATCGCTTAAGCTCATGCCCGCCGCAGCAACAGCCATCAGTGCAAAAAGTATCATCCAGCCACGCATTTTCTGCTCCTCGGGTACGACGGCAGTTGGGGTTATCCGCTGCCACACATGGCTAAAGCACTTTAATTGCCAGGATCTCTTCGCCGTTTCTTCGCACCGCCAGCACGTCGCTTTAACACGATAACCAATAATGAGCTCAGTTTACCTGCAAAAATTCGGCCACCGATTGACCGCGGGGCGTCATTTTTGGCAGACTGTGTTACTCTGCGACTTGCGCCAAAATCCTCGCTCGGCGGGAGATATCACGGGCGGCTTCCTCAACGGTTCTAACGAGCTTCGCCAAGTCATCCCATACAGATTCGTTGGGGTTTCCATTGACGGACACGGCGGCGCGCGCTTCGCCGTCGGCGTCGAAGATGGGAACACTCAGCGCCCGCAGGTCCGAGTAAACTTCCCCATCCGCGATTGCGTATCGTTGCGTTCGCACTAGATCCAACTCGCCCAGCAACCGCCTCTTGGAAAGAATCGTCGTCGCGGCATTCGCAAGGCCATACTTGGCGAGCAGATCCATCACCTGCTGCCTTGGCAAGAAAGCCAAGAGGACTTTCCCGAGGGCGGTGGCGTGCGCCGGCAATACTCGCCCGATATCGCGTTGCGCCCGTACCTGGTAGGATGCCCGCCCAGCGGCCGCCTCTATCGCCCTGTCGACAAACCGCGGTCCTTCGACGCGATCAACCAACAGGACTCGCCCTCTTTGCAGAATACCTATGCCCGCAGACAGCCCTGTCTGGCTGGTTAGCTTGTAGAGCGCCGGTTCCGCCACAGTTCGGATCCCGACTTCACGTAGTGCTCCGTGCGCCAGCGCGATCGGCGTCAGACCGATCTTGTATCGCTTGGAAACCGGGTCCTGGATCAAGTAGCCTTCGCGCTCGAGCCGGTTGACGATGTAGGTGCAACTGCTCTTGGGAATCTTCAGTTGCCGGCTGATGTCGGCATTTCTTAATCCACCCGGCGTTTGCTCGATAACCTTGAGCAGGACCAAGGCCCGTTCGAGAGAGTTCGTAGCCCTCACCCCACCAGATTCGCACATGATAACAGGCAAAGTTCAATAGGTTGAACATGGAGTTGACCCGACCCGGCGATAGGTTCTATGCTTCGCACATGAAGAAAGCCAGGAATCTGCCATTTGCAACCTTCATGTTATTGCTCGCGGCGAGCGTCTCCGCCTCCGCCCATCACTCTTTTGGCGCGGAGTACGACGCCAACAAGCCGATAACTTTGACCGGCATTGTAACCAAGGTGGAGTGGACCAATCCGCATAGTTTCTTCTATCTGGATGTGAAGGATGCGTCCGGCAAGGTCAGCAACTGGAAGTTGGAAGGCTTTCCTCCGAATGTGCTTTATCGGACGGGATGGAAAAAGGACGTCACCCTCAAGCAGGGCGACGAGATCACCGTAACTGGATGGCACGCGCGCGATGGCAGCGATTGGGGTCATTCTCGTGAGGTCACTTTTAAGGACGGCAAGAAGCTGTTCTTCGGACCACCGGCCGGCACCGGGGATGGCGGAAATGCACCGGCAGTTGCTGACCCCACGAAGTAGGAAGGATTCCGATGTCACAATCTCGCATTGTCTGCAATCTGGTGGCGGCTGCGGCGCTCGCTGCTTTGCCGCTCATCACTTCAGGTCAAACCACTGGCACAAGCCAAACCACGGGCCAAGGAAGTACCTCGAAGGTACCGCGCGCATCCGACGGCAAACCGGATTTAACGGGGGTCTGGCAGGGCGGTAGCAGTCGCATTGGAACCTGGGAAGAGGCCAATGGCGGCGGAGGCACCAACGCCACGACCGGCCAGGTCACTCCATTCGCCGTCCGTGGCGCGCAGGAAAAGGCGCCTTACCAGCCGTGGGCAGCTGAGAAAGTCCTCGAATCCTTTAACCGCCGCGGGATTGACGATCCCATGGCTCGCTGCCTGTCGCCAGGGGTGCCGCGGACCACGACGATGGGGCTGTTCCCAATGCAGATCGTGCAGACCCCCAAAACGATCGTGATGTTGTTCGAAGTATTCCACGTGTTCCGCGTGATCCAGATTGATGCGAAGCATCCCGACGATCTGGAAGCCTCCTTCATGGGCGATTCTGTCGGCCATTGGGAAGGAGACACGCTGGTCGTCGATGTCATCGGGTTCAATGACAAAACTTGGCTGGCCGGCACCGGGACATTTCATAGCGACAAATTGCACGTGGTCGAAAAATTCACGCGTATGGACCAGAACACGATTGCCTACGAGGTCACCATGGAAGACCCCGCGGTGCTTACCAAACCGTGGGTCCAGCACAGCACGATCATGCTTCGTCCCGGCACTCGGCTGCGCGAATACGAATGCGCGGAAAACAACACTGACTTGCAGCGTTACGAAAAACTTCTCAAAGACGAGTCGGTCTTTCGAAGAAAGTAGGGTTGTCGGTCCGCACTTTATATCGTGCTACGATATATTTGTGGATTTGACCTTACGCGACTACCAGGAGCTGGCCGAGTTTCGCTACCAGCTCCGGCATTTTTTTCACTTCAGCGAGGCCCGGGCACGAGAGCATGGGATCGAGCCGCACCAGCATCAAGCTTTGCTGGCGCTTAAGGGACTGCCCGCAGGCGCTCACCCAACGATCGGGGAGCTGGCGAATCGCCTCGCCCTACGCCATCACACCACGGTCGAGCTGGTCAATCGGCTGGAATCGTCTGGATTCGTCAAGCGCAAACCGGACCCGGCCGATGGCCGACAGATCCTCCTCCATCTGACCGCTCAGGGGACCGCCAAGCTACGGTCGCTTTCGATGGCGCATCGCGATGAGTTAAAAGTCAAAGGTCCGGAGCTAGCCAAGGCCCTGCGTGCGATCCTGCGTGGAAGTCGAGCAGTGAACGCAGCATGAGCAAACAAGCAGCTCACGAATCCCAGGGTGACTTCACAGTCACGCCTCGAGTTCTCATATTATCGTTGCTGGCCATCGCGATCGGGCTACTTAGCACGGGGGTCGCGTTCGTGCTGCTCCGGCTCATCAGTCTGTTCACAAATCTTTTCTATTTCCAGCGATGGAGCACGGCGGCTGCCTCGCCAGCTCAGAACACCCTGGGCGTCTATTCTGTTCTGGTTCCGATAGTTGGGGCATTGATCGTAGGACTGATTGCCCGATACGGCTCGGAGCGGGTTCGGGGTCATGGAATTCCCGAAGCGCTGGAGTCGATTCTGATCCACGGGAGCCGGGTTCAGCCCCGATTGGCCGTGCTGAAACCGTTGTCGGCGGCCATCTCCATCGGATCGGGAGGTCCCTTCGGAGCCGAAGGTCCGATCATTATGACCGGCGGCGCTTTCGGCTCGATGATCGCGCAGTTGTTCCACTTGAGCAGCGCCGAACGTAAAACATTGCTGGTGGCTGGAGCGGCGGCCGGAATGTCCGCGACCTTCGCCGCGCCTTTAGCTTCCGTATTACTTGCGGTGGAATTGCTGTTGTTCGAATGGAAACCGCGCAGCATGATTCCAGTGGCTCTGGCCAGCGCGACCGCCGGGGCCGCACGACGATACATTCTCGGCGTGGGCCCGTTATTCCCGGTTCCCGCACATCCGGTCTTCATTGGTCCCGCAGGCCTTGCCGGTTGCGTGCTCGCCGGGATTTTGGCCGGATTGCTGTCGGCGCTTTTGACGTGGGCAGTTTATGCCAGCGAAGATGCATTTCAGAAGCTTCCGATTCATTGGATGTGGTGGCCAGCCATCGGCGGGCTGGTGATCGGACTCGGCGGTTTGATCTTCCCGCAGGCGCTGGGAGTCGGCTATGACACCATCGGCGCTTTAATCCAGGGCGACGTTCCCCGAGCCATGATCGCGGGAATCCTGTTGGTAAAATCCATCATCTGGGCCGTGGCGTTGGGCTCCGGAACTTCAGGAGGCGTGCTTGCCCCGTTGCTTATGATGGGCGGAGCCCTGGGCGGCCTGGAAGCAATGTTTCTTCCCCAAATGGGCGTCGGATTCTGGCCGTTGATCAGCATGGGCGCGATTCTCGGAGGAACCATGCGCTCGCCATTCACCGGGATCGTGTTCGCGATTGAGCTTACGCACGATTTCAACGCGCTGCTGCCGCTCTTGGTGGCGAATGTGCTGGCGTACACGGTCAGTGTCCTGGTGCTGAAGCGATCGATCCTTACAGAGAAGGTAAGCCGGCGCGGCTTTCACTTGAGTCGCGAATACTCGGTGGATCCCTTGGAGATCCTGTTTGTGCGCGAGGTGATGCGGACTTCCGTCGCCGCGTTTGCGGCGGCCACCACTGTCGAAGAGGCAGCCGGCCACCTGCGTCCTGAGCATTCGCTTCGCGGCCAGCATCTTTATCCGGTGCTGGATTCAGAAGACCGGCTGGCCGGGGTGATCACACGTAAAGATCTCCGTAAACTCACAGCCGAACATAAGGTTGCGCGGACAATTGGAGAATTCGTTCGCCGCGCTCCGGTCGTGGCCTACGCGAACGAGCCACTCCGCCTGGTAGTCGAGCGCATGGCATCGACCGGATTCACGCGAATGCCGGTGCTCGATCCGGCTGCGCCCGGAAAGTTAGCCGGCATGGTCTCCCTGCAAGATCTCCTTCACGCGCGGGCCCGCAATCTTGCAGAGGAGCGGGATCGCGAACGCGTAATTCGAATTCGGCTTCCATTCGGCAGAGCGGCCACTGTCGAAAAACGAACATGAGTTAAGGGTAATTACGATTCGTCACGCGAGTACCGAGGCGCGCGGCGCCCCGCAAGGCGCAGTTGAACGCGTAGACGACCCTAAACTCCTGGCGACCGGCCCCAAGCCATCGATTCGCGAGGCCCCTCTGGCCACGATTTACGGGCTGAGGCGGTCCTGCCCCTGAAATTGCATTCCTTGCAGCGGAACGGCTTCACATGAAATTCCGGTTTGTCGGACTCAACCCGGAACATAAAAAGCATCACTGGTTGTGGATGGGAGGCGGCTCAAGGCGGCGGCGACTCTGCAGCTAGCTCGGCGACTTGCGATAGTATTGGCGAGGACTCAGAATGTCGTTGAGCGTGAGAAACGTTGAGTATTTTTACGTCCGGATTCATGACGCGCCGGAGAAGGCGTATGAACTTCTTGCTCAGTTGGCTTCGGGCGAAGTGAACCTGCTTGCCTTTAGCGCGGTGCCCTTCGGTCCGAATCACGTGGAGCTGACTATCTTCCCGGACACACCCACGAAATTTGTTCAGCTGGCCGAGAAATTGGGGTACGAGCTAACGGGTCCCCTGCATGCTTTATTGGTGCAGGGCGACGATCAACTCGGTACCCTTGCCGAGATTCAGAGGATGCTGCTCGATGCCGGGGTCCACATCTATGCATCCAGCGGCGTCACGGATGGCAGCGGCCGCTATGGATACGTAATTTACGTGAAGGAAGAGGATCACCAGCGCGCTGCCACTGCTCTGGGAGCGGTGACGCCTCCCGGCACCTCGACGCAGCTCTCACAGCCGTGAGGCGCCTACGCGGCGTCTTTCTCATTCTTCTCGTCGGCAACGCTTTCGACAGCTTCTTGCACAACCTCTTTGACCGCCGCCTTCACTGCGTCTTTCACATTCGCTTCGACTTCGCCGGGAAGCAGATCTAGTTTTTCCTTCTCCACCCCCATCTCCTTAATAAGTTCCTCCAGTACGGGGGCTACGGGCGGCAACTCTTTCGCGACTGCCTTAGCCAGCTTTTTTGCGACTTTCTCGACCGGCGCTTTTTCGGCAGTATGTATCCGCTTCTCGCTTTTTTCGGCCAGCTGCCAGTCGTCGCGAAAGACTTTCGCCAGACCCGTCACCGTCTTTCGGTCGGAAAATATCACCCCAACCTCGCGGCGCGCATCGAGCTCAGCCGCTCGCAGGCTTTGGCTCCCTACAAACGCATGATTGCCGTCGCGAATGATGGTTCGCGTATGCAATCGAAGTTTCGGGAGCTTGTGTGTTTGGAGCTTAGGACTTCGACGCGCCAGGCGGCCGATGATTCTGACGGTGACGCCCGCCTTGGCGCGATCTTCGAGAAGCCGGATCATCGCTGGATCGCTGACCACCGGATCGTAGATCAGGAGTTCGCTTTTGGCCGTGCGAATAAATGCTCCCAGCCGCTTGCGGGCGTTCTCGGGACTGACCACCAGCGTCCGGGCGCGCGGCGTGAAGGGATGCCGCTTGCTGTCTGCATCGAATAGCCGGATGCTCTCCTGGACCAGCGTCCGGTTACTGGTTACGACGGCAAAACTACGGGTACGCTCGGTATCGAGCGCGGTGAAGTTGAAGGCGAAGAGATACAATTGACGCCGGTCCACGATCATCAACTTGCCGTGGTAGCGCACCAGATCATCCGCCGTTCGGGCTACGCTCACGCCCGCGGCCAACAGGCGCTGTTCAAGACGGCGCAAGCCATCCTCACCCGCTTTGTTCGCATGCGCCACTAACGCGCGAACCACTACGCCCCGGGCGACGGCGCGCCCCAAGGCGGCCTCGACGTCCGCCCGGTCGAATCTAAAGATCAGAATATCTATGGTGGACTGTGCGCTGTCTATGGCCTTCAACAGCGGAGCCAGTCCGTCATCGGGAAGCACCCACAGTTTCATTTGTAATCGCCTGTGCAGCTTGGCAACCGTTGTGCATGGATATAGGTCCTTAGTACCATATCGTTATTAAAAACAAAGGACTTCCGTATGCAAGAGCGCTGTTCGGTGACGCTAAGAAAATGTTGCATTTGTGCCGCACGGGAGAAAATACCAGTGCAAACTTTGCACGGTCGCTTTTTTGGGCCTCTTACACCCGCCTCAGGGCAACAGCACCAAAGCCGCCCCGTCCCACTGCTGTTTGCCCGTCGAATCCGGAGGGGTGTCTCCTAACGGGATGGCGCCTACCAGGTTCGCAGCTAGCTAAAACGGGTTTGCACATAGCGCTGCAAGGCAAGAGCGTGCTGCTGCGACCGGCGAAAGCGCTCGTCCCGGTGACCCGCGTTCAGAGTAACCTTCAACTACGATCGGACGGTTGGGCAAATCAGAACGAATTGCGCCATGGTCTTGTCGACCTCCGCGCGTCCCTGCGGAGACAATTCATCCGTGTGCCCTTGGCCGGTGGCGAAAAGATCTGGCCTGCATCCAGCCAGACGCGCTTGACGGATTTTTCTTTCGCGAACTTGCTGGTCCGATATTGGGCCGGCGTAAGGTCACCCAGGTCGAAAAAACCACGTTTACGGAAGAACCGCGCAATAGGAAATTGTGCTTCATAGCCTCCGTATCGTCGGCCAGGTTGTTCATGGCGCGCTGCGCGCTGGCCATTGTTTCGTTCAGATGCACACCGTTCTTCCCATCATTTTGCGGACGTGAACGTCCCCAGGGCTTGATTCATGTTGTCGGCCACCTGACCTGCGCCCTGGAGAATTGTGCAAGAGATACAGGTTCCCTCGAACGCTTCATCGGTGTTTCGCGTGAAGCTGCGGCTCACCGCGGGTGAAGACTTTTTGGCGGCTGCCGATTAAAAACAGCCCCACCCCGAACAATAGAATTCCTCCGATGAGAAACGCGCCACGCTAGCTTTTGGAGACAACATTTTTTCCCTCTTCTCCGGATGCGAGGACTC
>Ga0157370_10002321_pt1 | contig 23039 bp, 16 predicted proteins | sample C35metaG_FD_113463 | JGI IMG/M metagenome (GOLD analysis project Ga0157370, IMG submission 113463) | Corn rhizosphere microbial communities from Kellogg Biological Station, Michigan, USA - C3-5 metaG | ecosystem: Host-associated > Plants > Roots > Rhizosphere > Soil | place: USA: Michigan...
ATACATCCGTTACTACAACCATGATCGGATCAAGATGAAGCTAGGCGGCCTCAGCCCTGTTGCTTACAGAGCAAAGGCCGCCATGGCTTAACCAGTACCGTCCAACTTTTGGGGCGCACTTCAGGCCTTTGTGGGAGAGGCTTCAGCCTCGATTCCTGGAAAAGATTATTTCAGGTTGCCGCTCAAAAACTGCCGCAACCGCTCGCTTTGCGGGTTATCCAACACGTCTTTCGGCGCGCCTTGTTCTTCGATTTTGCCTTGGTGCAAAAACACCACCTGGCTTGCCACCTGACGGGCGAAGCCCATTTCGTGGGTGACCAGAATCATGGTGCGGCCTTCTTCGGCCAGCGCCTGAATCACTTTCAGCACTTCGCCCACCAGCTCGGGGTCGAGGGCGGAGGTGGGTTCGTCGAAGAGCATGATTTCCGGTTCCATGGCCAAGGCCCGGGCAATCGCCACGCGCTGTTGCTGACCGCCGGAAAGAAACGCCGGGTACTGGTTGGCAACGCGCTCCGGCAAGCCGACTTTTTCCAGATAGCGTCGCGCGCGGGTTTCCGCTTCTTCCTTGCTCACACCCAGCACCCGGCGGGGCGCCATGGTGATGTTTTCCAGTACCGTCATGTGGCTCCACAGGTTGAAGTGCTGGAACACCATGGCCAGGCGACAGCGCAGGCGTTGCAGTTCGTCTTCATCAGCCACGCGCATGCCGCCACGGTCGGCGACCATGCGCACTTGTTGGCCGTCCAGGCTCATGGCGCCGTCGTTGGGTTGCTCAAGGAAGTTGATGCAGCGCAAAAACGTGCTCTTGCCCGAGCCGCTGGCGCCGATCAGGCAGATCACGTCGCCGCTTTCAGCCTTCAGCGAAACGCCTTTGAGCACTTCATTGTCGCCATAGCTTTTATGCAGGCCATCAATGGTCAGTTTGTACATGGACGAAAAACCTCAAGGCGAAAGTAGGTAGCCGCTGCGGTAGGCCTGGCTGCCGGCCACGTGGGCGATGGCCATGCCGGCCGTGGCCATGCGGCGCATCGAACGGGCGTACAGCAGGCCCGCCGTGCTGCAATAAATGGGCGTAACGCTGTCGCTGATCGGGTCGATGACTTCGGCAATCTGGTCGCCCGCCGCCATCACTTGCCCAGGCGTGGCGCAAAATACCAGCAAGCCGCCCACCGGCGTCGTCACCGGTTCCACGCCGGCCAGCGGCGTTGCCGGCTGGCGCAGCGCGGGCAGGGCAGGGGCTTCGCCAGCCAGCACGCCAACGTGGGTCAGGTAATTAAGAATGGCCTGGCAATCGGCGGCCGCCTGCGCGTGGGAAACGTCCAGCACGCCACGGTGTTCCACCGTTACGGCAATGGCGCCCTGGGCAATTGGGAAGCGCTCGCCGAAGCGCTGCTGCATCTGTAGCCAGAACAGGCTGAAGCTTTCGTCGAACGACTGGCCGCCGGAATCGCTGGCCAGCAGGCTGGCGTCGGCGCCGATGTAGCGCGACAGCGGTTCGACCCGCTCCCAGGCTTCGGGCGTGGTGTACAGGTGCGCGACGGCTTCGAAGTCGCAATGCAGATCAAGCACCACATCGGCCTGACAGGCCAGGCGCTGCAAGGTCAGGCGCTGCGACTGCAATTGGGTTTTCGCGGTGCTGTGCATCAGCGCCTGGTGCAGGCTGGCGCGAATCAGTTGCAGGTTGTGCGCAGCGTCGTCGTTGAGCAGCGGCTCCACTTCGTCGCCCACGTGCTGGCTGACGTTGATAAAGGCGCGGTTAAAGTTCTCGCGCGTTTCCAGCTCGTAGCGGCCCAGCGGCATATCCATGACGACTTGCGCCTGGCCGATGGGATTGGCCACGGGCACCAACGTGACTTCGCCCAGTATCTGGCCCGCGCTTTCCAGCTCGGCCAGCCGCTGCTTGAGGTGCCAGGCGACCAACATGCCGGGTAGCTCGTCGGCGTGCAGCGAGGCTTGAATGTAGGCGCGCTTGGCGGCCTGATCGACCGAGGCCGAACCGAAGTGAAAGCTGTGAATCTGCCGCGCGGTGCCAGGCACCGGGGCGAGAAGCTCGTGTTGTTGATGACGCATGGGCAACCCTTAATGCGCGGGACCGAGGAAGGCCAGCCAGCGTTTTTCCGCCAAGCGAAACAGGCCTACCAGGGTGAAGGTGATGGCCAAGTAGATCAGCGCTGCGATGCCGAACGATTGAAAGGTCAGGAAGGTGGCCGAGTTGGCGTCCCGCGCGACTTTGAGAATGTCTGGCACGGTGGCGGTGAAGGCCACGGTGGTGGAGTGCAGCATCAGAATCACTTCGTTGCTGTAATACGGCAACGAACGGCGCAGCGCCGAGGGCATGATCACGTAGGCATACAGCTTCCAGCCGTTAAGGCCATAAGCCTTGGCCGCTTCGACTTCGCCGTGGTTCATGCTGCGAATGGCACCGGCGAAAATCTCGGTGGTGTAGGCGCAGGTGTTCAGCGAGAAGGCCAGAATCGTGCAGTTCATGGCGTCGCGGAAGAACGAGTCGAGCACCGGCACTTCGCGCACGGCGGCAATGCTGTAGATGCCGGTGTAGCAAATCAGCAGCTGGATATACAGCGGCGTGCCACGGAACAGGTAGGTGTAAAACTGCACCGGCCAGCGCACCAGGCGCGAGGGCGAAACGCGGGCAATCGATAACGGAATCGAGACCAGAAAGCCGAAAAAAATCGACGCACTGAGCAGCCACATGGTCATTGCCAGCCCGGTGATGTTGACGCCATCGCTGTAGAGAAACGGTCTCCAGTATTCCTGCAGTAACTCGATCATCGCACCGCCTCCCGCGCGCCAGCCGCGTAGCGCCGTTCGAGGCGTCGCAAAACGAAGTTCGACGCGCTGGTGATCGCCAGGTAAATCAGCGCCGCCAGCACCAGAAAGTAGAACAACTGATAGGTGCTCTTGCCGGCGTCTTGCGCGGCTTTCACCACGTCGGCCAGGCCGATGATCGACACCAGCGCCGTGGCTTTGAGCATCACCATCCAGTTATTGCCGATGCCCGGCAGGGCGAAGCGCATCATTTGCGGAAACACCACATAGCGAAAGCGCTGGCCACGTTTCAGGCCATAGGCCGTGGCAGCTTCAATCTGCCCACGGGGCACGGCCAGAATGGCGCCGCGAAAGGTTTCGGTGAAATACGCGCCGTAGATAAAGCCCAGGGTAATGACCCCGGCGGCGAAGGGATCGATCTCGATGTAATCCCATTCCATCGCGTCGGTGAACGACGACAGCCAGGTTTGCAGGCTGTAGAAAATCAGCAGCATCAACACCAGATCGGGCACGCCGCGAATAAGAGTGGTGTACAGCTGCGCCGGAATGCGCAGGGCGCGCAGGCTCGACAGTTTGGCGCTGGCGCCGAGCAGGCCGAGCACAACGGCCACCAGCAGCGACAGAACCGATAATTTGATGGTCATCCAGGTGCCAAGCAGCAGCAGCGGGCCGAAGCCTTTCAAGCTGAAGGCCGACAGCCCGAGAAATTGCAGCAGGTTTTCGAACATGAGGAACGCTCATCGCTAAACAAAACGCCCACCCGTATGACGGGGTGGGCGGTTACTGGGCCGTTATTGCGACGGCCCGCTCGGCTTATTTATTGCCGAGGTACAGATTCAGCTCACCGAAGTGCTTCTTCTGGATTTCGGCGTATTTGCCGTCGTCGTGCAGGGCTTTGATGCCTTTGTTCAGCAGGGCTTTGAGTTCGTCATTGCCCTTGGAGATGCCGATAGCGGTTTTGGCTGGCAGCAGTTCGCTGTCGATCGCCTCGCTCACTTCGTAATCAGCGCCTTGTGGCGACTTCAGGAAGCCCAACTCGGCTTGCAGCATGTCCTGGATGGAGGCATCCAGACGGCCGCTGGTGAGGTCGGCGTAAACCTGATCCTGGTTCTGGTAGGCCTGGGTTTTCACACCGGCTTTATCCAGCACGGCCTTGGCATAGGCTTCCTGAATGGTGCCTTGCTCGTAGCCCACGGTTTTGCCTTTCAGCGACGCCGGGTCAGCGGTCAGGCCAGCGCCTTTCTTGAATACCAGCGAGGTAGGACCGGAGAACAGTTCGTCCGAGAAATCGATAACTTTTTCGCGGGCCGGGGTGACGGTCATGGAGGAAATCACGCCGTCGAACTTGCGTGCTTTCAAACCAGGGATCATGCCGTCGAAATCGCTTTCAACCCATTTGCACTTCACTTTCAGCTCCGCGCAGATGGCGTTGCCCAAGTCGATGTCGAAGCCAACCAGGCTGCCGTCAGCGGCTTTGGATTCGAAGGGAGCGTAGGAAGGATCGACACCGAAGCGGATTTCTTTGAATTCTTTGGCTTGCAGCGCACCGGCGCCAATGCAAAGGGCCAGGGCAGAAAGAGTCAGCCATGCTTTCTTCATTGCTTGTGTCCTTAGTGTGTAGATCACGTGAGATAACGCGGAAGTACGACGGGAAACAGTCCCGAACGAGTGTATGCCAGCAATTTTCGAACCACTGTACCGCTATCGACATATTGGATCAGAAAGCCGCCGCGCCTGGCTATCCACCCGCCCCGTAAAACCTTGGCAACTAACGATAATTTTTCATTGCACCGAAACGGTGCGCCAACACGGGGCATTCGGTAACAGCCTGGTGCGTGGCGGTAGCGAATGCCGTATGACGGTGGGGGTTTCCAACTTTCGGCGGGTGCATTTACACAGAACCAAACCCCAAGGGTGGCCTCTACACCTCATCAGGCCCGACGCCTCTGCCTCCTGTGGCGTGGACCATGGACCCACCGCTGCGAGGACCGTTAAGATTTGCCCCTCTCTTTCTTCACTCAACAGCTCCGCGGAACCTGCATGCCCCAGTTAAAGCGCAAGCCCGACCCTCTCATGAGCGACGACCGCTACCGGATGCTCCTCGATGCGGTCACGGACTACGCCATTTATATGCTCGACGCCAACGGTCTGGTCAGCAGCTGGAACGCTGGCGCCAAGCGCTTCAAAGGCTACGAAGAAAGCGAAATTCTCGGTCAGCACTTTTCCCGCTTCTACACCGAAGAAGACCGCGCCCGCGGCATGCCCGAGCGCGCGCTGTCTACCGCCGAAGGGGAGGGGCGGTTCGAGGGCGAAGGCTGGCGGCAACGCAAGGATGGCGAGCGCTTCTGGTGCCATGTGGTCATCGACCCCATCCGCGATGCGCACGGCACCCTGATCGGCTACGCCAAAGTCACCCGCGACCTGACCGAGCGCAAACTCGCCGAAGAGTCGCTGAAGCAGAGCGAGCAGCAGTTCCGCTTGTTGGTCGAAGGCGTGACCGACTACGCCTTGTACATGCTCGACCCCACGGGCGTGATCACCAACTGGAACACCGGCGCCCAGCGCATCAAGGGCTACACGCCGCAGGAAATCATCGGCAAGCACTACTCGCTGTTTTTCAGCGCCGAAGACGCCGCCAATGGCGAGCCGCAACGGGGCCTGAGCCGCGCCGTGAGCGAGGGGCGTTTTGAAAGTCAGGGCTGGCGCATCCGTAAAGATGGCACGCGCTTCTGGGCCAGCGTGGTGGTCGATCCCATCCGCAACGACCTCGGCATGCTGATCGGCTTCGCCAAAATCACCCGCGACATCACTGAAACCATGGAAGCCCAGCGCGCGCTGGAGAAAGCGCGCGAATCGCTGTTCCAGGCGCAGAAAATGGAATCGCTGGGGCGCCTTACGGGCGGCATCGCCCACGACTTCAACAATCTGCTGATGGTGGTGTTGGGCAGTCTGGAGGTGGTGCGCCGGCGCGTGCCCAACGACCCGAAAGTGCTCAACTTGCTCGACAACGCCATCCAGGGCGCGCAACGCGGCGCCACGCTGACCCAACGCATGCTGGCCTTTGCCCGCAGCCAGAAATTGGTGGTTGAAGCACTCGACGCGCCGGCACTGGTGCGCGGTATGTCCGACATGCTGCAACGTGCGCTGGGGCCGCAAACCCGCATTGAAGTGCGCTTTCCGCTGCGCTTGAGCCCGCTGTTGGCAGACAGCAACCAGTTGGAAATGGCCTTGCTCAACCTGGCCGTCAACGCCCGTGACGCCATGGCCAGTGGCGGCCAGATTGTGATCGCCGCGCGTGAAGAAGAACTCGCCGCCGACGACGGTGAACTCAAAGCCGGCCGCTATGTGTGCCTGTCCGTGACCGACAGCGGTGAAGGCATGGACAGCGATACGCTGGAGCGCGCCCGCGAACCGTTCTTCACCACCAAGGGCGTCGGCAAAGGCACCGGCTTGGGGCTGTCGATGGTGCATGGCTTCGCCCAGCAATCTGGCGGCCGACTGCTGCTTAGCAGTGTGCTGGGGCAGGGCACTACCGCAGAAATGTGGTTGCCGGTAGCCGACGGGCCGGTGGCTGGGCTGGGCGCCGAAACGCCTGTGCTGCCGGTGACATCCGTCTTGCAGCCGTTGAACGTGCTGGTGGTGGATGATGATCCGCTGGTGCTGTTGAGCACGGCGGCCATGCTCGACGACCTGGGCTGCACCGCCCTGCAAGCCTCGTCCGCCGACCAGGCGCTGCACCTGCTGGGCAACGGTGCGCGCATTGACGTGGTGGTGACGGATTTGGCCATGCCCGTGATGACCGGCGCCGAACTGGCCCAACACATCAAACGACGCTGGCCCACCTTGCCGGTGCTGCTCGCCAGCGGTTACGCCGACAAACTCAGCGAAACCGACGCCGCCTTGCCCCATATAGGCAAACCGTTTAGCCAGTCGGAATTAGTGCAGGCGCTGCTTGAATTGTGTCCCTAGTGGATTGACCCGTACGCACCGCTGAAGGGTGCGCTGGCAGGTGGTGCACTCGCGGCTTGGAAAAAGGGTTGGTTGTAAAGCTTCAGAACGTTCCTGGGCCAATAACCGAATGCTCCCATGGCGTCGCTTGCCCCTGACTAAGAAGACTGCCGGCAATCAAAATTGCCGGAGTCTGAATGATGAACCCACTAGATATGCCCCGAACCCTTTCATGCCAAAAGGGGCGACCGCCGGGGCGCCAGCTGTTGCTGGCGGCACTGATCAATCTGACGGTTATGCAAACGTATGCCGTCGCGGCGCCCACCGTTATCACCGGGCAAACCATCGATACCAGCACCGGCCAATCACCGGGAGTCTCGGTCAATGCCGGCGACGTGGTGGAGGTCACCCACTCAAGCATCACAACGCGCGGCCACGCTTCTGCGGCCCTCAAGTCAGAAGGCACGCTGACTGGCAACAGCCTCACCTTGCGCACGACCGGCTCCACCGCCTCAGCGGTAGAAGCCAGCAACGACGGACGCATCGACCTCGTACAAGCGCAGATCATCGCGGAAGGTTCAAGCGCTATCGGCGTGTCGGCGACGGACCGCGCACGCATCTCGCTGAACAACGGCAGCGTTTCTACCAGCAAAACCATGGGCTACGGCGTGTTTAGCGATACGTCTTCCCGGGTGGAACTGGGAAACGTCACGGTCTCTACGGCCGGTGGGTCGGCCATCGGTATGGGGGTTTTCGACAACGCGGGGGTGGTGCTGACCCACAGCGCAGTCGAAACCTCAGGTATCGAAGCTCATGCCCTGATGCTCATGGGCACCAGTGCTGCGATGCCGGCAACCGCCAACATCGTCGATAGCCGCGTCACCACACGCGGGGATTTTTCGGTTGGCATCAACGTTAATTCCGATGCCACGGTTCAAGTCAGCGGCAGCCAGATCAGCACCTCGGGTGAAGACGCCCACGGTGTGTGGTTAGCCAGCGTAGATGCCACGGCCAATCTCGATGACGTGAGCATTCGCACCGAGGGCGACGGGGCTGTCGGAGTCTCCAGCCAGGACGGCACGGCGACCTTGCGCAAGGTAACCATCACGACTTTGGGCGAACAAGCCCACGGGTTATATAGCCAAGGCGATACCGCCAGAATCGATGCCACCGGCATCTCCATATCCCTTGATGACGCCGGCGTTGGGGCGTTTGCCGTATCGGGCGGCATGGTCACGCTCAACACGGGCACGGTTAATACCCGCAATGGCGGAGTTGGCTTGATGGCGGCGATAGAGTCGCGCATTGCCGCCACCGACATGGACGTGACAGCCCAGGGTGACGGCGCGGCCGCCGCCCTAATGAACCGAGGCGCCACGCTAACGCTGGAGAATGTTCGGGCAAGTGCAGCCGGCGCGGACAGCATTGCTCTGGGCGCCGTGGGCACCGCCGATGACCAGTTGAACCAAGCGACGGTCGAGGGCGGCAGACTGACCGCAGGGCAGGGTTCGGCCATCGCCGTAATTGGCGGGAAACTCGACGTGACACTGAGCAACACCACCGTCACCGGGCAGCGACTGCTCGACATCAATGAGAACGTGGTCAACGGCGCCAGCGTCGCCCATGGCGCCGTGCGGGTATTGGCGCAGAACAGCGTGCTGACAGGTGACGTCCAGGTGGCCGGCGCCAGCACTGGAGATTCCGAGCTGAATCTGGATAACTCGACACTGACTGGCGCTGTCCAGCACCTTGATCGACTTGATGTGCTAGACACCAGTCGCTGGAACGTCACCGGCGATTCCACGCTCGTCGACTTGCACAACAGTGGCACCGTGGCGTTTCAACCCGGCACAACCTTCAAAACGCTGACGGTTGAGGGTGATCTCACCGGCTCAGGAATTTTCGCCCTCAACACCGATTTGGCCGCCGAACGCGGGGATCTGCTCACCGTGCTCGGCGCCGTGCACGACGACCAGACGTTGCTAATCGCCGACTCCGGTCGCGAGCCGGGCGCTGCCAACGGCGAACTGCTGGTGGTCGATGGCAACGGCGGCGCGGGGCGGTTTGCCCTGGCAGGTCGGCCTTATGTAGATGCCGGCGCGTTCCGCTACACCCTGGAGCAGGAAGGTGACGACTGGCTGCTGCGCAACACCTCGATTAACGCGGTCGACAGTATCTCCGACGGCAGCAATGCGGCGCTGGGCAATCAGGTCGCGGCTGCCGTGCTGTGGGGCGCGGAAATGAATGCCTTGGTCAAACGCCTGGGTGAGTTGCGCATGGGCGATGACCGTGGCGGCGTCTGGACGCGCGGCATTGCCAAGCGCTTCAACGTCGAGAACGGCCACAGCCGCGCATTCACTCAGCAGGTTCGTGGCCTGGAAGTGGGGGCCGACCAGGCCATCGACCTGCCAGAGGCCAAGCTGTACCTCGGCGCCATGGTCGGCGCGGCGACGTCATCGCAGCAGTTCGGCGCAGGCGCCAACGGCGAGATCAACAGCCGCCTGCTGGGCGTGTACGCAACGTGGATGGATGCGCGCGGGTACTACCTCGACAGCGTGGCGAAGTACAACTGGATGGAGAACGAGGTTAAAACCCAGGCCAACACCGGTAGCCGCATCAAAGGCAGTTACCGCGCCAGCGGGTACGCCGCCGATATCGAATTCGGGCGGCAGATCAGCTTGCAACACAACTGGTTTATCGAGCCGCAGGTGGAGCTCACCTACACCCACATAGGCGCCGAGCGCTACACCGCAAGTAACGGACTGAAAGTGGCGCCTGGCGACGCCAGCTCGTTACAGGGCCGGGTTGGGGCATTGCTGGGCAGAACGCTCACGCAGCCCAATGGCTTGGCGTTTCAGCCTTACGTGAAAGCCTCGTATGTGCACGAGTTCGCCGGTGAAAGTTCGGTTGAAGTCAACGGCTACACCTTGGACAACAAGGTGGCTGATGCTCGCGTCGAAGTCGGCTTTGGCGGGGTGTTGCAGGTGAGTCAGGCAACCAAGATTTCTCTGGATGTCGAACATGCGCAAGGCCGTCAGGTAGACCAACCCTGGGCAGTCAATCTGGGTGCGCGGTATCTCCTTTAACACTAGGGTGGGGCGGCCGACGAACACCGTCGTCAGCCGCTCTGCACCGCTGCTGGTTACACCTTCGGCGGATTGGTTTCGCGTTCTGGATGGCGGTGTTTAGCCACCGCTTCCACGAACGATTTCACCAAGCCTTTATCGGCCGCCTTCGCCACGATGACCCCCGGCACACTGCTGCCGATATCAATATTCGCCTGTTGCAGCAAGGCACTGCCACCGCCCGCGCTGGCAATGGTTTTGCCATGGCGGAACGCGTCGCGTAGAAACTCCAACGCTCGGCCATCGGCTTTCAGCGCTTCGATGGCTGCTTGGCCGTTGGGCACATACACCGCATCGAACAATGGCGAAGGTTGGTTTTCCAGCGACGCATCGGCCACCACTTCGCCGCCTGCCGCACCGGTAAACGCACCCACACGCGGACCGACCAAACGCACCACCGCGTCTTCGGCAATCAAGCCTTCGGCGACGGTTTTCACGCTGGCCTCATCAATGCCGTTGGCCACCAGAATGGCGATCTGCCGCGTCTTGATGCTGCCGTCTCCCGGCCGCGCCAACAACGACAATGACGGCGACACCTCAACTTCCGGCTTAACCGGCGTCACCAATGCTTTTGGCAACGGCTCCGGCAGCGGTGCGCCCAGCCCATCAGCGACACCTTGGGCCAGTTTTTCCGAGATGTTGCGCAACTGCGCGAGCATGCGCGTGCGCACCGCCGGCACTGTCACTTTGCTCAACTCGAAACGCAGCGCATCAATGATGTGTTGCTGTTCGAACGGTGCTTGGCTGTTGAAGAACAGCGTGGCCTGGTTGTAGTGCTCAGCGAATTTCTCCGGTTTGCCGCGTACCTCGTCGCCTTGCACCGGCTCGGGGAAGGGCACGAAACCCATCTCGCCAGTCTGGAACGGACAGCCGCCAGCCAGCGAGTTCGGCTCATACGCCACACGGCCGCGGTTGATGGTTTGCCGATGCATACCATCGCGCTGGTTGTTGTGCACCGGCGCTAGCGGCGAGTTGATCGGGATTTCGTGGAAATTCGCGCCACCCAAACGGCTGATTTGCGTGTCCACATACGAGTGAATGCGGCCAGCCAGCAGCGGGTCGTTGCTGAAATCGATGCCCGGAATCACATGGGCCGCGCAGAACGCCACCTGCTCGGTTTCGGCAAAAAAGTTATCCGGGTTGCGGTTGAGCACCATGCGCCCCACAGGCCGCACCGGTACCAATTCTTCGGGAATCAGTTTGGTCGGGTCGAGAATGTCGAAGCTGAACGCTTCAGCCTGTGCCTCGCTCACCACCTGCACACCCAGCTCCCATTCGGGATAGGCGCCAGCCTCGATGGCTTCCCACAGGTCGCGGCGGTGGTAATCCGGGTCGGCCCCGGAGACTTTCACCGCTTCGTCCCACACCTGCGAGTGCGTGCCGAGCAACGGGCTCCAGTGGAACTTCACGAAATGCGATTCGCCGCGCGCGTTGACGAAGCGGAAGGTGTTCACCCCGAAGCCCTGCATCATGCGGTAGCTGCGCGGAATGCCACGGTCAGACATCACCCACATAATCATGTGAGCCGCTTCTGGCGACAGCGAGATGAAGTCCCAGAAGGTGTCGTGCGCCGACGCGGCTTGCGGCATGCCGTGGTGCGGTTCGGGTTTCACCGCGTGCACCAGGTCAGGGAATTTCATCGCGTCCTGAATGAAGAACACCGGAATGTTGTTGCCCACCAGATCCCAGTTGCCCTGGTCGGTGTAGAACTTCACGGCGAAACCACGGGCATCGCGGGCGGTGTCTTTCGAGCCGCGCTCACCGGCCACGGTGGAGAAGCGCACAAACACCGGCGTTTGTTTGCCGGCAGCGGCGAAAGGCGCAGCGCGGGTGATTTCGCTGAGGTCTTCGTAGGCTTCGAAGAAACCGTGAGCCGCCGAGCCACGGGCATGCACGATGCGCTCTGGAATGCGTTCGTGGTCGAAGTGGGTGATCTTCTCGCGCAGGATGAAATCTTTCAGCAGCGCCGGGCCACGCAGGCCGGCTTTCAGCGAGCTTTGGTTATCGCCCACCGGTACGCCCTGGTTGGTGGTCAACCCTTGGCCAGCGCTGTCGGCTTGCACGCGCGGCAGCTCGCCGCTATTGGCATTGAAGCCCGGCTGCGCGGCGCCGATCTTCTCGTTGATATTGTCTTCGCTCAAGGTGCTGGCGCCGACCACCGGTGGCGCGGCGACCGTTTCGCCTGGGCTTGGCCGGGTCGAGGCAGCGCCATATTCCTTGGCTTTGTTGGCGTTGAACGGGCAGGCGGCAACGGTTTGTTGCACGGCCTCGGCCTGTGCCGCTTGTGCCGGAGTTGCGCTGGCGGGTTGGCCGGCGGTGGCCGGTGGTTGCGGCTGCGTAGCTTGTTTGGCGGAAGGTTTACCGGCGGCGGGTTTTTTCGGCGTAGCCATTAGATGCTCCTGATCAGGTAGGTCCTTGGGGGGAGCGAGCGACCGTTACGGCAGGTCCTTCGCTGAATATCCCGTTAAGCCCCACGGTGGGCTTATGGGTTATCGAGAGCCGGCGGTACTCAGAGGTTCAGGGAATCTTGCTATCAGGCTGATTGAACGGCGCTATCAAAACGACGTTCCAGGCACTCCCGTAGGAGCCAGCTTGCTGGCGAACCCTGAAAACGAGTTCTTTCCGTCCGAGCGAAAGTCGCCAGCAAGCTGGCGCCTACGGTGCAGAGAGATGGAGTGGAGAAAGTGTCCAGTCGAGCAATCGTGGTGGCACTGCCGTGCTATCAGACCAAATGCGGGGCAGGGCGGCTGAACCTCGCCTAGGCTGATCTGCACCTTTTGCGAAACCCGCGAGGTTTGGCCGTGAAACGATCCTTTCCCGCCGCCTGTGTGTTGCTTCAGGAGCATTTCGCACCCCTTGGCCTGGAAGCCAGCATGGACAGCACCCATTCGATGCTGGTGCGTATCTACCAACCCGACAGCGGCGCCACGCTGCTGTCCATCGCCGGCATCGCCTGCAGTGCCAGCCTGCACCGCGATGACATCGAACGGATCATCGATGAAATCGAATCCGACATCCGCCTGTTACAACCGCAACTGCTCAAGCAGACCCTGGCGTTGTACTCGGTGGGATAAGCGCGCGTGCACTGCCATTACCCAGACGATTCGCCGGCTTGCATAAACCGCTCCAGCCTTGCGCCGTGCCGTATTCCCCTTGAACTTTCCGGCCACGGGCAGCCCTATTAAAAAGGCCTGCCATAGAGGCGTCTTTGCGCTTTAAACTCTGTGCCCAGCCGTTTGCCTGCTGCGCGTTATTTTTTGCTTTCCACCGATCACAAGGCCGTCGATCAGGAACTTTTCCCGTCGCCCGCCTCACTGCCTGAGGTCTTCATGAGCGACACCCCAGAACCGCGCGATTCGGATTCGCCGTCATTGACGCGCAGCCATCTCACGTTTCCGGTTGTAGGCATTGGTGCCTCGGCAGGTGGTTTACAGGCGCTGATCAAACTCTTCGAGCAAATGCCTGACGATTGCGGCATGGCCTTTGTGGTGGTCATGCACCTGTCGCCTGAACACGAAAGTCAGCTTGAGTACATTCTGCAAAAAGCCACGGCCATGCCCGTGCACGAGGTGGCCCAGGCCATTCCCATCGAAGCCAACCATGTTTACGTGATTCCGCCGGGCATGGACCTGTCGATGAACGACGGCCACTTGCGCCTGGCCACGCCGCAACGCACCCGTGGCATGCACGTCGCCATCGACCTGTTCTTCCGCGCGCTGGCCGAAGTGCACCAAACCCACGCCATTGCCATGGTGCTGTCCGGCTCTGGCGCAGATGGCGCCGTGGGCCTGGCACGTATCAAAGAGAAGGGCGGCATCACCCTCGCGCAGTCGCCCGACGAGGCCGAATTCGCCTCCATGCCACGCAGCGCTATTGAGTCTGGCGTGGTCGATATCGTGCTGCCGGTAGCCGAATTGGCAGCCCGCTTGGTGCACCTGAGCAACAACATTCAGGAACTGCACATTCCCTTGCCGGATGCCCCGGACGAGGTGCGCAAGGAGCCAGACGCGCAACTGGCCAAATCCAGCGAGATTGCCCTGCGCGACATCCTCAGCCTGCTGCGAGCGCGCACTGGCCACGATTTCAAGCACTACAAACAAGCCACGGTGCTGCGTCGAATCGAGCGGCGCATGCAGGTCAACGGCATCAGCGATATGCCGGCCTACGCCACGCTGCTCAACGAGCACATGGAAGAAACCCCGGCGCTGCTGGATGACATGTTGATCGGCGTGACCAACTTCTTTCGCGACGTGGAAGCGTTCGAAGCGCTGGAGCGCGAGGTGATCCCCGCGCTGTTCGACAAACCCATTGACGGCGACGGCGACGCGCAGATTCGCGTGTGGTCGGTGGCCTGTTCCACCGGCGAAGAGGCGTACTCGTTGTGCATGCTGCTCAGCGAACACGCCGAGCAAACCATGAGCAACGCCGAACTGCATGTGTTCGCCACCGATATTGACGACAGCGCCCTGGCCATTGCCCGCTCCAGTCTGTACCCGGAATCGATTCTCACCGACGTCAGCCCCACGCGCCTGCGCCAGTTCTTCACCAAGGAAGCGGCCTACTACCGAGTGAAGAAAGAGGTGCGCGAGAAAATCCTGTTCGCCACCCACAACATTCTGCGCGACCCGCCGTTCTCGCGGCTGGACATGATCTCGTGCCGCAACCTGCTCATTTACCTCGACCGCGACATTCAGGCCGAAGTGCTGCGCATGTTCCACTTCGCCCTGAACCCAGGCGGCCTGCTGTTTCTCGGCAGTTCGGAAACAGCCGATGCGTGCCCGAATTTGTTCGCTGTGGTGGATAAGAAAAATCGCATCTACCGCGCTAAGAATTCTTCGCACAAACGGCCGAGCATGCCCATCAGCACGTTCTCCGGCCCGTTGCCGATGCCCGTGCCGCGAGGGCTGAATGTGCCGCAGCGCAGACCCTCGTTTGCCGATGTGCACCAGCGTGTGCTGGAGCAGTACGCGCCGCCGAGCGTGATCGTCAATTTCGATTCCGACATCGTGCATATGTCGGCCCGGGCGGGCGAATTCCTGCGCTACATCGGTGGCGAACCAACGCTCAACTTGCCTGCGGTCGTGCACCCGGAACTGCGACTGGAACTGCGCACCGCGCTGTATCAAGCGATCAAGACCGGCAAGAGCGTGGACGCCCGCCGTGTGAAGCTGGAGCAGGGCGGCAGCGCCAGTTACGTCAACATGGTGGTCAAGCCGTTCCGCGATTCCGAGTCGGCCAGCGACTACGTGCTGGTGCTGTTCGACAAGGTTGATGACAGCCTCGACCCGGGCCCGCTGCAACGTGGCGCCAGCAAAGATTCGGTGCTGACTCATCTGGAAGCCGAGCTGCAGCAGACCAAAGAACAGCTGCAACAAACCATGGAGCATTCCGATGCTTCCACCGAAGAACTGCGCGCCTCGAACGAAGAACTTCAGGCCATCAACGAAGAACTGCGCTCGGCCACCGAAGAGCTGGAAACGAGCAAGGAAGAGCTGCAGTCGATCAACGAAGAATTGGTGACGGTGAACGCCGAGCTGAAGGTGAAAGTTGACGAAGCCAGCAAGATCACCGACGACCTGCAAAACCTGATTTCCTCCACCGATATCGCGACGCTGTTTGTCGACCGGCAGATGCGCATCAAATGGTTTACCCCGCGCACCGGCGACATCTTCAACGTCATTCGCAATGACGCCGGCCGCTCGATACTCGACATCACCCACCGCCTCGATTACCCCGACCTGATCAGCGATGCCACGCGCGCCTTTGAAGAACTGCGCCTGATCGAACGGGAAGTCACCAGCGCCGATGGCCGCTGGTACCTGGCGCGGTTCCTGCCGTACCGCACCACCGACGACCGCATCCAAGGCTCGGTGCTGACCTTTATCGACATCACCAGCCGGCGCTTCGCCGAAGAAAAAATGCGCGCCGGCGAAGCCCACACCAAATTGTTGGCCCAGAGCATCAAGGCCTACGCAATCGTAACGATGGACTGCGCCGGCATCATCACCTCATGGAACGGCGGGGCTGAATTGCTGTTTGGCCACGAAGCCAGCTCGGTCGTTGGCAAGTCGCTGGACCTGCTCTACCAGCAGGAAGATCGCGCCCAAGGCTTGCCGGAGCGCGACCGCCAGCGCGCCGAGCGCGAGGGCCAACTCAGCGAGGCGCGCAGTTTCGTCTGCAGCAATGGCAGCCATGTGCCCAGCCATTGCCTGCTGCAGCCGATGTTCAACAGCACGTTGCATGGTTTTGCGCTGGTGGCGCACGACCTCACCGAGCAGCAACGCCGCGCCCACGAAAGCGAAAACCTGTTGTTCACCGCCCAGGCCAGCAACGAGCGTAAAGACGAGTTTTTCGCCGTGCTGTCCCACGAACTCAAACACCCGCTGAACCTTATTCAACTGAACATGGACGTGATGACCCGCACGCCGTTGTTCAAAGCTTCGCCGCCGCTTAACCGGGCCGGCGATGCCATTCAGGCCGCCGTGCGCAACCAGTCGCGCATTATCGACGACCTGATGGACATTTCCCGCGTGCGCACCGGCAAGCTCAACCTGAGCATGGCCGTGCGCGACTTCAGCGACTCCGTGCGCAACACCTTCGACATGTTCAAGCCTATCGCCGAAGGGGAGCACATAGAGCTTACGTACCGCGACGAGGGTGAGCCTCTGTTCGTCAACGCCGACAACACGCGTCTTGAGCAAATGATCTGGAACCTGCTCAACAACGCCTTGAAATTTACCCCGGCCGGTGGGCGTGTGAGTCTGGCCGTGAGCCGTGATGGCGACGCCGCCCGGCTCGATGTGGTCGACACCGGCCAGGGCATCGACCCGGATTTCCTCGGCAAGGTATTTGATCTGTTTGGCCAGGCCGACATGCAACACGTGCACCGCTCCAAAAACGGCCTGGGCATTGGCCTGGCGCTGGTGCATCAATTGGTCGAAGCCCACGGCGGACGTATCGAAGCGTTCTCTGAAGGGCGAGGGCGGGGCGCGCGTTTCAGCCTGTGGCTGCCGATCTGTCTGCAAACCGAGCTGCAACTTAAAACCGGCATCGAGGCCGCCGCCGTGGCGGGCAGTCTCACCGGCGTGCAGGTGTTGGTGGTCGACGACTCGCCCGATATTCTCAACGTCATGGAAATGCTGCTAGAAGGCGAAGACGCCACCGTGACCACCGCTGAAAACGGCGAGCGCGGCTTGGCGTTGGCCAAAGACAACCGCTACGACCTGATTCTCTCGGACATCGGCATGCCGCTGCTCGACGGCCACCAAATGATGCGCGCCATCCGCCAAGCCAGTGCCAACCCGCACACGCCCGCCGTTGCGTTATCGGGTTACAGCACCAAGCAGGACGTGGACGACGCGGTGGCGGCGGGCTTCAACCTGCATCTGCAAAAACCGGTGGCCATGGACACGCTGCTTGAAGCCGTAGCCACGCTGTTGAACAAGCCCCACTAAGACGCCAGCGCCACGCTGTTAAGGAGCACGTTTGTCGGTCTACTTGGTGGTGCTGTTCGCCGCGTTGCTGCACGCCAGTTGGAACGCCATCGTCAAAGGCGGTACCGACAAGCTGTTAAGCACCGTCTTGCTCACCGGCTGCGGCGCGGTGATGGCGCTGTTGCTGCTGCCCTGGCTTGCACAACCGGCAGCGGCGAGCTGGCCGTATCTCGGCGCGTCGGTGGGTTTGCAGGTGGTGTATTTCATCTTGGTCGCGCGGGTGTACCACCTGGCCGACATGAGCCAGACCTACCCAATCATGCGCGGCACCGCGCCCTTGCTGGTGGCGCTGGTCAGTGTGGGTTTTCTTCACGAACATTTGCCGCCGCTGGCGCTGCTCGGTATCGGGCTTATCTGCCTGGGCATTCTGGCCATGGCGTTTTCGCGCCGGGCTGTCCGGCCTACGCCCAGCCAACGGCTCGGCTTGCTGCTGGCGCTGCTCAACGCCGGCGTTATCGCCGCGTACACCTTGGTCGACGGCCTCGGCGTTCGCCGCTCTGGCGCCCCGGCGGCCTACACCTTGTGGCTGTTTCTGCTGACGGGCTTGGTGTTAATCGGCTGGGTGCTGCTGATGCGCAGGCGCGCGTTCGTGGCCTACGCGGCAACGTATTGGCGGATGGGAATAGTCAGCGCACTCGGCACCTTGGCCTCCTACGGCCTGGCGCTGTGGGCCATGACCCTGGCGCCGGTCGCGGTGATCGCGGCGCTACGGGAAACCTCGATTCTGTTCGGCGTGCTGATCGCCGGACTGTTTCTAAAAGAACGGCTCAGCGCCGCGCGCATCGTCGGCGCCAGCATCATCGTTGCTGGCGCCGTGGTGCTGCGGCTGGCCTGAACGCGTGACCGCCGGTTAGCGGTCTTGGGCTTCCTTGGCGTCCATCTCCGCGTTGCGCTCATGGACCTTTCTTAGCTGCTCATCCGTAAGTGGCAGCTTCTTCGCCGTGTCGCGCAACATCATCAAGCCGCCGACGATCGAGCCAAGCGCCAACGCCAGAATCAGCCAGGCATACCAAGGCATAACGTTCTCCTTAACTTTATACGCGGGGCAGAGATGCCAACCGCTGTGCAGGTTGGATCATCCGCCCTTGAGAGCGTTCAGCCAATGTATTGAAGGCTGCTTCGCAACGCCTCAGCCCAGCCACCCACAACCCCGTAGGAGCGGCTTCAGCCGCGATGCCCTTAATCCTACTTGCCCTCACTCGACCACAACCCCAAACCCGCTGAAATCCCCGCCCCGCAACGGTTGCACGGCGCACTAACGTACCAATTGCTTACGCGATGTAAGTCATTCGCTATCCGACTTGTGCGTGATGTCGCAATAGTGGCCATCCGGTCAATAAAGCGTCGCCAAATTTTTGCGTGTCCTGTTTAATCCGCGCCTTCACGTTTTCCAAACCTTATCTTCAAGGGATTGAAGGCTTATGCCCGCGCTACGTTTTAGGGTGCTGCTCTGCACCTTGTTGGCTGTTTCTTCCACCGCATTTGCCGAGCTGCCAGCCGACCGCGACCTGATCCGCGACCGTCAGGAGCGAGTCCTGCAAGAACAGCAACAACGCCTTCAAGACCTGCAACAACTGCCAGGCAAAAGTGCCGAGGCCACCGCGCCGGCCATCAACCCGGACGAGCAGTGCTTCGCCATCACCCGCATTACCTTGCAAGGCGCCACGCTGATTTCCCCCAGCCGTCAGGCCGAACTGCTGCGCCCCTACCAAGGCCAATGCCTGGGCGGCACGCAGCTCAACGCATTGTTGAAAACGATCACCCAGTACTACCTCGACCACGGCTACGTCACCTCGCGCGCCTACCTGCCCCAGCAAGACCTGGCCGACGGCACGCTGGAAGTGCTCGTTGTCGAAGGGCGCCTCGAAGGGCTGGAGCCTTCCGCCATCGCCAGCCCGCGTGAGCTGAACATGGCGTTCCCTGGCACGCCGGGTGAAGTGCTCGACCTGCGCGAACTGGAGCAACTGGTCGACCAACTCAATCGCCTGCCGTCGCGCCCGGCGCAGATGGAACTGGTGCCCGGCAGCGAAGTGGGCGGCAGCCGCGTGCGCTTGCAAGGCGAGCGCGGCAAACCGTGGCAAGCCAACCTCAACCGCCACAACGACGGCCAGACCTCGACCGGCGAACAGCAGTGGGGCGCCGGCTTTACCTGGGACAGCCCGCTGGGCCTTGCCGACCAACTGAGCCTGCGCGGCGGTGGCGACACCGTCAGCGATCACTGGAAACACTCCGCCAACCAGAGCGTCGGCTACAACGTGCCGTACGGCTGGTGGTCGTTCAATTACAGCTACAGCCAGAGCTACTACCGCACCCGCAGCGCCGGCGCGGGCTTTGTGTTCGGCTCTGACGGCGACAGCAAAACCCATAGCCTGCGCGCCGAACGCGTGTTGCACCGCGACGACGTGAGCAAGACCGCCGCCAATGTTGGCGTCTCGCACCTGCAAACCCGCAACTACCTGAACAACAACCTGATCGACGTCTCCAGCCAGCGCCTCACCGAAAACCAGCTCGGCCTCAACCACGGCCGCCGCATCGGCAACGCCTTCGTCAACCTCGACGTCGGCTGGCAGCAAGGCACCGGCGCATTCGATGCCCAGGCCGAAGGCAACCCGCACCACAACCAGCCGGTGGCCCGTTACAACAAATACAGCCTCACCGCGAGCTACCTGCAGCCCTTCACCCTGTGGAACGAAAACTTCAGCGTCGACAGCCTGGTCAACGGCCAGCGCAGCGAAGACGTGCTGTTCAGCCCACAGCGCATCAGCCTCGGCGGCCTCAGTTCGGTGCGCGGCTTTAAGGAGCAATCACTGTCCGGCGACAGCGGCGCCTACTGGCGCAACCAGGTTCGCTGGCGCCGGCCCATCGCTTTTGAACCACTGCGCCCGTTCCTGCAGGAATACGGCATGGCGCTGGCCTACGACCTCGGCGTGATTCACGGCAACGGCCACAACGGCACGCAACACGGGCGCCTGTCCGGCAACGCCGTGGAGTTCAGCACGCGCGGTCGCAACGTAGCCGCCAGCGTCACCTTCGCCCGCTCGCTGGAACGCCCCGACGCCATCGAGCGCCAGGAGCACCCCATCTATTTTCGCGTCGACCTTTTTTTCTAACCGTTTACCCAGGGAGTTTCACCGCATGTTGATGAATAAAACCGTGGCTTCTCCAGCGCTGCTGGCGCTGTTGGTAATGGGGCTGGCCGGCTGCGCCACCGAGTCCTCGCGCAGCGTGCCCGTGCAGCAAGTTGTCAGTGCCACCACCGCCTACAACGGCACCCGTAGCCCGATTGCCGTGGGCAAGTTTGATAACCGCTCAAGCTACATGCGCGGCGTGTTCTCGGATGGTGTGGATCGTCTCGGCAGCCAAGCCAAAACCATCCTTATCACCCACCTGCAACAGAGCAACCGCTTCAAGGTTCTGGACCGCGACAACATGGGCGAAACCCTTCAGGAAGCCCAAATCAAAGGCCAGGTTCAGCGCCTGAGCGGAGCCGACTACGTGGTGACCGGCGATGTGACCGAGTTCGGTCGCAAGGAAGTGGGCGACCACCAACTCTTCGGCATTTTGGGCCGCGGCAAAACCCAGGTTGCCTACGCCAAGGTAGCGCTCAACATCGTCAACATCTCCACCTCCGAAGTGGTGTATTCGGCCCAGGGCGCCGGCGAGTACTCGCTCTCCAACCGCGAAGTGGTGGGCTTTGGTGGTACCGCCAGCTACGACTCCACGTTGAACGGCAAGGTGCTCGACCTGGCCATGCGCGAAGCGGTGGACAAACTCGTAGGCGCAGTCGATAGCGGCGCATGGAAGCCGTAACGCTGAGCAACTGAAGCATTTAAAACAGGGAAAGCAGGGAATGAATTTGACGTTTTCAGGCCGGGGCATGGCCGCCATGTTGCTGATCGGCAGCATGACATTGGGCGGTTGCGCACAGCAGCCAGCGCTGTACCAGTGGGGCAACTACCAACCCCAACTGCGCGAGCATTTCAACGGAGGTTCACCCGAAGCGCAGCTCGAGGTGTTGAAAGCCGATCTGCAGAAAATCCAGGCAAAAAACGGCGCGATACCGCCCGGTTTCTACGCGCAGATGGGCTTGTTGTATTCCAGCCAGGGCGACGAAGTGCTGACCATGCGTTCGTTTGAAAACGAGAAGGCACTGTTCCCGGAGTCGGCGCCGTACATGGACTTCTTGATGAAGAAGAAAACCCCGGAGGCTAAATAATGGCGCGCTACTACCGCACCTGTGCATGGCTTGTGGCACTGGCACTGTTGAGCGGCTGCGTCGCGCCGCCCAAGAGCCTCGATTATTCGGCGTACAAACAAGCGCGGCCGCGCTCCATTCTGGTTCTGCCGCCGGTAAACGAGTCGCCCGACGTGAAAGCCACCTACGGCGTGCTCGCGCAAGTCACCGTGCCGCTCGCTGAAGCCGGTTACTACGTAGTGCCGGTCGCGCTGGCCGATGAGACCTTTCGCCAGAACGGCTTGAGCACCGCCAGCGACGCCCACCAGGTGGCTCCCGCCAAACTGCACGAGATTTTCGGTGCCGATGCCGGCCTGTACATCACCGTGAGCCAGTACGGCACCCAGTACCTGATTCTGAGCAGTGCCACCACCGTGACCGCCAGCGCCAAACTGGTCGACCTGAAAACCGGCACCACGCTGTGGACCGGTTCGGCCACGGCCTCCAGCAACGAAGGTAACAACAACTCCGGAGGCGGGCTGGTTGGCATGCTGGTGACGGCTGCCGTCACGCAGATCATCAACAGCTCCATGGACGATGCGGCGTACCCCATCGCTGGCACCACCAGCGGCAGGCTGCTCTCCACGGCAAAAGGCTCAGGCCTGCTGTATGGCCCGCGTTCGCCCAAGTACCAAAGCGACTAACCCGTTTATGTGCTGCAAACACCGCCCCGCAGCGCACTGCGCGGGCGTGGTGTGCGCACGCCTACGCGCCTTGGAAGTGAGGCAAAACCTTCACCGGTAGCGCCCTTCAAACACCGATAAAAGAGTACCGAAATGGACGTTCGTAGCCCGCTGTTCCAAAAGATCGCCTGCATCCTGATGGGGGTGATGTTTCTAAACCCTATTGTCAGCACCGCTGCAGAGCTGGCGGTGGACGCGGCAGCGGGCGGCAACACGAGCCTTGGCAATGCGCAAAATGGCGTGCCGGTGGTGAACATCGCCACGCCTAACGGCAGCGGCCTGTCCCACAACAAATTCACCGACTACAACGTCGGCCAGCAGGGCCTGATCCTCAACAACGGCACCGCTGCGTTCAACGAAACCCAACTGGGCGGCGTGATTCTCGGTAACAGCAACCTCAACGGTCGTGCCGCGAACCTGATCCTCAACGAAGTCACCGGCGGCAATCAGAGCCAGCTCAAGGGCTATACGGAAGTGGCCGGGCAGGGCGCCCATGTCGTAGTCGCCAACCCCCACGGCATCACCTGCGACGGCTGCGGTTTTATCAACACCCCGCGCGCCACGCTCACCACCGGCACGCCGGTAATCGACAACGGCAAGCTCGACCACTTCGACGTCAACGGCGGCGCAATCAACATCGAAGGCGCCGGCCTTAACGCCTCGAACATCAGCCAGTTCGACCTCATCACCCGCAGCGCCAAACTCAACGCCGAGCTGCAAGCCCAGCGCCTGAACATCATCGCCGGCCGCAACGAGGTGGACGCAACCA
>Ga0157370_10002324_pt1 | contig 23017 bp, 23 predicted proteins | sample C35metaG_FD_113463 | JGI IMG/M metagenome (GOLD analysis project Ga0157370, IMG submission 113463) | Corn rhizosphere microbial communities from Kellogg Biological Station, Michigan, USA - C3-5 metaG | ecosystem: Host-associated > Plants > Roots > Rhizosphere > Soil | place: USA: Michigan...
AGCGGAACATTTCGAAAGTTTCTTCGAGGTCCACGTGGAGCTGGTCTCTTATACGTTTCAGACAAAGCACTTGCTGCTGGATTGGAACCATTGTTTATAGATCTGCAAGGCGCGGAATGGCAAGAGGAAAACAAATACATCGCCAGAGCTGATGCAAAAAGGTTTGAGGACTGGGAAACTTCTTACGCCTTAATGATGGGAAGCAAAGAAGCACTGAAGTATTTGTTAAATATCGGCATAGAGGCTATTATTGACAGAAATGCATTGATCTTCTCCAGACTGGTAAATGCACTGGCAGAAATAAGTTTCGTAACGGTTCAGGACCGCGGAAAACAACGCTGTAACATCATAACTTTTAGCCTAACCGGACACACTCCTGAAAAAACAAAGAACCATTTTTCCAGGAGCGGCATCAATATTTATATCATGACTAAAGTATCAGCCGTAATAGATTTCGCTGAAAAAGATATTGAGTGGGTTGTTCGCGTTTCTCCGCACTACTATAATACAGAAAATGAAATTGACCGTTTTATTGAGGTTTTAAAAACATTGTAACATCATCATGGCAACTGATCAAAAATACGTAGACTATATCATCGACCAGATACATCACCCTGCAGGAATCACCTATAAAAAAATGTTCGGCGAATATGGCCTTTATGCCGGAGTCCGGATCTTTGCTTTAGTTTGTGACAATCGGTTACTGATTAAACCCACGGAAGCGGGCCTGGTATTCATCGGAAAACCGAACTTAGCATCACCCTTTCCAGGAGCGAAATCGTACTTTTTAATACAGGAAGAATTGGAAGATCACGACTGGATTTCCCGCCTGGTAAAGGTCACAGTTAATGAACTTCCTGATCCTAAGCCGAAAAAACCAAAAAAAAAGAATTAATGATATATTAAACCAATAAAAAATGTAAACTTTGCAGATAAAACCCTGACATTATGCTTGATAGCAGAAACCTCCTGCCCGGGAAACGCAAGTACCTTTACGTTTTGATCATCGTATTCTCGTTTATCTCTGTAGTCTGCCTGGCTTTCACTATGGCAGACCGTGACGACTTTGATTTCGCAAAAAAAGAAGTGTTGCTCCGCCGGATCGGACATGAAATCCTTCTGCAGTCGGGCGACAGTACATCTCGCGTACTTCCAGTAAAAAAGATCGCTGAAAATGAATACCAGATCAGGTTTGAGAAGGACCTTACTTTTCGACCAGACTCTCTGGTAAATACCACCCGGCGTTTATTGGCCAAAGCCCCCTTTGCAAGTGATTATATCGTTAATGTTCTGAACTGTGGCAACTCTAATGTAGCCTATGGGTACGTGATCTCTAAAAATAAGAAAGATGATATTATTGCCTGCATAGGAAGAAACCAACCCAGAGCATGTTACATGATCAACATTAAATTCAAACCGACAGGAATAAATATTGCAAAAAACGGATATCTTCTGGGTAGCCTGCCATTTTTAGCACTTGTTGGTTTTATCTTTTTTAAATCTGTTAAGCCGCGAAGAGTTTTATCTGAGGGTCAGAATACCAGTATGTTCAGTTTGGGATCGGTGTTGTTCGATGCAAAGAACCGGAAACTCACCATACATGGAAAAATAATAGACTTAACCGGAACGGAAACCCGTGTGTTGCTCATTTTTGCATCCTCACCCAATCAGATCATAGAGAGAAGCCGGCTGCAAAAAGAGATATGGGAAGATGAAGGTGTTATTGTGGGCCGCAGTCTGGACATGTTCATATCAAAACTTAGAAAAAAACTGGAATTTGATCCGAACATCAACATTGTTGTTATTCGCGGCAAAGGATATAAGCTTGAAATTAACTCATAAAAAGAATTTTCCCGCTCAGAATTTTGAACCGACACAACCTGTTAAAGATAAAAAACCCGAAAAAGAGCAAAAGGTTTGAGAAATTTCATAAGCGTTATTTTAAAAACTCATGTATAGCTTCTGAAACCAAAAGGCTGAGTATTCCTGAATCTTTTAAATTGCTCTTTATAGTCTTAAGGCCTTTGGTCAAATGCCCTTCAACAGTTTTTTCAGAAATATTCATTTCATTGGCAATTTCAGGAATACTTAAGCCCTGAACCCTGCTGTAATTAAAAACCAAACGGCATTTTTCAGGTAATTGCTCTACAAGTCCGTTAATATATTCCTGCAAAAACTTAGCCTCTATCTTTTCTTCGTCTTCAGAATAATTGTAAAACCCGGTTCCATTATTTTCTACTTCCCGGCGCCTTTTTTCTTTATCTATTTGTTTATAGATAGAGAATTTAATTGCTGTAGCCAGGTAGTTCCCAATATTCAGAATCTCCAGCTGATCTCTCCTATTCCATAACCCTATAAAAAGTTCCTGAACAATTTCCTGAGCAGCAGATTTATCTTTGGTATGGTTATAAGCAATGGCCATCAATTTATTCCAGTAGCGGCTGTAAATTTCAGCAAAAGCCCCCTGATCTTTTGCCTTTAAAAGCTCAATCAGCTCCAGATCAGAAAGTTCATTATATATCCTCATGGTTTGTAGATACAGTTATATCAAAGCCGGTTATTAAATAAACAAATGGGTAGGTTAAATAAATCTACCAAAAACATTTTGCAATAGTAAATATTCCATCTCAATAAATGGTTACTATTTTTTCATTACACAAAAAATATTATTCAACAACTATAGTTTAAAGCAAAATTTTGACAGAAACATCAAACAGACAGGTTAAATGCCTCAGCCTCAAAAAGCATCTTCAATACTACGCCCTACAGCTAACCGCAAGTACGGATTCTAAATTTTGACGATAACATTAGTATAATAACACACTAAAAAATATAAAATTAGCATATAATTGTATTAATATAGAGTTTTGATACTACTAAAAAATGACAGTTCTGATCTAAAAACAAAATGATGTATATACTAAAAAGGGAACAGCAATTATATTGTGATATCGCCAGCGCCTGGAGCTTCTTTTCCTCACCTCACAATCTTTCCCGCATTACCCCTAAAGAGATGGGCTTTGTTGTGCTGAGTAACCTGACTGATTCAGAAATATATAAAGGAATGATCATCGACTATTCCGTTAAACCTTTGCTAGGTATTCCATTGAAATGGCAAACCCAGATTACAGAGGTTGATTATCAAAAAAGCTTTATCGATTTTCAGAAAAAAGGGCCTTATAAGTTATGGAGACATCGTCATGAATTTATCCCAAATCAGAAAGGCGTGTTGATGATAGATACAGTAGATTATGAATTGCCATTTGGTTTTATAGGTAAGATTATGCACAGTCTTATAGTGAGGAAAAAATTAAAAAATATTTTCGATTACCGCAACAAAGTATTGGAAGACTTATTCAATGCTCATTAAGGATTATTTATAAAAACTAAAAACCAAAGGTGAACAGAATTGCGTAAGTGATCTTAAATAAAACAAAACATGAAAAGATTTTTCTTATCTGCAATTGCCTTAGTAGCTATAGCATTTGCGTCCAATACAAAAGTTCTGGCCCAATCAAAAATGACGATGCCTGGAAATACTAAAATGGTTGGTGGAGCTGCAATGTATCCTTCAAAGGATATCATCGACAATGCTGTAAATTCCAAAGACCATACTACTTTGGTAGCAGCCGTAAAAGCAGCTGGACTAGTAGAGACATTTAAAGGTAAGGGTCCATTTACGGTGTTTGCTCCAACAAATGCTGCTTTTGACAAGCTTCCTAAAGGCACTGTTGAATCTTTGATTAAACCAGCCAACAAAGCCACATTAACTAAAATATTGACCTATCATGTTGTATCGGGAAAAATGGATAGTAAAACCATTGCCGCAGCGATCAAAAAAGGTCATGGAAAAGCGGAATTAACTACCGTAGAAGGAGGTAAACTTTGGGCTTCAATGAAAGGCAATAAATTGATACTAAAAGATGAAAAGGGTGGAATGAGCACAGTAACAATTGCTGATGTTTATCAGAAAAATGGCGTTATCCATGTAGTGGACACGGTTTTGATGCCAAAATAATACATTTTCATCCCCGAAACCCTGCCACTGAACGCTGGTTTGGGGTATGAGTGGGGTCCTGTTGGGCTAAAGGTACCTTTAGCCCAACAGGACCCCATCCAGATATGCTTCAGGGGCAATCGCCCCCAGTAGAAGGTTACTGACACAGCTTGTTTAAAACGCAAGTTATAATCCCATTTTTAATACTGGATATTCTTTACCCTGTCCATCTAGCTCTGTTCTATTTAAAACACGAAATCCAATATATTTATAGAAATCAACTGCTTGGGTATTTTGCTCATTCACATCCACCCTGGATACCTTTAGTTTTTCTATCCCATACAAAATCAGCTTTTTACCAATTCCTTTGTTACGAAAATCATTATGAATGAATAGCATTTCAATATTTTCTCCAGCAATCCCCATAAATCCAACTAAAATTCCATCCTCTTCATACCCCAACAATGTAACGTGCTCAAAATATGCAGGAATTTGCTCCTGATAATAATTAAAATCTTCTTTTTTCAGAAAATCATGTGTATTGAGTACTGCGCTCTCCCATATTTTTATCAAATATGGATAATCTGTCACTTCAGCTTTTCTAATCATAACGGCAAAATAGTATAAAATGTAAAATTCTGAATTTATTTACTAGCTTCAAACCATCACACATATTTCTGATGTGAATACTGTCACTATTGATGATTCAGTTTTTTTAAAATAAAACTAATCCGACAATTGGTTTCTATAACGGCCTTTTCCACTCTATCAAGTGATCCATTTTTTGTTTAACACAACAGCATGACCTTTAACCAGATTATTAAGGGAATCGCTTTTCCTGTATATCCATGCAATCAGCCTATTGGCTATTTAGGTTAAGTGGTGAAACATTTTAATGGTTCATACCGTCTTATGGAGAACAAAACAAAAATGTATGAGAAAAGCACTCCTCCTTTTGCCCCTTATAATGCAAACATTACTATGCTCTGCGCAATCCAATCAAAAACAAGCACCTACAGATAACCCATTAAAAACCGGATTAGATTCATTGGTAGAGCAAGCTGTTGCTCCATTTATGAAGAATAGTTCGAGGGTCGGCCTTTCCATAGGGATTATCAAAGATGGAAAGCCATATCTCTATAATTATGGCTCAACACAAAAGGACAAAGCAGAGCTACCGACAGCTCATACGGTTTATGAGCTTGCTTCCATTACAAAAACCTTTGGATCAACTTTACTGGCAAAAGCTGTTCTGGACAAAAAAGCCAGCCTTAATGACGACATCCGCAAATACCTGCAAGAAGCCTATCCCAATTTGAACTACAATGGTACGCCCGTTAATTTACTGAATTTGGCCAATCTTACCTCTGGATTACCGAACTGGATGCCAGATAAAGATATTTTTGGAAAATCTGACCCGGACTCAATTCCCTATATTTTAGATACCGTTCATAAAAAATATAGCAGACAAGATTTCTACCGAGATCTGCACCAGGTAAACCTAAAAGTTCTACCTGGATCTGCTGCCCGCCACTGTAACACGGCAGCTCAATTGCTAGGTCATATTATGGAGACCGTTTACAACAACCCTTATGAAAAACTCCTGAAAGTCTATTTCACCGATCCACTCAAAATGAAAAATACATTTCTCCTAAAACCTGGAAAATTGCCTGGGCAAATGGCAAAAGGTTATGATGGTAAGGGACGTATTATGCCGGTTATTGATTGGGAAGATTTACAAGTTGCGGCAAGTATTGCCTCTTCAAGTTCAGATATGTTAAAATATATGGCATTTCAGTTAAATGAAGCAGACCCAGTTGTAAAGCTAAGCCACCAGCCAACTTTTGGAAAGCTTGAAGATGGTGCAATTGCACTCAATTGGAAAATCAGAAAAACTAACGATGGTAAAAGAAGCATCTCACATACAGGAGGCAGTTTAGGATTTAGTAGTTATATGATATTTTATCCCGACTTGAATACGGGTGTTGTTTTACTGTCAAATGAAGCCGATCAGGGCACACAAAATGAACTGATTGCATTGTCTGAGAAAATTTTAAAGCCTTGAGTTTGACAAATTCTTCGGGAGCCCTGCATTGATCAATCCTGTTGAGGAAGACCTCGTTACTAAGTCCCATCGTTTCAATACTGTTTCCTTATTTTTTGAAAGCCAGATTTGATGGATTTTGGACTTATATTTATTGATCAAATGAGAAACATCGTAAAAAAGAATCTACTGCCTGTTTTATTGCTGATGTCTTTAAGTTCACTAGCTCAAAAAAAGCACCAGGTTGATACAGCTGTCGACAGCCGGTTTTACAAATTTGCCGGTTATGAACGGGTGGATATCAGGTACGCGACTCCGGCGCAACTTGAAATGATTGCCAGGAAAGAACGGTTAACGTCAATTGCAAATGAACGGTTTCTCTTTTCCTTGGGCGAAAACTTATATCCAACTACTCTGACACTAGCTGTTCGTTTTCAAAAAAATACCGGAGCAGTAATTTATGAGGGAAATGAATGGTTTTGGGTGGAGATAAAGTTCCTGTTTCAAAACCGAACCGGGATGCCGTTAAAGGTGTCTTGGGTCAGTAACATTATGCCATTTCCCGCTTAATAATAAAATATACACTAAATATTTTTATCTTGTCAAATCACCCAACAACCAAATTAAAGCGCAAAAAATATCGGCATTATGTTATATAAACATATAAAAGTAAATCTGTCAACAAATAACATAATGAACACAAATGTTGTTAATAATTATTCGAAGCTGAAACTAACTTTATTTTTTTTACCCATATTTTTTTTAACTGCGATTGTTGTATTTCTTTATCAAAGAGACGCTTTACATGTTGATAAATACATACAAATTCAAAAGAATTGTTTCTTTTTTCTGAATTCAAAATTGTCACAATTCCCAAATACGCTATTTAACCTCAACCAGCTTGGAGACTGCGCAGTTTTCTTATCATTCTTAAGCATTTTTATGCTGTATGCTCCTAAAATCTGGGAGTCTTTAATATCAGCTTCTATATTGTCATGTATATTTTCCAGCCTGCTAAAGCATGTATTTGCCGTACCAAGACCTGCTGTAGCATTTGATAAGAATAGTTTTGTAATCATCGGAAATACCTTGACTGGAAACAACAGTTTACCTTCCGGGCACTCAATTACAGTTTTCACAGTTCTTACCGTTCTGTTGTTTGCATTTATGCCCCAAAAGTTAAACTATAAAATTTTATGGTCTGTTTTCATAACCATTACAGGATTGGTGCTTGTATTTACAAGAGTAGGTGTTGGAGCACATTATCCGCTTGATGTTATTATTGGTGGTATTATCGGGTATATATCAGGACTTTTAGGTATTTTCATCAGCAAAAAGTATAGAATTTGGGCTTGGATCGGGGATAAAAGATATTATCCAATTCTTGTTTTATTTCTTCTGTTTTGCTGCATTTCATTAATCAACAAAATAATGAATGAAAATTTGATCATATTTTATTTATCATTGATTAGTTTAGCCGTTTCACTATATAAAATTATTAATGTCTATATTAAAAAATAATTGGAAAATAACTCATTTCGCGTTGTTAATGAGTTTTCTTAATTTTTTATTCTTTCATCTTCCATTTTTCACCTTTGTTGCCAATAAAGTTGATTATAAAAGTCTGTCCGGCGTTATGCTCATTGTAAGTTTAATTATTATAATGCTGGTTGCAAATTTCTTTGTTTTTTACCTGTTTTTTTTTCTGTCACGTGTTGTTGGAAAATCTTTACTGGTCTTATTTTTTATAATCAATGCAATTGCAGTTTACTTTGTTAATACTTATGGTGTGATCATAGATGAAAGTATGATTGGTAATGTACTCAATACCAACTATGCGGAGTCTAGTAGTTTCTTTTCTATAAAATTAATAGTGTACCTTATTCTACTGGGTGTTATTCCTGCTATTTTTATCGTTAAGGCTAAAATAACAAATGTGACATTGAAGAAATTTCTAATCACCTCTTCAGTTACCCTTGTATTTATTCTAACCTTAGTCTATGTTAATGCAAGCAATTGGCTGTGGATTGATAAGAATTCGAAGACCTTAGGTGGCCTTGCAATGCCCTGGTCTTATTCGGTTAATTTGTCACTTTTTTATATTCACAAACACCAAAAAAATGAAAAAGAAATTTTATTACCAAATGCTACCATAAAAGACAACAAGAAATCGGTTATTGTTTTGGTTATAGGGGAATCAGCAAGGAGACAAAATTTTTCTTTATATGGCTACAAGAAAAACACAAATCCATTACTTTCAAAAACACCTAATTTATTCCATTTTGATGCGACCTCTTGTGCCACATACACTACCGCTGGTGTAAAATGTATTTTAGAACATACCAGTACGGATGAATTATATGAAATTTTACCCAATTATTTATATAGAAATAATGTTGAGGTCATTTGGAGAACCACAAACTGGGGAGAACCACCCATTCATATAAAAAATTATCAAAATACAGATGCTTTAATGCCAAATTGCAAGGGAGATGGCTGTAAATTCGATGAAGTTCTTTTGTCTGGACTAAAAGAACAAATATTGGCCAGTAAGAAAAATAAGATACTCATCGTATTGCATACAAGTACAAGTCATGGACCTACATACAGCAAAAAATACCCGCCTCAATTTGAGGTCTTTAAACCGGTATGTAATAGCGTCGAACTGGGAAATTGTTCTCAAACAGATCTCATCAATGCTTATGACAATACCATAATTTATACGGATTATATTTTACATCAATTAATTGAAAATTTAAAGGAATTAAAAGAGTATAATAGTGCAATGCTTTTTGTTTCAGACCATGGAGAATCTTTGGGAGAAAAAAATCTATATATGCATGGGGTACCAATGAGTATTGCACCTAAAGAACAATATGAGATTCCTTTTATAGTTTGGTTATCTGACAGTTCAAAACAACTTAAGCCTAATAAAATGTTGTCTCAGAACAACGTTTTTCATAGTGTTTTGAATTTTCTAGGCATACAGAGTCCAATTTATAACGAGCAAATGAACATTTTTAAATAATTACATGCCTATCATCTAACTGAAGAACTTGAACATATCCAGTGCCTCCAATAATCACAAATGCGTGCCGTTTCCATAAGTGATTCTATGGAACTGGTTTAAATTGTTGATTGCTTTACAGTACAAATATAGACCATGAATCAGTATTATAGCTCATATTAAGTGATCTAAATCATCAGCTATGCTGACCGTCATCAACACTTGTTGAAGTTATCTTGGGTAATTTAGAGTCATAGATTAATAAATATCGACAGATGAAAACAGCAGATGAAATTAAAAAAGAGCTGGATAGACTGGAGTCTACTGTTGCTCAGGCAGAAGGAATTTACAGACAGGATTGCCCGGTTCTTACACCAAGGATTCTAACGCTAAAATGGGTATTAGACTTAAAGGATGAAGAAGGGAATGAAATCAATATTGAAGAAGTTGATGGTTATTGAATTGTAGCCTTCCGCTGAAGGTTCCTGTACAGGAATAGTCCTATGGGAATAGGCAACCAAAAGGTTAAAAAGCGAAATATCAAAGTTACCATCAGCGCGGCATGTACAGATGCGCCCAATATACTGAAGTAATAGGTCATCGCACTTTCATACGCGATGAGAGAACCTGGCGATATGGGCAGCGCTCCAACAACCAGAGAGAGCAATAGGCCAAGCGCGATATAATGAACAGGCAGACTCACATGAAAACCTTTCAGAATGGCGTACACCGTTAGTACATCCAAAAAGATAATAAAACACTGTATTCCAATAACCTTAAAGGTTCTTTTTTTATTTTGCAGGAACATTTTCCAGATGCCTTGTTTACCTTAGGTAAGTCCGGGCAGGTTTATCTTTTTGATATAGTGCTGGATCTTTGGAAATCTGCTTAATCTTCTTAAAATACCTCTCCAGACCCGCCAGTTACTTAAAACGGCCATCATCAAGAGAAGGAAGCAGTAAAAAACAAAACCAACAATAGATGTATAGACAATAATCCGGTTCATTGTACCATGCTCCAGTGCATACCAGGAAAAGAAAAAAACAATACCTCCTAAAAAAGCGATATAATATCCAACAGATTCCAGTACAAGAACTGAAAACGCACGAACAGCATCTATCTTAGTCAGTCTTTTCCAGACACCGCTACTGCTTTAGAAAACAGCTCGGTTTGTTTGGTCCCTAAAGAACATCTGGAAACGCTGCTGAGCAGCCATCCGGAAATTTCCAAGGAGTTTATACAACTCCTGGCCAAAGACAACCGGGACAAAGAAGAACAACTGCTCCAGTTTGCCTACCATTCAGTTAGAAAAAGGATGGCAGAAGTTTTAATGCGCCTTTACCATAAGCACGCCAAAAACGGCCCGAATTTTAACATTACCAGGGAAGATCTTTCCGCTTTGTCTTGTATGGCTTCTGAAACGGTGAGCCGTACTTTATCTGATTTTAAAGAGGAAGGGTTACTGGAGAAAAAGGGAAGTACCATCACGATATTGAATCAAGATCGGCTGGCAAAAATGAAAAACTAACTTTATAAAAAGCAAAAAGGGGTAGCAAATTAAAATTTGCTACCCCTTTTGATACTTAAGAGAAAAACAACTATGGCTTTTCTTTGAAACTGATGGCATAACCTCCACCCGGAGCAACCAGTTGGGACAGTTTTGATTTAGAATTCACTTCTATATTGCGAATGGTATAGGATTGAGGATTTGTTTTGTAATCCGCATCCTTTCCATCAGCATATATCGTTGCTATGTATTTCTTCCACTGATCCAAAAAGCTCAGATCAATTTTTGAATTCCTGGCGATTTCTCCGTTTACACTTCCCAAAAACCATTGTCCTGTTTTTTTAGCTTTTCTGGCCACAGTAATGTACTGTCCTGGTTCAGCTTCTACATATTTACTGTCGCTCCAGTCTACAGCAACATCTTTTATGAACTGAAAGGCGTCCATAAAACGCTTATAGTTTTCCGGCAGGTCTGCAGCCATTTGCAGCGGGCTGTACATGGTTACATATAAAGCCAGCTGATTGGCAATGGTACTGTTTACATGGGAGTGGTTGGACGGACTTATTTTGCTCAAGTCCATTTCAAAAATACCTGGTGTGTAATCCATCGGACCACCCTGCAAACGGGTAAAAGGCAAAATGGTCACATGGTTAGGCTTAGATCCGCCAAAAGCCTGATATTCGGTTCCTCTGGCAGACTCGTTACCAATCAAGTTTGGATAAGTACGGGCAATCCCTGTGGGTCTTACGGCTTCATGCGCATTGACCATAATTTTATACTCAGCTGCTTTTTCAACTGCGTATTGATAATGGTTAACGATCCACTGGCTGTAGTGGTTCTCTCCTCTTGGAAGAATGTCTCCTACATAACCACTTTTCACAGCATCATAACCATTCAGTTTCATATACTTATAGGCCGTATCCAGATGTCTTTCGTAATTTCTAACCGAACCTGAAGTTTCGTGGTGCATGATCATTTTCACGCCTTTTGATTTCGCATAGGCCTCAATCTCTTTCATATTGAAATCAGGATATGGGGTTACAAAATCGAAGACAAAGTCTTTGGAATGTCCAAACCAGTCTTCCCATCCAATGTTCCAACCTTCTACAAGCACGGCGTCAAAGCCATTTTCTGCTGCGAAATCAATGTATTTTTTAACATTTGCCGTTGTAGCACCGTGTGTACCATTTGGCTTCGCTTTACTGTAATCGGTCTGGCCAATTTTAATAGATGGAAAATCATCGGTATAAGACCAGGAGCTCTTTCCGGTAATCATCTCCCACCAGACACCTACATATTTTACTGGTTTTATCCAGGATGTATCCTCTATTTTGCACGGATCATTTAGATTATAGATCATTTTTGAAGCCAGGATATCCCGGGCATCATCACTAGCCATAATTGTTCTCCATGGTGTATGGTCAGGAGCCTGTACATAGCCTTTATTACCTTGAGCATCTGGTGTAAGCCAGGATTCAAATACCATATTCTTATCGTCCAGGTTAAGATGCATACATGGATAATTAATCAATGCTGCCTCATGAAGGTTAATATACAAACCATCTGCAGTTTTCATCATCAGGGATGTTTGCACCCCGGTAGGCGAAAATCCTTTCTGTGAAACATTTGCTGTTCTCGCTTTGGCAGAAAGTCCTCTGATTTCAGACAATTTAGAGGTGGTATAGTCATATTCCTGTGTATCGTAGTCGCCCACGATCCAAAAGGCGGTATGATCTCCAGCCATTGCAAATTGGCTGTGCTCTTCTTTAATCGTAAAGTAGACCAGGTTCTTTTGGGTTGGAAATTCATACCTGAACCCCAGACCTTCGTTATATAAACGGAAACGAATCACCATACGACGGTTCGTTTCTTTCTGATCAAGAGTAACCTCCAGTTCATTATAATGATTTCGTATAGTACTTACCTCTCCCCAAACAGGCTTCCAGGATTCGTCAAAAGAAGAGGCCTTGGTATCTGCAACTACGAAATTGTTAAGAAGGGATTTATCATCATTTTTCAGTTCCAGTCCAAGTTTACTCGGCTTGATGATGAATTTACCTTTATAGGTTAACTGATATTGCGGAGTTCCATCTGCCTGGATGCTAAAATTCATTAAAAATTTTCCGTCGGGAGATTTGAGTTGCTGCGCACTGGCAACCCTAAAAACAGAAAGGGTTAGAAATGCTAAGAAAAGAAGTTTCTTCATGTAATATTTGGTTAATGTAGTCAAATAATAAATACGAATTAATTACTTTTAATTGGATACAGCTTATCTGGGCATCTCAATTTCTTATCAAAACGTATCAAAGTTGAATTCTGTTCTTTAAACAGCTTGAAACTTATTAGTTTCATAAGCGCTTGCAATCTGTTATTTTTGTCGGACTTACCTTTTCATCTTGAAAAAAATTCTATATCTGTTGTTCTTTCTGTTTTGCTTTTATAAAGGCCAGGGTCAGGAACATGATTTTTATTTTAAAAATTACCAGATTGAAAACGGATTGTCGAGCAATACCATTACCTCGGTTACACAAGATAAAAAGGGTTTTATGTGGTTTGGTTCACGCAATGGCCTAAACCGCTTTGACGGGCTGAGGTTTAAAGTTTTTCAGCACGATCCCGCCGATAGCAAAAGTCTTGGAACCAATTTCGTAAAAAGTATTCATGAATCTATAGATGAAAAACTCTGGGTAGGAACCTCTAATGGAGTATATATTTATGACCCTGTACAGGAATCCTTTTCGCTTTTTGGCAATATACCCCGTGGAGAAGTTGAGGCCATAGAGGAAGATGCAATGCATAATTTATGGATACTTTCTAAACGCGTTCTTTACCAATACAATCAAAAGGATCGTAAAGTAACCAGGCATTTATTAAAAGGTGAGGATATCGTTTCCATTGGTATTGATAAACAAGGAACAGTCTGGACAGCAGACGGCAAAGGCTTACTCCAGAAGTTCAATTCGACCAGGAAAATTTTCACAAGCTATAGCCTTCGTCCGCTGAATCAGGCAGCTTCCTATCCTCCTATCGACAAAATATATCCAGTTGGAGACAGTTCACTATTGGTTTCCAGTACTCAGCAGGTATTTTTGTATAACTATAAAACAGACAAGCTAAAAACCGTTTTTCAGGCAAATTCACTAAAACCCAAATTATCTACTTATGCCATTGCAGGTCAGCAAGATGGCACCTATTGGATGGGCACTGAAACGGGTCTCTATGTACTGGATCTGAAACGTGGTACCACTACCGCCATCAAGAAACAATATGGTAATCCTTATGCTTTATCAGACAACATCATTTGGGCTATATATGCGGATAAAGAAGGTGGCACCTGGATTGGCACATATTATGGCGGCATAAATTACTATTGTGCTCCGCAAAACAGATTTAAAAAATACTTTCCTGAGCCAGGGAATCATGGTTTCTCGGGCAATGTGGTCCATGAAATCTGTCAGGATAACCGTGGAAACCTGTGGGTCGGAACTGAAGATGCAGGTCTTAATGAAATAGATTTGCGAACAGGGGGTATTAAAAGCTATCTTCCTGATTCCCCTAATGGCATTTCTGAAAAAAATGTTCATGGCTTACTGGCTGATGATGACAAACTATGGATAGGCAGCCTTTCCCATGGGTTGGATGTAATGGACTTAAGATCAAAAAAGATCATTAAAAAATTCAGGGCCGGACCGCAGAGCGGATTACAAGACAACTTTATCATTACCTTATATAAAACGCGTAGCGGCTCCATACTTGCAGGCACTCAAAAAGGCTTATTTAAGTTCGACCGGAAATTGGATCGTTTTAGTCAGGTACCTTTTTACAATGCACAGATCCAATCTGTACTGGAGTCTTCAGATGGCACACTCTGGGCCTGTAGTTACGGAGGTGGTGCATTTTATTACGACCGGAGCAGCAAGAAACAAGTGTTGTTTAACAGCGATAGCAAACATCAAAATGCGCTGATCAATAATTATGTGAACAGCCTGTTTGAGGACAGCAAGAAACACATTTGGTTCTGTACAGAAGGTGGTCTTTCCAGATATGACCCAAAGAGCAAGAAATTCAGGAGCTATACCATTGCCGACGGTCTTCCAAACAATCAGACTTTTAGAATTCTGGAAGATAAAAAAGGTAATTTATGGATATCGACAGCCAATGGTCTTGCGGTATTCAATCCGCTAAAAAACAGCTTCGGCGCTTACCATGCGTCTGATGGACTTCCAACAGAACAGTTTAACTTCAACTCTTCCTTTAAAGACGCAAATGGCAGATTCTATTTTGGAACTGTAAAGGGTATGATTAGTTTCTATCCTGACCGACTGGCGAAAAATACTTTTATTCCTCCCGTATATATCACCGGCTTACAGGTCAATAATAAAGATCTCGATCTGCACCATACGTCTATCCTTCGCCAATCCATTCTGTACACACAGGAGATTACAATTCCTTATCAACTTTCCAGCATCAATCTGGATGTTGCCGCACTAAGCTATTTCAATCCGGAAGGTAACCAATATAAGTTCAAAATGAGTGGTCTGGATAAAAACTGGACGACATTACAGCAAAACAGGCGCATTTACTATACCAATATGGCACCTGGCAGCTATACCTTCAGAATACAAGGAGCGAACAATGAAGGTCTTTGGAATACTAAAGAAACCACTCTAAAAATCACCATCACACCTCCATGGTGGAAAACTTATTGGGCCTGTTTTTTTTACATTCTGGTCCTGTTGCTGATCATTCTTACTATAATACGTTACTACCACCTGGCAGTTTCAGAGAAAAACAAAAGAAAACTGGAGATTGTAAAAATTGGTACTGAACGAGAGATTTATAATGCAAAGATTAATTTCTTTACCAATATTGCGCATGAAATCAGGACACCACTCACATTAATTAAAATGCCTCTGGATAAACTCCTGGCTAAAGACAGGAACCGGGAAGACTCAGATAATCTGAACATGATCAACAAAAACACCAACAGACTCATAGACTTAACCAATCAGCTTCTGGATTTCAGGAAGACGGAATCGGAAAATTTTAGCGTTAATTTTATTAAAACAGACATTAATGATCTTCTGAGTGACGTGTTTAATGATTTTAAGCTCTCAGCCCAGCAGAAAAACCTGAGTTATGTGCTCGAACTACCCCGGCTTATTGTACTGCATGCCTTTGTCGATCCCGAAGCCATGCGTAAGATACTTGCCAATTTGATCAGTAATGCCATTAAGTATTCCGAATCCAGGGTTTTAGTGAAGCTGCTGCCTCTGACCAGTGAGGACGAAGTGTTTTACATTCAGGTTTCGAATGATGGTTCACTTATTCCCTCTTCCTGTAACGACAAAATATTTGAACCCTTCTTCAGGTTAAAGGAAACAGAAAAAGAACCTGGAACCGGTATTGGATTGCCCATAGCCCGTTCTCTTGCACAATTGCATGGGGGCAGTGTCGAGCTCAAGACTTCCACAGAAGCCCTCAATATATTTTTACTTTCTATCCCTATGTTTCAGCAAGAGCCCGCTGAAACCCATCCTTCGGATCAGGGTGAAGATCACCCTAAACCGGCAACGCCGGAAAAAGAAAGTCTTGAAGCAGAACGGAGGGATAAACCAGTGATCTTGCTGGCCGAGGACAACAAAGAAATCATAACCTATATCCGTAAAGAGCTTGCCCCGTTTTACCAGGTGCTGGAAGCCGCCAATGGCTATGAAGCTTTTCAGTTATTGCAGAATGAGCACATTCAACTGGTGGTCACAGACATTATGATGCCTGTAATGGATGGAATAGAACTGTGCAGAAAAATAAGAGAGGACTTTGACTATAGTCACTTGCCTATTATCTTATTAACGGCAAAGAACTCTCAAAGTTCCAAAATGGAAGGGCTGGAAGTTGGGGCCGATGCCTATATTGAAAAGCCTTTTTCTATGGATCATCTTCTTGCCCAGATCAGCAATCTGCTGACCAACAGGAATTATATAAAAGATCATTTTGCCCGTTCCCCTTTAACCCATATGAAGGGAATTGCACACTCTAAAGGGGATGCGAAATTTCTGGAACAGCTCAGCAAAATGATCTTTGACAACATTACAGACATGAACCTTGATGTAGACAAGCTGTCCAGTTTAATGAATATGAGCAGGACCACCTTATACCGCAAAATCAAAGGTCTGTCGGACATGACACCCAACGAACTGATCAACCTTACCCGGCTTAAGAAAGCAGCTGAACTTTTAGCTCAGGGAGACTTGAAGATTAATGAAGTGGCTACTTTAATTGGGTATACCCTCCATGCCAATTTCTCCAGGGATTTTCAGCGGCAGTTTGGCTTGTCGCCAACAGCCTATTTAAATACCTTGCCTAAATAGCCTGATATTCCGAGCCCGATCAGGGGTTTTCTGCTGTCTTTGTCTGTGCCAGTTCCGCATCGTCCGGAGCACTTTTCAAATCTCTGTCCAGTTCGTAAAGTGCATCTCCGCTTGCAGCGGCACCACCTGCAATTTTTATTTTGTCCAGCAATTCCATGGCCAATGTTTCTTCTTCGGTTTGTTCTTTAACAAACCATTGCATGAAGTTCCATGTAGCCCAGTCTCCTTCGTCAAAACTCATTTTAACCAATTTATAGATGGCTTTTGTGTTATCGATTTCAGATTCAAAGACCTTTTCAAAGCAATCTTGTATGTTTAGGGGGTCTGCAGGTGGTGCAGGAATAGCTTCGATTCTAACTCTCCCACCCCGCTGTAAAATATATTCGATGATTTTCGTCATGTGATTACGTTCTTCGTTCGCATGTCGGAACAAAAAATTGGCAATTCCGCCATAACCTTCACTGTCTGCCCATACTGCAAAAGAGATATAAGTCTGCGCAGCTGCAGCTTCTTTAGTTACCTGAGCATTTAATCCATCACTTAGTGTATTAGAAAGACGATTTGTATTCATGTTCTTAGCTTTTTTTAGTACAACAAGCCTGGAACCCTCAAAGTTTTATTAATCGTGTATTTCAAGAGCGATTAGCCCTCAAACCTATATTTTATAACAATTACCCCATTAACATAACCAGAAAAGTCAAAGAGTGGCTGGTACACGACTTCATTCTCCGACTTAATTTTACCTGTGGCATAAACTTCTAAAATTTGCTCACTAACCCGTTCCCAATCTGCTCCTGGTCTCACAAACTGATAAGGCCTGTTCAGAACTTCTAATTTACTTAGTCCCCACATCTTCAACATGGAATCATTAGCAACTTCAATTAGCATTTCTCTACCTTTTACAACACATAAACCTATTGGCACCTGCTGAGTAATGGTTCTTAATCTATTCTCATTTTCAAACAGTCGAAAATTAGCTCGTTGAAGTTCATTTTTTGCCGTCAGTAACTTATCATTAGACTCGGATAGTTCTTCATTAACAGCAAGTAATTCTATATTCATCCGGCTCAATTGTTCATTTAGAATTTCATTCTTCCGTCTTTTATATTCAATGATCTTGCTGTTCCGGATGCGTTCACTAACTTCAGAGGCGGTATGAAGTATACAATAGGTTTCGCCATTTTCATTTAAAATGGCGCGATAAACAAAATCAAAATAGAAGGTTTGCATTTCACCGCCAGACATCAGCTCCGCAGGCATACCAGTGGCTTCAAAGGTTTCTCCGGTACGCCAAACTTCTTTTAAAAGCCCAATGAATGGCTGTACCGTTAGTTCTGGAACCGCATCTTCCAAACGCATCCCCATAATAGAACTATCCTTGTTCCAAAAAGCAAGCATGGCATTGTTCACAAAATTGATGTGTAGCTCTTCACTGCAGTAAATAGCTGTTGCATCTTGTGAGAGCCTCATAATATCCAGCAATGCTTGATCACTCAAAAATCTGTCCTTAGAAATCATATAGACTTTAAGGCATCAAAAGTAACAATTTACTGGTATACACCAATCTTATTGTTCAATTCAGGTAAAGATATCCGATAAAAATTATGCCAAGGCATCTCGTTATTCCCGAATAATACCTTTGCAGCGCTCTTCAATCAATAAGAACACAGGTTCAAATTCATTATCGTCCCAATAGGGATCGGGAACTTCTCCATTGGGTAAAAATAACTGGACTTTTTTCCGGTCTGTCTCATTCCTGGCCAATCTGAGTACATCTCGATAGTTATTGCGATCCATTGTATAGATCAGGTCATACTCATCAAATAGCCCAGCATTAAAATGCTGGGCTCTCTGTCCGGAGATATCAATGCCATGAGATTTGGCCACGCGAATAGAACGTTTATCTGGCTGTTGTCCAACATGCCAGTTGCCCGTACCGGCAGAATCAATCTCCCAACCCAATCCACACTCATCTGCCATGTGCTGCAAAATCCCGTGTGCAAGCGGTGAACGGCATATATTACCCAGGCAAACCATTAAAATCTTCTTCTTTTCCATTTATAAAAGCAGGGACAATCTCTTTAAAAAAACATTCTTTCAAATTTGCAAAATTTATCTCATATGATAAACGAAGCGACTCCAAACTACTTTTTTCCTGATTTTTTCTAAATTTCCGGTTGTAACCAAAAAGTCGCTTTTTTAAGCCCATAACTGTATATCGCATTGTACTTAACATGTTTCTTCAACTTTCAGAGAATATAAAACGTTTCCGAAGTCAAGGGTTCAGGGACATCGTCTTCTGATAGGAGTTGCTTGATATTGATCTCTATTGTATTACAAATGGCATTCATTGCCGTATCCGTTGGTAGGTTGCTGAATGGATTTTCCATATGGCTTGCCGTTTTTTCCAGAAGAAAAAAAGCAGCTGAAATCACCAATAGTAAGGGTATCTCAAAATAGCTTTCGATATCTCTGAGAGATATCGAAAGTGTTACCAAAAAAAGATAAATAGACAAATGGAGAAAATACCGATAGGTTACGGGAAAAACAGTTGTCTTGATCCGTTCTGCCATTCCCATGGCATTAGAAAAACTCACAAATGTGTTATTGATCTGCACATGGCTGAAAGTATTAAGTTTTCCTTTCTCCGTCAACCGTGCAATATGTTGCGTATTGAGCTGAAGAATTGCCAGGTGCTTATTGTTGTGCTTTTTAATTTTGGCCAGTTCATCACCGGTCAAATATCCTTCCAGACCATCAGTACCGTTCTGCCCCCGCAGGGAGCGGTTTAAGCTATAACACCAGGCAATATGCCTAAAAGAAATGGTCTTGATTTCATCTTCACAATCTTTGGATAAAAAAGATTGCAGTTGCAAAACCATGGTCCTGCTATCATTGACAATACTTCCCCAAATCTTGCGTGCTTCCCACCATCGGTCATAGGATTGGTTGAGCTTAAAGGAAAGAATGACGGAGATGGCCGTACCAAGAAAGGCCGGAATTCCTATGGGCATCTCCGGAATCACATTTCGGAATGCATAAGTGAGGCCGTAAATCACCAGGCCAATGATGAACACATAAACTAGTTCAACCCTTATTTTTTTGAATATATAACTAAATGGTATTTTCGTTTTTAACAACATAGTCTAAATCGATCATTTATTTGTGATAAACGATTGCCTGATGTATTTGGTTTTAGTGAACAGGATGAAAAAGGTGAAATGATGCCAGATGAATTTTATCTACTCTCAAAACGCAACAGACATATGAACCATTAAGCGGTTACCTGCGTGTACGCGTCCGCCTGCCAGATTCTGGGAACGTACATTTTGAAAATTGGTACCTAAGGACAGCCTTTTCAACGACACTTCCACTCCGCCAACAGCAGATAAAGAATAGCCGCCCGATACAGCAACGTCATATTTTTTATTCTCTATGTCCTTTTGTGCTGTTTCATACAATACACCGGCATTGGGAGCGATTGTTACGCTATTGGCTACCCTGATTTTATAATACATCAAAATATTTCCGGTAAATTTATTGCCATAACGGTACGTATACTTATTTTCGGTGTTGATTTTATAATTCACATTGGCATTTAATCCAAGGTCATTGTAGCGGATATCATAAGCGGCATTTAGTGTGAAATCTGTACTGGCCGTTCCCAACTGAAAGTTATTTGGAGATTCGCTTATAGCCAGACGCTCTGAAGGTTCATATTTACCTGTAGGCACTTTGATGCCCCCGCCTACCCATAATGACTGGACGAGTAAACGATCGCCAAGGGTTCCTTTGCTATCGAGGAGTTTGTAATAGCCCATTAAGGCGATATCACCAAGGCCATTTTTCGTTCCTTTACCTGTCTGACTCTCCCTTTGGTTAAAATTATAAGGTACAAAGGCCAGTATTCTGAATCTGTTACCTATATTCCAGCCACCCCAAAGCTCCATGCTTTGGTAAGTTTCATCAGAAGTGAGCGGTGTACGCTCTCCAAAAGGGCCAAGGTGTGTTCTTAGTGTTTTGTGCTGGTAGCGTAAACCAATAAAACGCTTATTGTATTCCGGTAAAATACCCAGATAGTAGCTTCCAACGCCACAACCACATATATCACATGCCCGGGCAGCTGTTATACTGATCATCAGCACCAGCGCCATCATTATTTTCTTCTTCATATCTATTGTTCTGATAACATTTTGTTATTGATAAACTCCTTATCGTTCAGGGTATTCAGAAACGCGGTGAGTGTTGCCTTTTGATCTTCATTTAGTGCTATACCAGGCTTTCCGTTCTGGTTCAATACGGGGTCTAAATTAGGCATAGCATGAACCTCTGAGTTGTAATGTTCCAGTACCCCTGCCAAGGATAAAAATCGTCCATCGTGCATATAAGGTGCAGTATACTGCAGGTTCCTCAGTGACGGTACTTTAAATTTATATTTGTCCGTTTCCATCAGTGTAGCGGTATATAAACCTTTATCATTTATAGGACTAACCCTCAAACCATTGTTACGGAAGGAACCATCCGTAAACAACGGTTCTGCATGGCAGGAAGCACATTTGTCTTTAAACAGTACATAACCTGCCTGCTCTTCGGCAGTAAATACTGCACCAGCTTCCTTACGCATGATCTTATCGTATTTGGAATTGCTGCTTACGCACATCACCATAAACTGGGACAATGCTTTCATAAATCGGGCAGTAGTCACTTCTTCCGTACCAAAAGCATTTTTAAACATGGCGGTGTATTTAGGCAAAACCCTGATCTTGTTCAACACATTCTCCAGGTTTTCATCCATCTCTTCATGGGTCGTGATGGGGGTAATGGGCTGGAGGTCCAAATCATAAACACCTCCACCCCACATAAAAGCTTTATTCCAGGCCAGGTTCATAATCGGCGGCGAATTCCGTGTCCCCAAACGATCATCAATACCATGGCTCACATCGTGTCCATGCTGCGTAAATGCAGAAGACTGGATATGACAGGAACCACAAGTGATGGTATTGTTACGCGACAACCTGGGCTCATAAAACAAGGCCCTCCCCAGTTCAAAACCTTGTTTGGTGACCGGATTATTCGCAAAATTATAGGCGGGTTGAGGAAAATTAGCTGGTTTCTGAAAACCCAGAAATTTCTCTATCTCTTCTTTAACCGGATTGTCTTTCTTACAGGCCAAAATAAACAAGCCTAGAAAACACCATACGATCCAATGTTTTTTGTTCATATTGCTTAATTTTCAGTATGGTCGTGCCTAAACATTTCAGGGAAATTAGCTGCAATTTTAGCGGTAAAATCGTCGAACATCACATTAGGATGTTCGGCTATTTTGAAGCTGTTCTTTCCATTAAAAACTTTCATGACATCCACAAAAAGATGGATATTGCTCTGGCGGTCTTTCCTTACCCTGGCGATGCCGGCTGTTCTTAAATCCACGTTAATCACCTTAATGTTATTTAGCGTTGGTGCGTTGTAACCGCCGAAAAAGCCAATGTGATATTTCATCTGCTTTTTACCAGTAGGATCACCAGAGGTGTTATCTGATATCACATTCGAGTTACCCTCAAACTTAAAGAAGATATATCCGCTATTCCAGCCCCAATACATACCTCCATCTTCCATACCACCGCCAGCTGCCGGGTCCAGTACGCCTGTTCGTTTATCAACCGGCATGGTACTGCGTAAACTGTCTACACCTAGAGTGAAGGTCAGATTGGTATAATCGCCCTCAGGTACTTTTACCTTAGCAAAACGGGTAGCTTTGTCATCACCTCTGATCAGAAAATAGCTGCTGTCCTGATTTACAGTATACGTTTTTCCGGCCTCGGTAGTGACCTTAATATTACTGATGAAATACTGTATCCGGGATATCGTGAAAGCCTCACCTGCTGCATTTTTATAGGGACTACCCGTATTGTTAAAGGTCAGCGTCCGTTCGCCAACAATATTGTCAAATTCTACCGAGAGCGGCGCAAGATTGGTTTCCTGAAACTCGGGTGCGGTGTCTTCTTTTTTAGAACAAGCGGTCATGCCCAGCATTAAACTGAAGAGTAAGACCATTTTCCATATTTTTTCTTTTGTTATCATTATGTTATTC